>Ga0123356_10007123_pt1 | contig 11202 bp, 5 predicted proteins | sample TergutEmb28metaG_2_FD_92546 | JGI IMG/M metagenome (GOLD analysis project Ga0123356, IMG submission 92546) | Embiratermes neotenicus P3 segment gut microbial communities from Petit-Saut dam, French Guiana - Emb289 P3 | ecosystem: Host-associated > Arthropoda: Insects > Digestive system > Gut ... | reverse complement strand
GATCCGGTGGTAGTATTGGTCGTAAATTTGAAAACTGGTTCTTTCAAAAAGGACAACAATTTGGAGACGCTGATCTAAACGCTGGTAATGATGATGATTTTGATGCTGGATTTCATGGCTTTGATAAAAGTGATGATGATTCATATTCTTCTTCAACATCTAGTATTTCTACATTAAATGCATCTGATATGAAGCACATAGCTCGTGGTCAAGTTGGAGCTATGTACGGAATGTTCGGTCAACTCACACAAGCTAATCAAGCTAATACAGCAGAAATAGTATCAGCCTTAAATAATAGAGGATCAGAAACAGTTACAGCTCTCAATAATATTAGTAGTATATTAACTACGATGTCAAAGAAAATGGATAGTTTGATTGCTACTGGACAAGAAGCAGAACTTCGTAAAGAGAATGCTTTATATGACTCTCAAGGGAATGTTAACTTGGGAGCATTTACAAAAGCTATGGGTGATGCTTTAAAAGATCATCCAATCTTTAGTGCTGTTATGATGGCTAAAGATGCTGCTAGTATGGGAGCTATATCTCCAGAATTTTTAGTTTCTCAATTGATTGATATGTCTGGTATCAAGGATAAGAAACTTGATATATTAGGAAAGAAATCAATTGATGAAATTGGGAGAGCATTTAATACTGCTGTCGGTAATGCTATCAATGATGTTTTAACAAACGTCATGGATTCAGATATATTCCAAAACATCTTTGGAAATTTAAATGAATCGAAAATTTCCAAAGATTATTCAATAGGAAGTCAGTATAATACTAAACCAGCTGTCTTTGATAATATGACTCGATGGTCTATTGTATCAATTATACCAGAACATTTAAAAGGTATACGTGAAGCATTAACAGGACAAAGGTACAATGTTGATCCATCAACTGGTAAATTAGTTGGATCTGATAAAATGAAAGATCAATTTCATGGTGTTGGTGAAGCTGCTTTAGGATCAACTGGTATGTCATGGAGATCATCAGATCAACGTAATGAAATTACCGAAACTATTAGTAATACAAAAGGTTTACATCCTGATGATGAAAAATATCTAAGTGATGCTTTCTCTGCTTTGAACTTATCATATGTTAACTGGTTACATGATGACGCTCGTTTACAAACATTACATATGAAATATTTACATGCTGGAAATACAGCTCGTGTTGAAGAAGCTGCTTCTTTAATGCATGCTAAGACAAAATTATCAAAATCCAAATGTAGAGAAATCATTTGTATAATATTATCTCGATTTGAAAATCCAGCAAATAGAACAGAAGCTCAAGAATTTATTACATCTGTAAAGAATAATCTTGAACGATTAAGAACTGCAGCTCAAGAACGTGGTGCATTAGTTACTGATGGATCTGCTGAAAAATATCGAGATGGATTACGTCAAGCAACTTCTGATCATTATATTCTTGGAGATAGAGCTCGTGTTGATCCTGTTATAAAAGCTGAATATGATCGTCTTAAGAAAGCTGAAACAGATGCTAAGAAAAAATCTTCTTTAGGTATAGATTTCAAAAATAATCTTGAAAAAGTTCAAGAAGAAATGAAAAAATTTCAAGATGCTAATCCAAATATTGATGCTGACATTAAAGCCGAGAAAGCTTATAAAGCTCAAGAGGAGATGGCTAAGTTTACTCAATTGGATTATATGCGAGGAATATATGAAGTATTAAATTCTGGAATTAATGTATTTGAAGTTGGTTCGAATATATCTAGACCTCGTAGAAGTCCTTTTAAAAAACACACATTGGTTCATCTTGATGAAAAATCTAATGATCCTAAATATGATTCTTCTGAGTTTGAAGGTCAGGATTCAACAGCTAAAGAGGGTGATAAACAAAAGGGTTTCTTTGGTCAAATGAAAGCAATGTTTGTTGATCCTATTAAACAAGCTTTCAGTGGATTAATTCCAGAACCTCTTAAAGAACGAATCGGAGACTTTGTTAAAAGTTCAGGTTTAAAAAATAAATACGAAGAAGTTCGTGATAGAGTTAAAGATACAAATATCGGTGGTAAGCTTGGAGCTCTTGTTGAAAATGTTACAGGAACAAAAGAAGTAGTTGATGAAGAAGGTAATGTCACACAAGCAGCTCAACCAGGTATACTTAGTAATATCAAAAATAAAGTTACTAGTATTGGTACTAATATTCTTGATAAAGCTAAAAATACAGGTTTGAATATAATTGATGATGCGGAAGGTCATGGAGAAAAACATGTCCAGAAAAATATTGAAACATATAGAGGTAGAAAAGATCTAAGTAATAAAGATCAATCAATAGTTCAATTTGTTACTGGTAAGATGCAAGCTGCTATAAGTTCTGAAGATGGACCTGCTGACGATTTTGCTGATGTTATGAAATCCCTTGATATGATGGATGATCAAGAGATGAAAAGACATATGCAAAAAACAGTAGCCGGTATGTTACGTCGTAATGAAAAGAAAGACGAAAAAAAAGGATGGCTTAGTAAACTTCTTGGTGGACTATTCAAAGGACTAAAATCTATCTTAGGTTTTGTATTAAGTCCAATTATTAAAGGTATCAAAATAGCTGCAATGTTTATTGTTAAAGCTATTATGGGTATTGGTCGTATTTTCATTCAAACTGTATTATCTGGATTACGTGATGTTCTCAGTGGACTCAAAGATATTGGACGTGGTTTCAGAGATCTTGCTAAAATTGGTTTTGGTAAATTTCAAGAATCTGGTATTGGTGATCGTATAAAAGAAACAAGCACTAATGCAATGAACAGAGGAAAAGATGCTGTTCTTGGTCGAGAAGTTACTAGAACAAGAGATGGAACTGAGATCAATGTTGCTAGAACATCAGAAAGTGGTAAAACAGTTTATGATGCCAATGGAAGAGGTTATCGAAACTTTACAACTGCTCGTGAAGGTGGTTTAGTTAATCAAGGAAGAGATGCTTTATTAGGTACAGAAGTAACTAGATCAAATACTGGTGCTGAAATTACAAGCTATTCAGCAAGTGGAAAAACTGCATATGATGCTACAGGTGCTTCTTATGCTACAGGTACTGGTGCTCGTGCTTCACAAATTACAACAGCTCGTGAAGGTGGTCTTAAAGGTCAAATAACAAGTGCTGGTACAGCTGCTATGGATAGTATGAGAGCAACTGATTTAGGAGGAAAAATATTACCAACTCCTACTGCAGGTTCTCCAGGAGCCATGAGTGGTTTTAAACAAGGATTCATGGAATCAGCTGGACAAATTGAAGGTGTCCAGGCTGTTAAAGAAAAAGGTTTACTTGGTGCTTTAGGTGGATTTATATCTAAAGCTTTAAAACCCGATAAGAAAACATCATCTGATTATGATACTGAAACAATTGCTGAAGCTATTACAGATAAAGATAAAGTAAATAGTGTTTTCAAAGATATAGAAGACGCTATTGGTAAAGATAATGAAAATGGTCTTCGTGGAGATCTTAAAGGTATGGCTTCCGAAGAAGGTATCTTTGGTAGGATCGGTAAGATCGCTCAAGAAATTCTTGATAAAATTAAACCTCAAGGTGATGATAAAGGTGATCAACCAACTGGATCAGATGTTAATAATCCAGAAGGTACTGAAATAACAACACCATCTAGTGAAGGTCAAAATAATATAGATATTAATCAAACTCAAACTACAACGAAAACCGATCCTGGTAAGGCTCCTAAGGCTCCAAAAGCACCTGGTGGTATGAAATTACCAGGAGGTCTTCCTGGAGGAGTACCAGGTGGAGGAATTGCTAAAATTCTCGGAAGTATAATGGGTGGAATTACAAAAATGATAGCTGGTCTTGGTAAGATAGGGATAGCTATTGTTATTGTAAAAGAAATACTTGGAGCTGTTGCACCTATTATACAATCTGTCATGGATGTTGTTATGGATGGCATCGTTAAACCTTTATTAGAAATATTCGATGTTCTTCATAAAGCCATCAAACCTGTTTTACTAGCCGTCACAGATATATTGAAATCTGTTGTCGGTATAATAACAGAAATCTTTAAATCAATAATGGATATCATTCAACCGATATTAACAATAGTTACTGATTTACTAAAAGACGTTCTTGGTGTACTTACTCCAATTCTTCAATTAATAATGTCTTTAGTTAAAGCTATATTAATACCACTAATGTTAATCATCGAACATGTTATTGTACCTATTCTAAGAACCATTGGTAATGCTTTGCAATTTATAATGGGTATATTACAAATAGGATTCGGCGTATTACAAGTTGTACTCGGAGGTATATTAACTGCAATCGGTTTCGTCGTTGAAGTTTTAACACTCGGACTTGTTAAAGGTATGCGTAAGTCTGGTGTTCAGATGGTTAAGGACGGAGCTAAGATGGTTGTTGACGGTGGTAAAACAATAGCTGATGCTGTCGTAAATCAAATTCAGTTAATGAAAGAAATGTTCATGCCAAGTCAAGATGATGAAAAAGATGAACATACTCCATGGGAACATAATCCTGAAGCCAGAGATCAAAACCTTGGTGACATTGGTATGACAGGAAGTGGAGATACGTATAATACGTATAACACTTATAACACATATCGAGATTCTAATAATGAATCTTCTTCTGCTGATATATACAATACGTATGGTTCAACATCTGCTGACATCTATAATCAATATGGTGCTGGAGATGAAATGAATCAGAAGAAGTTTGGTAACTATCTAAATATGAGCGATAGAGGTTGTGGACCAGCTGTACTGGCTGATGCATATAATCGTAGATTATATGGATCTGGTCCTGTGAATGCCGGTCAAGTAGCCACTGGAATGTATAAACAAGGAGCTTATGAACCAAACCGTGGAACTTCTGTTGGTAATATGATTGCAACAGGAAATGCTATGGGATTGGGATTACGTCCAGGTGGAGTTACTCCACGTTCACTATCTTATGCTTCTTCAAGAAGTCCTATTACATTACTTGGATCTGGACCATCATTTGGAACAAGAAAAGGTAATGATCACTATGTAAACGTCGTAGGTACTAAAGGAAATGAAGCTTATGTTGCTAATCCATTAACTGGTAAAACATCTCGTCAACCAATTGGATCATTAGTCCGTGGATCAAGAATGGGGTTATATGGTTCTGGTGATGAACATTTACCAATTGGATATGGTATCTATGGTGCTGGAGATGATGATAATCCACATGGCTTATTCAGATTCAACGAAGAAACTACAGCTGGTTTTAGGAAGTTAAAAGATACAGCTGCACAATTGTTAGGTATGTTTAACTTTGATAAAACAACAGAAGAAGAAATTGAAGAACAACGTAAAAAGATGACTAAGAAAGAGCAAGAAAGAAATGCTAAACTCTTCTTAGAACAATACAATGATTTGTCAGCTTCTGAAAAAGAAGATGTTCAAATATTAGAAATATTCTTATGGTGGCAAGATGAAGTTGGAGAATCTGATGATCAACTTCTTGGTACTCTTAGACCATGGGGATCAATGTCACCTCCACGTCATCCGAAGTTTGAAGATCCTGATCCACGTACTTTCATTGCTAATGATGATCCTAAAAGATATATGCCAAACTCACCTGCAATTAGAGCTGCTAATATGAAAATTATTGAAGATGCTAAAGGTAGATTGTCTAAGGGATCATATGAAAAAGCTACTGGTAAGAATGGTAAAGATTTCCAAATCTTAATGTTTAAAAAGAAAGCTATCTATAATTATTTCGGACAGATGATGCATTATCGTGATACATCAAATGGAACTCAACGCCATTTCTATAAAAATCCTACTAAATTACAATTAGGATTTACTCGTGCTATTCGTCCTGCTGAAGATGATGACAAGAGAATGTCAATATTAAATCTTACACCAACTCAAGCTTTCTGGAATATGAGAAAAGATCTTCCAGACTTTACTGATGAAGAAACAAGAAACTTGTATCGTGGTAAAGCCACTGGTATATATGTTGCCGAAGTTCGTAAAGATACTGCTGAAGAAAAGAATCTTGATGCTGCTGGTAGTGCTGCTGATATGGAAGATCAAGATAAAGCCGATCTTAGTACTTCGATAATATGTCCTGACTGTGGTAGGCCTTTATCATGGCCGGCTATGGGTTGTTCTACTCATGATCAATTAAATGCTGAAATTGAAGCTGAAAGAGAATTCTTAGAAAACGGTGGAACTAGAGGTGGTCAATATACTGGAGATCTTACAATGCAAAACGGACCGGTTAGAATTGTTCCACAACCACAACAACCAGATGAATATGCTGCCAGTGGCGGTATGATGCGCAATAGAAAGATTCATGACTTATTAACAGGGGCTATATATCATGTTGATAAAAGTGCTGCTGTTCCTAGTGGTTATCATATTGATCATAATCCAGCGTCCAGAGAAGATGCTGTAACTATTGAAGAATATATTGGTAAACGATGGAGTGCAGCTAGACAAGATTATGATAACTCTGAAAGTTATCAACAATTTAAAGACGTATTACCACCACGTCCAACTGGTTATAGACCAGGTGTATTAGAAACAGATGAAGGTCTTGTAGCTGTTGCTTTTCATACTATGCCACATGCTGGAAGAATGGGAGCATTTAATGCTGGATCTCCATCAGATAATCCAGGTCCTGATATAGATACATCTTACAGTGCTAATGGTGTTTCTATTCCTCAACCTGGACAAAACTGGCATAAAGGACATGCATGTATCCATTTTTATAATAGTACAAGTGGTGCTAGTGGTGATAATAGAAATTCAATAATTGAATTCGCTTATGAATGGGCCAATAGACATCCAATGTATAATTCAGCATCAGGATGTGGATGTCATGCACCAGGTGAATATCGTGTTAGAAATGGAATTATAAGACTTTATAATATAAATGCAGTTGGTGGTGGTGCAATAGGAAATATTATTGGTAGTGTCATAAGCGGTATTGGTGGAGATGGATTTAATTCTACTCCAATGTATACACGAACCAATTTACCACCAAATGATATTATTCCAGGAGATACAATTTTGTATGTCTCAGAAACAACTAAAGGTACTGGATTAGACGGTACAATATGTCTTGGTTTAATAGATCAATCACGAATTAATATAAGTAGTTTCCAGAATTTTATGGACACAGAAGTTTATATTAATATGAATGACGTAGATATTGAAATTGATGATTCAAATGTTTTAAATCCAGGAGATGTTATTAATCCCGGATTTCCAAATCTTCCAAATCAACCAGGACTTGGACAACCTGGTCAACCTGGTATTGGTCAACCACAAGTTCCAGTTGTTCCAGAACCAGATTATTCATTCTTACCTCTTAAAAGAGGTGATAGTGGTGAATATGTAAGACAAGCTCAACGCTCTCTTATGGATCGTAACCATAGTGTTGGAAGTGCTGGTGCTGATGGTATGTTTGGTCCTGATACTGAAGGTGGAGTTAAATCTTTCCAAACAGCTAATAATTGGAATGTAGATGGAATCATACGTCAAAAAGAATGGGATGCTTTAGGACTACCTGTTCAAATGCGTGTACCAGGAGCTTCAGGTCCAATTCAAGGTTCTAACAATAGAGAAAAATCAAGAAACTTTCTTAGAACAATATTCCCAGATGTTCAAGCTGCTGCTATCATGGGTTCTTTTGGACCTGAATCAGGATTTAATCCATTAGCTATCAATCCTAATGATCAAAGTAGTGGTGATGTAAATTGGTCTGTAAATACACCATATACTTGGAGAACATGGAGAGGAAATACTCAATCAACTGTTACAGGACGAGATAGTATAGGTCTTCAACAGTGGAATGCTGGTAGATCTAAAAATCTACTTAATTTATATCCAAATTCATATGGAGAATTATCAGCTCAATTATCTTTCATGAAAGATGAAGCTCCAACTACATTTATGGTTGGAAGAGATTATCAACCAAATATACCAGGATGGGCTAATACTAATAGTCGCGGAAGATATAATTTATGGATGGATATAAACGAACCAGGTGAAGCAGGTCGCGTATATAGATCATCTGTTGTAAGACCACCAGATAGTTCTGCAAGTAGACAATGGTCTATAGATGAATATAGAGCTATGGGTAATGGTGACATATATGGTTCTGGTGATATCGATACTCCAGATTTCAAAATTCCTGATTATGAAATTCCTGAAATTATAACTAGTAATACTAATCAACAATTACAAAATCAAAGTGGACCTGTTATATCAATTGATGGTGTTGTTGCTGAGTTACGTGCTGATCAGTTAGAAAAAATACTAAAAAATAAATTCAAAGTTGATGATGAGAAGACACATCACTTGTTAGCTTTAATCATTAAAAGATTAGAAGCTCGACAAGGTGTTAATGTTACATATCAATCACAATCTGAACCTATTTCATTGAATGATTTATTCAATGAAGAAATTCCAATAGAATATATGCAAATTTTAACATAAAGCGTTTATAGTGGGGGCAATGCCCCCACTATTCTTTTTCTTAATAAGCAAGATCAATAATATCATCCTCTGATATAAATAGCTCACATTGTAACTCTTCACAGAGAATATTATAATGATTCGGAGAGTCGTCTCCACTAAGAACAACTTTCTGAATCATACCTTTTAATGTTTTCTGAGAGCTGGTTTTATGCACGAATAAAACCATATTTCCCTCGTTATAACTATTCATGATTATTTACTCCAATATTCATATTTAAAGTATTATAGTGGGGAATGATCCCCCACTATAATTAACATGTTTCGTTTATTTCTTTTTAAACGGTGATGTACGATTTTTGATTTTGTAACCGTTATGTTTCTTTGTGACGGAAGTATAGGTCTTAGTCTCTCCACCAAAGTTTGTCTGACCAGTATGCTTCTTTTCATCAAAAGTGAATGGCTTGATTGATGCAGCAGCTGTTTTGTCATTAACAGCTGGGAGGTCGAATGCACGTTGTTCAGTCTGAATGAAACCAGCAATGATTTCCGGAGTGCAACCCAAAAGATGCGAATGATCTAATTGAATATCTTTCCCATCAAGAATACCATTCTTGACATCCATTGCTGTTGGATATCCGGTAAGTTTCAAGTTTTTCTTGAAATCAGCCAATGCAGCTGTTCGGATATCACCTGGTTTGTTAATGCATGCGTTGCCGTAGGCCACATATGAGGCCATGTTAAAAGCTTGTGACATGATAATTCTCCTTTTTATTTTTATTTTTTAGGTTTGTATATCCACTGATTTCCAATATGGGACATATTGGATTTCAATTAATATATAAGTATACGTGTTTTTAGGTATTATAAATAATATTATATTATTTTATCTTTTAATTCTCGTTAATATACTTAATATTTATAAATTCACTTTTTATTTAATATCAAGAACCATTTGAATAATATACATCCGATTATTATACATTCTTGTTAATAGAAATTTTCTAAATAGAAATGGAGGAAAATAAATCATGTATTCAATAAAAATTCAAGATACTAAAGGCATGCATATAGGTGATCGTATAAACGTTGATGCCGCTGAAGTTAAAAAATATATCGATAAAGATTTCGTTGTTATAGATATCAGCACAGGAACTCCTTTCTCAAAGGAAGAAATCTATGAACAAATTGGAGTTTCAGATGGACTAATTAATGAAGATAATAACATGTAACATATCACAAATATTTTGTGAATTAAAATTAAACATAGTCCGCTAAAGCGGACTATTACAAATAATTTTATTATCTTTTTACACAGCATAGAAAATTTACAAATACATATATTTGAAATATATATCATTAATTAGATATAAAAAATTTATATATCTAATTTACGTTGTTGGTAATCGAAAAAACAATCTCCAGTTTTTTATGCTGGGAAAGGAAGTAAACATATGTTAGTTAATAAAACATTCAGAGGATTTTATGAATTCATTATGACACATAATCCAGAAACAGATCATTTAGAAAATAATCATGTAATGGATAAACTTATTAAAATAAATGAGGGATATGTTAAAACAGGAAAAACAACAAAATTTATAGTTTTTGATTATCCTGGTGATGATATCATGTATCAAATATATCATGATTGGAATGATGATTATATACCGTGCACAAATATTAAATTTTATCGTATTATTAATAATCAAGAAAAACAATTTCTTATGTTATTACAATATAAGATGGATGATAAAACAGTATCTATTTTTATTGATGATATGAAAAGTAATAAATTATTCAATAGCGATAATTTATTTGGACAAGTTGCTGCACAGATTCCATGGTCAACTCCTCTCATGGAATTTCAACCTGATAGTGATAAAAACTTTCCGTTTAATGATGGAAAATATAATAACATCATTAAATTAAATAAAAATAAAATATCACAAATATGGTATGATAAACTTTTATATTGGATGAATTGGAAAGCTATATTTGTTTATGAAAAAATTTTTAATGGTTGTGATACAGATATAAATATCATCAAAGGTGCTAAGTATCATCACATTAATGGAAAATTTCGACTGATAGGTGGTGAGATCATAAAACATATTCCATTAACTCGTTACATAGAACCACGTTTTACATATGAAGAAAATGATGATATATACGGCATTCCAATAAGAGAAATGAAAATTGAAGGATCATCGATAAATAATCAATGGGAAGATTTCAATTATTTCGACATAGTTATTCTTAGTTGGGATTATATCAATAATGTTAACAGAATTACATTAGGAGCTAAAGGAAAAATTTATCTTCCAATGAATACATATGGACTCGGTGATCCAGTATGGAATCCAACAGGTGAAAAAATTATTGGTTATACTTGTTTAATTCAAGTAAATATTAATTAATTTGAAAGGAGATATAATAATGAAACAAGTATTCATAGCATGTACTGCTGATGGTAGATGTCTTTCTTCGTCATCTTATCCTAAAGACAGCGGTCCCATAGTTGGAAAATCAGCAAAAGATGTTGAAAATTTCCTTCGGGAAAAGTACGGACATATGATAGATATTAAAAGTGACGGTACTTCTTTTAGAATCCCAAACAGAATGATTGTAAATATAAAATATGCGAAACTTATTTAGGTAAACAATAAAAAAGAAAGGAGATCATCATGAAAAACTTTGTAACACTTAGAGATCTTTTCAACTATGTAGAATCACAAGATAGCAAAAAAGTAGATCTTACAATTCCTGAATT
>Ga0123356_10007122_pt1 | contig 11202 bp, 9 predicted proteins | sample TergutEmb28metaG_2_FD_92546 | JGI IMG/M metagenome (GOLD analysis project Ga0123356, IMG submission 92546) | Embiratermes neotenicus P3 segment gut microbial communities from Petit-Saut dam, French Guiana - Emb289 P3 | ecosystem: Host-associated > Arthropoda: Insects > Digestive system > Gut ... | reverse complement strand
GCCGTAAATATTTTTTTGCAGTTCTACAAGCCGCGCTTCCATGGAGTTAACTTCGTCCATGTTTGCTTCAAGAGCTTTGTTTTCTGCTTCCATTTCCGCGCGTATTCTGTCACGGTCAGCTGTTCTGCGTCTTAGTGTTTCGTTCTTCTCGTCTCTTTCATATTTAAACTGCTTTAATCGCAGCAGTTGAATATCCAGCTCATAGTTAAAAATTTCATCGCGAAGCGTGCGGTATTTCAATGTTTTTTCAGATTGAGTTTTTAAGCTGTCGTGAGCGCGCCTTACCTCGTTTAGAATCAAATCAACCTGGCGCACATTTTCTTCGGTTTTAGCAAGATTGCGCTCCGCTTCTACGCCGCGCTCCCTGTACCGCGTTATACCCGCTGCTTCTTCGAACAAATAGCGCCGTTCTTCCGGCTTTGATGAAAGTATCTGATCAATTTTGCCCTGTTCCATGACAGAATAGGCCGTCTTGCCAACACCAGTGTCCCAGAAAAGCTCGCGAATGTCTTTTAGCCTTACCTGCGTCCCATTGATAAAGTATTCACTTTCCCCAGAGCGGTACAGCCTGCGTTTAATTTCGATTTCCGGCATATCCATAGGCAAAAGGCCGGTTTCGTTTGCGATTGCAAGGGCAACTTCCGCCACGCCCAGCGGTTTTCGGGTTTCTGTACCGCTAAAAATGACATCTTCCATCTTTTCGGCGCGCAGGGACCTTATGGCATGTTCCCCCAAAACCCACTTAACCGCGTCCACAACATTGGACTTTCCGCAGCCATTGGGGCCTAAAAGGGCAGTGATGCCGTCGTTAAACTCTATTTCTGTACGGTCTGCAAATGATTTGAAACCGAGGATCGACAAGCGCTTAAGAAACATAGGTTAGTTTACCATAAATGGGGGTACTGGGGAATAGGGTTTTTAAGGCCATAAGGTTGACATTAGCTGCGTATAAGGTTTATAATTGAATTCTATAAGGTTTATAGGAGGCGGTTATGCCGGGAGTAAGAAAACGCGGCGAGGAAATTAGAGAATTTATCCTTGCCAATATAACAGATAATAAAAATATAGCCGCTTTGACGGCTCAGCAATATGCCATTTCTCTGCCCGCAGTATACAAACATATTGACAGATTATTGGCAGAAAATCAAATAATAAAAAAAGACGGGCGATTTATTTTGCAATCAAAACAATTTAAATATGTATATGAAAGGAATAAAATACAAAATGAAGATACTGTTTGGGAAAAGGATATAAAAAAACATTTTGTTGGATTTCCCGCTAATGTTTGGGGTATATGGATTTACGGATTTCTAGAAATTTTAAATAATGCAGTTGAACATTCAAAAGGTAAAAATATTCGTATTGTAATCAATATAAATAAAATATTTACAACTATATCTATTTATGATGATGGAATAGGTATCTTTAAAAATATAAAAACAAAATTTAACCTTTTTGATGAAAAAGATGCATTACTGGAACTAGCAAAAGGTAAACGAACAACCGCTCATGCAAACCATTCGGGGCAAGGCATTTTTTTCACCTCTAGAGCCTTTGATGATTTTAAAATAGTTTCTAATGGAATTACTTACGAAAAAAACTTGGAAAAAAATACACAAATACAAATAGATAGAGTAAAATTTTCTACATTGGTTTATATGCAATTGGCAAATAACAGTAATAAAATAATGAAAAATATTTTTGACGAATTCTCCACCGAAATACCTGGAGATTTTGATAAGACAATTGTGCCTGTTTGTCTTGCAAACTCAAGTGATTTAGTTTCACGTTCACAGGCTAGAAGAGTTCTTAGCGGTCTAGAATTATTCAAAGAAGTTATTCTAGATTTTAATAATGTAGACTATATTGGTCAGGCTTTTGCAGATGAAATATTCCGCGTGTTTAAAAACATGAATCCTGGAACATTAATAACAGCAATAAATACAAATGAAGACACTCAAAACATGATTAACCGCGCAATTAATACGAGATTGTAAAAAAGAAAAGGTATGCCAGAGACATCAGGCATCGGTAACACTTTTTAGGATTTAAATTTAACATTTTAAACTCTGTTTCTTTTAACTAATTATAGATATTAAATTTACCTATTAAGTGTTACCGATATTTTGGGCATACCGTATGTACTATTCGTGTAACGCAAAATTATGTGCCGTATTTACATTTTTATCTTATTATAAAACCTATTTGAGGTTTCTGTCCTTTCATATTTTGCCAACCATATCTATTATATAATGACGAATTATATCGTTTTTCCATTTCTTCAGAATTTAATCTTGTAATTTCTGGTTCATTTGTATTTGCATTCATTAATAAAGAAAAGCCTTGTCTATCTATTTTATGATCAATTTCTAAATTATAAAATTGAACATTATGGTTTTTATCAGTTAAACCAACTAAAAGAATTCCGACATTACCAATTTCTTTAGGTAAATCAAACATGGAAACATCAGTTCGTAAAACACTCATATCGCTTCTCATAATAACGGCATTATATCGATCTTGCCATATTGAAAGAAGTGAATTACCATTAGTGACATTGTTATATTCCAAAGCTGCAACCTCAATTAAATCATCAGGATTAGTTATTATACACATAATTGCTTGATATACACCTTGCCCAGACATTACAGTAAAAAATACTAATGTATTGTCTTCACTAGGATAATTTTCAAATGTTGAAAATGCTGGCGTTCTTGGAGCTGAAGCACACGCAAAAAAAACAACTAGCATCCCTGATAATAAAACTAAAACAAAAAATCTCTTCATAAAATCCTCCTAAATATTAATAATAATAGCCTTATGGTCTAGTATTACAACTACATAATAGGTCTAGTGATAACAGATTGTCAAGGGTTATTAATGCTATACCATAGAAAATAATTGAGATGAAAAAGCGTAAATTGTTAAGGGAGCTGCTTTCTGCGAATATTAAGGCCAGAAGGGAAATATTGGATATTTCTCAGGAAAAACTTGCAGAGCTGGCCGATGTTTCTATCCAATCAATAAAGGGTATCGAAGGCCGCAGAACGTGGGTAAGCGATGCTATGCTGGAAAAGCTGGCAAAAGCACTGGGAATACCTGCATTTCAATTGCTTATTCCAGAGGATGAAGCCTCTCTGAACAAAGATCCTGCCATAAATACTATTCTTTTGCGAAATCTAAAACAAAATATCCAGGACGACATAAATGCTCGTTTTGAGCGGCTGCAGACCCGTTCAAAAACCGCCGTAAAATAACCATTTTTTCCCCTTTGTCACATATAGCGTACCCAAAAAAGAGCGACGCTATATGTAGTGTAGGTGACTGTCACCAAAAAATATTTTTAAAAAATTTTCATTTTCGATAAAGCGCCACGCATCTGCGCGCCATATATAAGCAAATCTTTTTTTTGGAGTTGCTTATGAAATCTAAATTTTATCTTTTATCTTTTGTTCTTCTTGTGTCTGCTCTGTCGGCCTGCGGCGTGCCGCCCCCCGAGGGAAGCCCGCTCCCGAAGCAAACAGCCGCGCAGGGAGGAACCCTGGCTTCGCCCGGGGAAGCGCAGGACTTGCATACGCTTATGCGTACGCTCGACGAGCTTGCAGAAATTGAAAGGGCCGGATCCTGGTTTCAGGGGATTGGGCTTACGGAATCCGCCCTTCGGGAAAATGCCGGAGATTATGCCGGCTCTGTAGCGGCGGCCTACAAGGAGTTGTCCTGGGCTTACGGTTTGGGTCTGCTTCAAAAGGAAGACCTGGAAAAAGGTCTTTTAAACGTGCTTACCGTTCAGGGCGAAGAAACTGTCGCTGTTACAACAAACGCCATTCTTGCGTTCTTAAACGGACAATGGAAAACGGCCGCCGCAGATCTTTCGCCGCTTTTTAACGAAGCGGATGAGCCGGACGGATTCGGCAGATGGATGATTCTTGTCTGCGCTTTAGAACTTTCAGTTCTTGATCCTTCGACCCGCAGTGAAACAGAGAACAGGCGAGCCGCTGCCGCTTACAAGTCTATCCGCGCGCGTTATGCGCAATTTCCCGAATACTGGTACCGCGGAGCCAGGGCTTTTTCCGGCGTTATTGCCGCAGAGTTTGCGGAAAATTGCATCAACAGTTCTCCTAATGGGCCTTATGCGCAGGAGTGCCGTAAAATTCTTGCAGCCTACGCCGGTTTAAAACCAGAAGACGGCTCGTCAATTAAAACCAAAAGAGAAATAGAAGCGATAATCGCTCTTTCGGTTAATTCGGCCAACCCTCAAATTTTGGATTCCCTTATGCCTTTAATAAGCCTGCCGGACAATCCGTACACTGTTTACGCCGTTGGCGCGCTCAGGGCTTTAACTGGTTCTCCAAAATACCGCGACTATTTTAACGGAAAGGCCGCCTCGGCAAGAGGGCGTTTAGCGGAACGGCTTTCCTATATTTGCCGCAGTTAAAAAAGGAGGCTGAAATGAAAAATATTCTTTTAACCTGCGCGGTTATTTTATTATCCGCTTCCTGCGCTCCCAACTTCGGGGGAAAATCTCCGAATGCAGAAACGATTCGCCTTTATGTGCGCGCATCCGAAACGTACGCTCAGGGAAGATTCGAAGATGCCGCGGAAATTTTACAGGGACAAAACAAATTCCCGCCTGCGCTGATCCTTCGCGCAAAAGCGGAATATTTTTACGGCGATTTGGAAAAAGCGGAAAAATCATGCCGCAGGGCAATAAAGCTTCGCCCTTCGTCGCTGGAAGCATCGTTATACCTTGCGCGTATTCTGCGCGACAAGGGCGATTTATCCGGCGCAAAAGACATTGCCGAATCTTTGTTAGCTGACAATCCACAGGACATACGCGCTTTGCGGCTTGCGGCGGAACTTGCCGCCGACTCGGGAAGAATGGACGAAGCCGCTGTTTTTTTGGACAGAGCCGCCGAGTTTTCTGCGGAAAGCGCCATGGTCTTGCTGGACAGGGCAAGGCTTCGCTGGGCAGCGGGCAAGGGCGACGAAGCGGCGAGGCAGGCCGCGCTGGAAGATTTAAGCCGCGCCAAAGCCATGCTTCCGTGGGATACTCCGCTTTTTCGTTCAATATCGAATCTGGAAAAAATTATTAACGAGGTAATGTGATGCGAAAAAAAATAGCTGTTTTAATATGCTGTTGTTTGCTTTCTTCGGCGTTATATGCGGGCAGCAGCGATTCATTAACTTTTGCGCAAGCCGCCAATCTTGCCGTTGCGGCTTCTGTCGATCTGGAGCATGCGCGTTCTTCTCATGCTCTTGCAGAAGGCGCATGGAAGTGGGGGCTGCGTTCGTATTTTCCGCAGATGAACGTTACTGTTTCGGAAAACGATCGTTTGCAGCAATACGGCGCGGATACTTTTATGAAAAATTACGGTTTCAATATAGAACAAATGGTTTGGGACGGCGGCAGAGTATCAATGTCCCGAAAACTTGAACGCATGGAGCTCGATCTTTCTTCCAAAAGAATGGATAAAATGGCCAATGAAGTTGCAGAGTCCGCGATTTCGGCTTATCGCACTATACTAACGTCCAGAGCAATTCTGAATATCAAAAAAGAAATGCTGATTGTTCTGGAAGAACAGTTAAGAATTTTAAACGAAGAAGTACAGCTTGGTCTTGCTCTTCCTGTCGATCTTGCTAGCGCGAATTTAAGTCTTTATGACGCAAAACTCGATATTAATTCTCTTCAGCTGGATTTGGCGGAAATGGAAAAACAATTTGCCGAACTTCTTGGACTGGAAACTTTGCCTGTTCTGGCAGAAAAAGTTGACGTTAACCGTTCTGTAAGTTTTTCTCTGCAAAACATACTGCCTGCGGCATCCATGGCCGCTTCTTTGGCAAAAGAACAGAATCCAGACCTTGTCGAAGCTCGTTATCTGATAACAAAAAAACAAATGGAGCTGAAATACGTTTCCAGATCATGGATACCAAACCTGCGGCTTACCGGAAATTTTGGGCTCACCGGCCAGCATTATCCGCTGACGCGTTACAATTATTCGGTTGGAATAAGTATCGATTTTTTAAATCCGTGGTTTCAAAACCGGCTTGGCGCGCAAACCGGCTGGGAGCCGTTATCTCCCGGGGTGTATGACAGAACTGCGATGCTTCAAAACAGTTTTTCTCCCTTGCCCGATCCTTCATCGGCTTACGGAAAAAAACAGGCGGCTTTGTCGCTGGCTTTAGAGCAGGAAAAATACAATATCATTCTGGAAAAAATCGGGCGAATTGCGTCTAACGCTGTGGAAAAATGCGCTCTTGCCGAGAAAAAAAGGCTTTTGGCGCACGAAGCCGCCGCACTTGGAGTTGAACGCTGTTTAATCGAGGAAACAAGATTGAGCCTTGGACATATTACCAGATTGAAGTTAATGGAAACACTAATCGAACAAACTCAAAGAGAGATAGCTGTTGTAGAAGCAGCTACCGCTTTACTGGAAGCGGAACGGGAACTGGAGCGTTTTCTGGATTTACAGCCGGGAGAGCTTTTTAAATTAAGGAGCATGTTATGAAAATTATAAAAATTATTTTTCTTCAGCTTGCGGTCTTGTCGCTTTTTTCCTGCGGAAAAAACACATCTAATGCAGACAATGAAGCAAGAAAAGTGCGGGGCGCCGCTGCGGTTACTCGCGAAATGCCGGATGAAGCCGCAGGATTTGGCAGCTTGTCATTTCTCAGCAAAGTGGATATTACCGCGCCGCAGGAAGCTGTAATTAAAAAACTTTATTTTCGCGAAGGCGACTTTGTAAATCAAAATGCGCTGATAATTCAGCTGGAAAATCCGCAGATAAATCTTGCGGTAGAAAGAGCGGAAAATAATTATTCGCAGGCTTTGTCCGCACGCAATCTGGCAAACTCAAGGCTTTTGGAAGGAATGTTCCATGCAGAAGCACAGCTTCGCGCCCTTGAAAAAGCCGGCGCGGAACTTGCGCTTGCAAAGCGAAGGTGGGAAGAAAGCAACCGCAAACATTTGAATCAGGAAACGCTGTATGATGCGGGCGGTATTCACACAGAGGCAATTCTTGTAAGCCGCTTTGGCATTGATTCCGAATGGGAACAAATTCAGCTAATGGAAAGAGAGCTGGAAATTCGGCGGATTGGCTGCAGGGATCAAGACCTTGTAAGGGCTGGTATTCCTGTTCCGTTAGATGAAACCGAACGGCAGAATGCGCTTATCGTGCTTATGACCTCGACTTTAAGAGCGGAACTGGAAGCGGCTCACGCAAGACTCGAAGCGACAGAAAAAGAATTGACATCCGCAAGAATTGCGCTTGCGGAGCTTACAGTGCGAAGTCCTGCGTCCGGTATTGTAGGAGCGCGTTATCTTGAAGAAGGAGAGCGTGTTCGCCATCAGGATAAAATTATCAGCCTTATTGACACAGCCTCGTTATATGCAATTTTTCCTGTGCGGGAAAAAGATGCCCTGCGGATCGAAAAAGGAATGTCCGCTTCTGTGTTAATAGACGGAACCGGCGAAACAAAACACGGCTTTGTCGATTTGGTGTATCCGCAGGCGGACAGCCAAAGCTTAAGTTTTTTAGTGCGCGTGTTGCTGCGGAATACCGCGTCATCCGATTTAAACAGGTTAAAGCCGGGTATGTTTTCGCGCGTTACTGTGAATTTAGGGCCGCCGAAAAATGCGGTGTTTATTCCTGAGTCGGCGATATTTAACCAAAAAAACAACGAAGGCAATGTTTTTATTATCAACGGCAGCGCTCTAATAGAGCGAAAAATTATTCTTGGTTCTGTTCACGGCGACGAACGCGAAATAGTATCGGGAATAAAAACAGGCGAATTGGTTGTATCTCGCCCCGATTCATATTTAAGGGAGGGAATCAATGTTACGGTTTTTGAATAAATATTTTGTAATACTGACATTTGTCTTTCTCTTAATTTCATGCGGATTTATTGATCTGCGTCCAATTGGGCTCGACATCGAACCGGATAAAATGAATTCGCTTTTGGCCGAAGCTTACAGTCCAATAATACTGAAATTTGACACAGAAATGAATAAAGACGATGCAGAAAGTATTTTGCAAATTAATTCCGATTTGGGATCGATAAGAGGGGATAAATTCTGGAGAGGAAACAGTCTTTACTTTGTGCCGGTTTCGGGATGGACTGCGGGTATTCGTTACACTTTGGTTCTTGCAGGATCTATTCGCTCTGCAGACGGAAGAGAGCTGCGCGTTGAACGTTATTTGCCTTTTTATGCGATTAACAGAAATAGTCCACCGCTTTTGGAATGGCACAGTCCTTCCAATGGCGCATCTGTCAGCGCGGGTTATAATACTTTTGAATTTATTTTTTCCCAGCCCATGGATAGACAATCGACAGAAGCTGCGCTGATTCTTGAAGGAATTGGAAACAAAACTTTTGAATGGCTGGACAATGACTGTCTTTTAAAAGTTACCATCGACAAAGCGCTTTCTCCGTGGATTGTATACAGATGGAATCTAAAAGATTCGGCAAAAAGCGTTAGCGGAGTTCCGCTGCCAAAAACTTATTACGGTTATTTTACAACAGATATCGATCAGACTTTGCCGCAGGTTACAAATGTGTTTCCGGTTTTGTTTTCGGACGGCAGCTGGTATCCAACCGGAGCAGATATAAAAACAGGTTTGGGCCAAGGGCAGGGTATCGCCGTTTCTTTCAATAAGAGCATGGGAGAAAGCGCGCTTCGTTCTTTGCGTTTTGAACCTTCTCTTACAGGAAGAGCGGAATATTTATCCGAAAACAGCATTGTCTATATTTTTACCAGAGACCCGGAACCAGGTGCGGCATATACTCTTATTGTTTCCGGCGACGCAAGAGACAATGAAGGATTAAAAATCGGCGCTGACTATAAAATTTATTTTACTCCCGATGTTCCTTTCATGAATGTTCTGTCTTTTGCTGTTCTTGAAAAAACTTCTACTGATGAACCTTCTATCGACGAATCTCCTATCGAGATTTATTCTATAGAAAACTTTTCCGCCGCAAACAATGTGCTGCCGGTTCGCATCAATCCTGCGACAGGCGAATTTTTCTTTTCCATTTATTTTTCCCAGCCTTTTGGCAGCGAAGAAAAACAAAACACGCCTCAAAAAATAATGCTTACGCATTTTTTCCCAAGAACGCTTGATCCTGCTGCTCTTCAGTATGTTCGCTGGGTTTCGGATGATCGTTTGTATATGCGCTGGGAAGGATTAACAGCCGCAGACGACAATATTCACTTTTACAAACTGACTATTCCCGGAGGCAAGGGCGGCGTTAGTCCTGCGGCAGGCGTTTTTATGAAACACGATTTAGTTCTGTATCTGGAGGTAATAAAATGAACAAAAAATTATTTATAATATTTTTAACAAGTATTTTTCTGTTTTACTCGTGCGACCTTTTAAGATTTTCCAAATTTGAAGTTTTATCCTGGTCTCCGGGCAGCGGCTATCAAACAGAAACAGAAAAAATTACCATCTCATTGAGTTTTTCCCGCGACCCAAACAGAGCCAGTGTAGAACGAAATTTTTCGCTTACAGAGGATGGCAGCAGGGTAAAGGGTTCGTTTGCCTGGGATGGAAAAAAAGTTACATTCACTCCGTTAACGCCGCTGGAAAAAAATGCGGACTTTATCTTAAGTCTTTCTGCAGACGCCTGCGATGTTAGCGGGCTTTCGATGGACGAGGCCTTTAACCGCAATTTTACAACAAGACCGGATAACGAGCGGCCTGTTCTAATCTCGTATTATCCGCCGATGTATGCAGAAATAAGTGATTCCAGGATGAAAGTAAACCTTGAATTTTCCATACCTGTTCCAATAAAAGCGTTATATGACAATGTTTCTTTTATTCCTTCCATGACGGGTTTTTGGCTTTTGGAAAATGACGGCAGGCTTGCAGTTTTTACTCCTGCGGAGCCATGGGTGCAAAACAGCCGCTACGAAATACGAATATCTTCTTCATTTACAGACATCAATGAAATGAATATACGAAATGATTTTTCAAGTATTTTTACAACAAAAACAGATTCAGAAATTCCGTATCTGTTGAACGCACTGCGTATTACAAAAGAAAATGAACTTATTCAATTAACACCCGACAAAGGGTATGTTGGCGCGGCGGCATCACCTGTAGAAAATCACGATTGGGAAAAAGACGACAAACTTTCTTTGGTTTTTTCCAAACCGGTAGACAGTATTACGGTAAAAAATTATTTAAGCGCCGAAGGCGGGCCTAACCTTGTAATGGAAACGCCTCCCGGGTTTAATTCGGAATACACTTTTAAATTTGAAAGTATTCCCGCTTACGAAAGCAGATTCTCAATAAAAATAAAACCGGGTATAAAAGACAGCGCGGGTAATGAAAGCAAAGAAGAATATCTTTTCAGGGTTTTTGCCAACGGCAAATATTCAAAACCGCCTGTACTTGCGGGAATCAGAATACCAATGGCGCCTTACAGCGAAGAAGATCAAAAACCAGTTTTTATCAAAACAGATTCGCTTTTTGAAATTATTCCAATATCGGATAATTATCCTTCGGGCGAAAGCGTTAAAACCTGGATTGAATTATATTTTATAACCGCAGACGGCGCATATATCGATCTTTTTTCGCTAATGGAACTTTTCCGCATAGAAACAACAAATAATGTAATTACATTTTCTCCCCGTCAGATGAAGGCGGCGAATTTTACAATGTCTGACCCGCACTCCGAATGGGAAAATTATCAAAGAATAGAAATTACGGGAAACCTGACCAACACAACCAATTTTGGATTAATAAATTTTTTAATTGCAGGCGGTTTAAAAGACAGTTTTGGAAACCGAAACGAAAATCCGCAAAAAATATCGGTAATAAAGTAGGGCATATATGAAAGGTTTAATAAATATTTTTGTACGCCGTCCTGTAACCGTTGTCATGATTCTGGCAGCGTTAATTATAGCGGCTGGTTTTTCTCTTTTTTCGCTGCCTGTTAACCGGCTTCCCGAATTTTCGGTTCCAAGGGTAACTATAGAAACGATTTATCCCGGCATGGCAGCCGGCGAAGTACGAAGCATGGTTACCATTCCGCTGGAAGACGGTCTTTCGCCAATCAAGGGACTGGAAAGAATGCGAAGCGTCTCGCGTGATAATCGCTCTCTTATCAGTCTTGATTTTCGCTGGGGCACAGATCCCATGGCCGCGTCTGTTCTTGTGCGCGAAGCTGTTGACGCTGTTTACCCAAGTCTTCCCGAAG
>Ga0123356_10007121_pt1 | contig 11202 bp, 9 predicted proteins | sample TergutEmb28metaG_2_FD_92546 | JGI IMG/M metagenome (GOLD analysis project Ga0123356, IMG submission 92546) | Embiratermes neotenicus P3 segment gut microbial communities from Petit-Saut dam, French Guiana - Emb289 P3 | ecosystem: Host-associated > Arthropoda: Insects > Digestive system > Gut ... | reverse complement strand
TTCGTTTGCGCTGCCTTGAGGCCATTGGTTAGCTGCACCGCCGATCCAGTTACCGGCAAGAATGTGATATAGGTGCATGTTGCTGGCAAGTGGGCGGGTCCAGTAGGCTGGTGGAACAGGAGCGTCGCTTCGGGTGGGGACGGGTTCAGCCTGTACTTCGAATGAGAGTATAGGGCTGTAGGCCTCACTATAGTTGCTTTGTGTAGTTGAGCTAGCGTTTATGGAGTGTGCAGGGAGGTATGCGCGGACTAGATAGGTGCCGATTTTTTCTGTTGGTTTAAATGTAATATAGCCAGAGCCAATGGGGTCACTTTTGTCGATTGTGAGGGTAGTGTTCACGCCGTCGGGGTCAGTTATGATGATTTCCATGTTTTTCCATCCGCGTTCGGCTTGGGTTTGTCCCGCGCCTTGGATGGGGACATCAGCGGTCCAGGTGATGATAGTCAATTCTTGGTCTAAGCCTACAACTTGGTTGTTTACTGAGACGTAAATATAGGAGGTGTAGTTGTTAACTTGGGCTGAAGCGGTCAGTAAAGACATAGGTGTTATGATCGAAACTATAAGAACAACCGAGATCATTGCTAGTATTTTTTTATATTTAATATTCATTTTTTATTTTCCTTCTTTTTTGATGGACAAACTTGGCCTAGCGTAGTATCCTTTAGCTACAAATTTGTCCATTCTTTACAGCGTCTGAAGCAAGTAGTATATTAGATTTGTGCAAGAAGGGATTTGAGATAAAATTCTGTAGGCGAAAAGAAAGTGCTTTCTTTTGTTTTTAACTGCTCGACCAACCCCAAACATAAGGCAAACCCAATACCGCCAGTCCTGCTCTTAAAATTCTACAGATTGCCATACTACAACAAAATAACATCCAGCCGAAAAATGCCAAAGAAATCACCACAACATAGAAGTCCTGTGGTTATGCCAAAAACTAACCCCAAATTTTTGCACTTCCGCCTTCAGAAAAGGAGGTGCCAAACCCTAAAACAAGTATTCTTAGAATGAAACTTGTTTTGTGACCAACTCGGTCTCTTAGAAAAGAATACAACCCTATAGACGACAGTAAATTCAAAGCCGTCAACTCCAAAGACAAAAACTTCCTCTCAAAACTCAACGATCGCCTAAAGCGCAAACGGACACATAAATCAATACCTACCGAAATAAAAAAGCGGTTCTAACCGTTTTGTCTATGTTGTTTGCTTAAAAGAAGTGTGATACTGGATAGTTTGACTATTGGGTTTGTCGAATTCAAAGGAGGTTGTAGTGTTGGCTATTGTTTACGTAACGTTTTTTGCCCAAACCCTGCAGGTGCCCTCACTGCTTACCATACAAGCGCCGACTGGCTTTGCGGGTGTACAGGTTTTGAGGAACAGGGGGCATTGATGGGGTTTTATTTTTCCGACTATGATTTGATGGCATTGACAGTCTGAGGGGGCATCTTTGCTTTGGGTGAGTTTGAGGTGGTATTTTTTGCGGGCATCGTATTGCGCGAGGTTGTTTCTGAGTTGAAGCGCAGAATTGTCAAGTGTGCCTATGCCCCGCCAATGGCCCGTTGTGACGGTGAAGGCTCTGTGGATGGCTTTGAGTGCTTTTTTGTTGCCCTCAGGTTTAACCACTCGGGCATATTCGTTTTCTAGTCGAGCATCGTTTGTGTGGTGTTGTTTTAAAATCATATAGATGGCCATGAGTACATCGTTGGGTTCAAACCCTGCCACTACGGTAGGCATCTGATAAACCTTTGTAAATAGTTCATAGGGTTTTAATCCGATTATAGCACTCACATGGCCCGGCGCGATAAATCCCTCAATCTGGAGGTCTTCTACGCCCAAAAGCATCTCCATCGCTGGTGGAATTAAACGGTGGGAAACTAGAAAACTAAAATTTGGGGGTAACTCTCCTAGCGCCTCTGTTGCTGTGATCGGTGCGGTAGTTTCAAAGCCAACTGCAGAGAAAACAAATTCTTTTTTCGGTTCTTTTTTTGCCATCTCTATGGCATCAGAAACCGCATAGACCACTCGTACATCCGCTCCGGTTGCTTTAGTCTCTATGAGTGTAGCTTGGCTTCCTGGTACCCGTAAAACATCTCCAAAACAGGTTATGACTTTGCCCTCTCTGGCAAGTTCGATGGCTTGGTCGATTTCAGCGACCGGAACAATACAAACTGGGCAACCTGGACCCGCAATAACTTCTATGTTTGATGGTAATAGGCTGCGCAGACCAAAGTGGGTTATGGTCCATTCATGGGTTCCACAGACATGGCAGATCCTAACCTGTCCCGCCTTAGTTGCAATTTCTTGAATTTTTTGAACTATGTCCTGTGTTGTTTTTGGGTTTCTAAACCGTTTCAACTCAGCCATCAAAGGTGCCTCTATTTGCCTGCTGAAGCTAAAACCTCTTTCCAGAGGCTAAGTGTTTCTAGGGCATCTTTTTCTTCAACTACTTGAATGGCATAGCCTGCATGAACCAGCACATAGGTACCCAGTTTAGCTTCCACAAGTGACACATCTATGTCACGAACTACACCCTCTCCAAAATCCACCTGGGCCTTTTTACCCTGCAAAGAAACAATTTTCGCGGGAATAGCTAAACACATAACAAACACTAAAACAAACTTGTGTTGGCACGATAAAAATAGATTGGTCTAAACCTCAAAAAATGACGCCGCAACCACCTGTCCAAATGAGATCCCCCCATCACCCGCAGGAACTCTCTGATGAGTATAGAACTTCAATCCTGCTGCTTCAACCGCACGTTGCATGTACTCAACAAAGAGTTGATTACATCCCACTCCTCCTGTTAAACCCACATTTTTTGTGCCCTGCGCATGGGCGGTTTTGATTGCGGTCTCTGCTAGACCCCTTGCAAGGTAGGCATGTGCCGAGTGAGCTAAATCCTCAACCGACACCTTGCCCATCCCCTCATAAACAGCCTCAACCAATTGCGTAGTATCCAAAACATTCCCCTGCAAAACAGGCTCTAAACCCAAAACATCGCGACCCGATAACGCCACCGACTCCAACTTCATAGCCGGCTCCCCCTCATAGTTGCGCTCAAAACACACCCCCAAAACAGCTGCAATCGCATCCAATACCCGCCCACAACTCGATGTCCCCACGACCCCCCTGCCAGTTGTAAGTTGATCTGCTATGAGTTTTGCCTCAATCTCCCCATGTGGCAGATGCGCACAGTTTTTAATAAGCCAAGCCTCAACATCCACCCCTGCCTTGCCAAGTATACCTGCTGCAACACGCAACGGATATCTGATAGCCAAATCCCCCCCTAAAAGCGGTTGCGCTTCTAAGTGGCCAAACCGCCTAAAACCCCCTGTCCCATAAACAGTATGCAAAATCTCTCCACCCCATGCCTCACCATCTAAACCATACCCATAACCATCACACACTGCTGCCACAAGACTATCTAGACCATGTTCAGCCATCAACGCCGTTGCATGAGCATAATGATGTTGCACCAAAACCAACGACGCCCCCAAGGCTTCAGCCATTTCTTTAGCCATATGAGTCGTTGTGAATTTAGGATGCAAATCACAAGCAACCACCTCCGCTTGGGTATTTGTGAGATGCTGCAGATGACAGGTAGCTTCTTGGAGAAAAGTCTGGGTTTCAATGTTTTCCACATCCCCTATGTGCTGACTAATAAAGGCCCGATCGTCACTGAGCACACAGGAAGTGCTGTTGAGTTCACCCCCCAAACCAACCACACAACGCTTAACTTTATGCTTGAGCCAGATGGGCTCAGGCGCATATCCCCGGCTCCGACGAAGAAACACCGGATTGCTGCCATGAACACGCACAACACTATCATCACACCGATGAGCAATTGCCCGATTATGAAACAAAAAATAATCCACAACCCCCCCCAAAACTTTGAGCGCCTCGTCATTATCTTTTACTATAGGCTGATTGGCTGAATTTGCACTGGTCATAACAAACGCCGCCTCATCCACCTGATCAAAGAGCATATAGTGCAGAGCCGTGTAGGGCAACATAACCCCAACACTATGCAGACCTGGTGCAACCAAACCCGAAAAAGCATAGGACTTATTTTTAGAAAGCAAAACTATGGGCCGCTGAGGCGAAACAAGCAGCTGCCGCTCCTTGGATCCAACCTCACAAAACCCCTCAACTGCCTCCAAACTCCTTGCCATAACAGCAAACGGCTTCCCCCGACGATACTTTACTTCTCTGAGCCTTAAAAGCGGCGCCTCAAGCATAGTGGACACAGCAATATGAAACCCTCCATACCCTTTGATGGCCAAAATTTTCCCCTCTGAGAGCAATTTACCTGCCTCCCGCACCGGATCACCAACCGCTATGGAATCCCCCCTGTTGGTTGTGAGATAAACTTGAGGCCCACAACTAGAACATGCAATAGTCTGTGCATGAAATCGCCGATTCACTGGACTTTTATACTCCTCCCTACAAGAGTCACAGAGTAGAAACTCTTGCAAAGAGGTGTTTTTCCGATCATATGGAAGACGCTTAATTATGCTGAAACGAGGACCACAATCAGTACAAGTAATGAAAAAATAATCCTGACGCCGATCAGCTAAATTACGCAACTCCTCCAAACATTGCCTGCAAACAGCAATGTCAGCGGGAATGATCGAACCCTTGGTTCCACCCCTTTGAACACTCTCAAAAATACTAAAGCCACTATACTGATTGACACCTTGGAGTTCAACTTTCTTGATTTGCTCAACCCGTGCCAAAGCCGGCTTCTCCTCTATCAACATCGCCACAAACCGCTCAATATTTTGAGCATCACCCTCAACTAACACCTCAACTCCAGCATCACCTCTGTTCCGAACATACCCCCCTAAACCCTGCTTAACCGCAATACGATAAACAAAAGAACGAAAACCGACACCTTGAACAATACCTAATACGGTAAATCTGACACGCAAAGGGCTACCTAACTATTCAAAGTCATGTTTTCTCTTATAGATTTCGCAGAAACTGGCAGGCTCTCCAAGAGAATACGACGAAGTTTTGCTATACCGACCATTTTAACTTAACACTACAGCTCATAGTAAAAATAAAGCAGGTTGATGGATTATGGACAAGTGTGTCCCTCTTTTTGATTTTAACCACTCTTAATTTCTTTAATTGACGGTCAGACAGCGATTATCAAACTACGCGTAATACTGGAAATGGCTCAAAAATAAGTTGAAAAATGAGAGGGAGTGAACTGGTTAGTAATACTAACCAGTTGAAAATGTCCGCGTCGGATGGGAAAATGCGTTCTATTAATGTTGTAGATGTAATTGAACGTAAAGATAAAAATGCGGATAAAGCCTGATGCCTCAAGCAAGCGGAAATATTGATGTTTCAACGCATTTAAACGACAGCGCAAGTCAGCGAAAAGAGAAACCATACAAATGGTTCAGAGTTTTCCCACTGCTATACTATGTTAACCGTTAAAAGCCCGCGCCTATACTGAAACGTTTTTATGATGCCCAAGGGCAGTTTTGAATCAGGTGGTTACATTTGCAAAAAGAACAGATATTTGGAATTCTTAACAAAAATCCCGTGTTTTTTCTGGCGACTCTAGACGGAACAGAGCCGCGTGTTCGGGGTATGCTGTTGTATAGAGCAGATGCATCTGGCATTGTTTTCCATACTGGACCTCATAAGGATCTGTATCATCAAATTTTACAGAATCCTGCTGTGCAATTGTGTTTCTATGATTCTGCACAAAATATACAGGTTCGCGTGCGTGGTTCCCTTGAAAAGTCAGATGACGAGACTCTCAAGGACGAAATAGCAGCTCATCCAACTCGCGCCTTTATGCAAAGCTGGAAAGCAAAATGTGCCACCAAACAGGACTTCTATAACATGTTTTCTGTTTTCCGTCTAAAAAACGGCATAGCAAACGTGTGGACATTTGATACAAATTTTGCACCCAAAACGGATATTCAACTTTAATATCCATTTTTCATCTTCTCTTATTTATCTAACTGCCATTCGAGTTTTAAATGCATTCACCATAAACCAGCTTCACCTGTGTGTTCTCTTTGTTGTAGAAGCCTGGTTTGTAAGTGTTGTATTTAGAGAACATTATTTATACAATGGCTCGAAAAGCTTGCTATGAATCTGTTTGAATTGCGTGACCGTGTGCTGACGTTGCCGACGCTCGAAAAAAGAATGGATCTTTTGCAAAAGGAGATTTTGGCGGCTGAGGGTACTGTATCTCTTATGCTTCGACGATATGACCGGGAATGTCGTGATGTGAAACAGATACAAAAAAACTCGTTTTCGTCTTTTATGTTCAAACTAATCAGAAAATATGATGGCAAGCTGGAAAAAGAGCAACGTGAAGAAATAGTTGCCAAGCTTGCTTATGACCGTGCCGTCACACATCTTGAGTGTCTAGGGCAGGAGAAAAACGAACTAACTTCTCATATTTTGGCTTTGCAAGCTGACAAAGAACTCTACCAAACCGAACTAGCAAACCGGCGGCAGGATCTTAATAACCCGCAAGCAGTGCCAGGCAGCGTGCAATATGCAGAATTGGAAATTGGGCGAAATGTTATCCTTGGACAGATAACAGAGACCGAGCGGGCGCTTGATGCATTGGCGCATGTCAAATTAACAGTGGAAAATACGCTTAAATCCCTCAAAAGCGCCCAAGATTGGGCTACCTATGACCTATTTGCTCGAGGTGGAGTCATCTCGCACATGGCAAAATATTCTCGTATTGATGAAGCTGAAAAGAATTATCACCTTCTCTTGTCACAATTACAGCATTTGAAATCTGAACTCAACGATATGGAGGGCTTGACCGTGTCTGGGTTTAACGAAATATCCTCCAGTCAACGATCTGTCGATTTTTGGTTTGATAACATATTTACCGATTTATCAGTACGCAACAAAGTTAAAGACAATACAGAGCAAATGTATCGTCTGTTAAACGACATTACCACAATCGAGTCTACGCTTAAATCGAAATTGAACCAAGCAACAAAAGGACTAATGGAAAATAGGCGTCAGGAAGAAGACTTTCTCCTGTCCGTATACGAGCGATAAATACCTGCGATAGCGAGTAATTGCAAATACGCTTATCAACTTTTTTAGCGTAGTTTCATAAGAATCATCTCGGCAGCTAAGACCATTGGTTCCCATGTTTCACATAGCGGTGGTGCGTAGGCGGTGTCTGCTTTGGCAAGTTCTTGAATGGTCATGCCTTGTTGGATGGCAAATGAGAGGCAGTTTATGCGTTGGGTAACTTCTTCGCCTCCAACGATTTGAGCGCCGATAATGCGTTGGGATTCTTTTTCAACGATGAGCTTAATTTTTATGGGTTTGGCGCCTGGGAAATAGCTGGCTCTGGTTTTACTGCTTACTGTGCCGGTGATAACTTCGATGCGGTTGCGTTGTGCAACAGTTTGGGTTAGACCCGTATTGGCTGCTTGGATATCAAAGAGTTGAGTGACAGCTGAGGCTAAGACGCCGCCAAATAGGCTATAGTCACCGCCGGCGTTTATGCCTGCAACTTTGCCTTCTCTTACAGCGATAGTGCCCAGCTGTGCACAGGTAGGCCGATGGGTAATTAAGCTTGGGGCTTCTGCACAGTCCCCCACGGCGTAAACATCTTTGATTTCAGTTTCCATGCGACCATTAGTTTTAATCGCTTGAGTTTCGCCTAAGGCAATACCTGCCTCGACGGCAAGTTTGGTTGATGCACGGACACCAAAAGCACTGATAATCAGATCGGCCTCGATAACTTCTCCGCTTACTTTGACTGCACTAATTTTGGTTTCGCCTAAAAACTCTTCAACGACATTATTTAGCAGGATCTTTATACCTTTCTCTTCGAGGTGTTGCTGAACCAGTTTTGCCATATCAGCATCGAGAAATTGGGGCAGAATCTGTGGTAACATCTCCACGACTGTAACTTTGAGTCCCCTTTCCACTAAACCCGCGCTTAGCTCCAGTCCGATAAGTCCCGCGCCCATGATAAGAGCGGATTTGGCGCCTGCTTTTATGGCGGCATCAATTTTTTCTCCATCTTCGATGTTGCGCAGAGAGTGGATACCTGGTTTCTCTTTCCCTTTTATAGGCGGCATAAAGGGCTCTGCACCGGTGGCAATCACCAAGACATCATAGGGCAGGGTTTGGGTGCTGTTTTCTTTGGTTTGGATGGTTAGGGTTTTGTCTTTGGGGTTTATGACGGTGGCTTTGGTTTGCGTGCGTAGATCTAGTTTTAGCATCTGAAAAAATGCTTGGGGATAAACAACTAAATCTCTAAATGTGGGAATATGTCCACCTATGACAAAGGGTAGCCCGCATCGACTATATCCCGCGGTCTTTTCTTGGGTGATAAGGATGATTTCTGCGGTGCGGTCTTTTTTACGTGCGGCGGCAGCGGCTTCTATACCTGACGCACTAGCCCCGATGACAAGTATTCGCCGTGCCATAACCCTTCGCCAAGTCGTTTAGTCTTTGTTTGTTGCTTGTGTTTTGTGCCATTCTACGGCTTTGTCAAAGTCCATAAGGTTGACTAGCTCTGTTTCTAAGTTGTTGGGTTTGATGAGAAGTAGCCAGCCTTTGCCGTAGGGGTCTTCGTTTAGTATTTCGGGGTTGGATTGGATTTCTTCGTTGACTTCTTCGATGGTGCCGCTTAGAGCTGCAACTAAATCTGAAACGGATTTAACAGATTCCAGGGTTCCAAACGGTTCGTTTTGTTTGACCTCTGTGCCTGGGTTGGGGAGTTCGGCGTAGACGATTTCACGCAGTGTTTTTTGGGCGTAATCGGTGATGCCTAAACGGGCTTTGTCGTCTTCAATTTTGACCCAGACAAAATCTTTGCTATAGTAGAGGCCTTCGGGCACTTCGTACTGTTCAACTCTAACCATAAATCTACCTTCCGTTGAGATAACCAACAGGGAAAGCCTATAAAAGGTTTAATGGGAAAGATGGGTTGGGGTTAGCGTTCGCGTTTTCCTGCGATCCACTCTTCGGTCCATTGATGTGCTTGGCTGTCGGGGATTTGTTGGGGGGGATGTTTGAAGGCGTATGCGGGCATGCTGAGCAGAGCGCCGCTGATTTTTCGGTCTAGGGCGATTTTTGCGGCTCGGATGAGGTCTATGACGACGCCGCCGCTGTTGGGGCTGTCTTCAACTTCGAGTTTAACGCTTATGTTTATGGGGCGGTTGCCGAATTTGCGTCCCTTGAGGTTTATGTAGCAGATTTTTTTGTTTTTCAAAAACTCGACGTAATCGCTGGGTCCGATCCGGGTTGGCAGGGCATAGGGTACTAGGCTGGTCACAGCCTCAGTTTTGCTGATGCGTTTGGATTTGAGCCGATTTTCTTCGGTCATGTTTTGAAAGTCTGTGTCTCCGCCAAGGTTTAGTTGATAGGTTTCATCAACGATAACCCCCCGATCAATGCAGAGCCGCACCAGATTACGATGAAGAATAGTTGCGCCAACTTGACTCTTAATGTCATCACCCAAAACAGGTAACCCTGCGGCTTCAAATTTCTTAGGCCACTCACCTGTGGCGTCTGATCCGATGAACTCTGGCATACAATTAACAAACGCACAACCCGCATCTAGGGCACACTGAGCATAAAACCGAGCAGCATCATGACTACCCACTGGCAGATAATTAACTATAACTTCTGCTTTGGTATCTTTGAGGGTTTGAACAACACTCTCTTTGGTTGCACTCCCATCATAGACATTAAACGTCTCCCGCATATGCGCTGCAACACCATCAAGAATGGGTGCAGGCGAAACCTTAACACCCAAATATGGAACATCAGAGAATTTTTCACATACATTGGGCTTTACCCAGATGGCTTCTGAGAGATCATTGCCAATTTTATCCTTATTGACTTCAAAGGCCGCGACAAAAACTATGTCACGAATGTGATAACCACCAAAGTTAACATGCATCAAGCCGGGAACAGACTCAGTTTCTTTTGCGTCTTTGTAATACTGTGTTCCCTGCACAAGAGTACAAGCGCTGTTACCAACGCCAACGATTGCTACACGGATTTGAGGCATAAACAGTTACTCCAATGCTTAATTTCTTGTAGGCTAATGGTTATGTACGCTATAACTTTTTTGATATAGTATCTCAAACTTATTCAAAATCAACTGAGAGCGGCTACAGCAGGTTTGATGCTGAGCCCTGTTTCCCGGAGATTTGTTCAGCTCCCAACAGGATGAAACCGTGTAACCCAGAGTTATGCTCTAAAATCCCCTTTTACTCTATTGCATCTTCTGATACGTTCCTGGCCCATCCAGTTCCATCTTCTTTAGATCCTCAGCCAGCTTTAACTCAGATCCCTTCGGGGGTTCAGTTATGTTTGGTTTAGGCGCGTTGGGTGTATACTCTATTGGTGTTGCTTGGCGTATTGTAGATGTGTTGGCTATGTCTGCTATGCGGTTAGTCGGCTATTTTTGTTAGGGCGACTTGAATTTCCTTGTAATCGGGTTCTATTGCAGGGTTTGGGGCGATCCATATATAGCGTATAAGTCCTTCCTTGTCCAGTATGAATATGGAATGTCTTGGTGGTTCTAGACCATAACGTTTGCTGGCTGTCAGATCGGGATCGCTTAAAATGGGATATGGCAGTCGGTTTTTTGTCGCAAAGTCCTTGTTTGAGGTGGGGCTGTTGACACGTATACCGATAATTTGCGCTTCTAGATTAGTATACCTTGCCATGGAATCACGGAACGTACATGCTTCTTTGGTGCAGGTAGCGGTGAAGGCGCCTACAAAAAAAGCCAAGACAACTTTGTGCCCTAAAAACTCCTGCAAACTCCGCGGTTTCATATTTTCATCTAATAGCATAAAATCTGGGGCTCTATCGCCCATTTTGATTACCATAAAAACCTCCTAAAATGAAGATAGTGCACTATAAAATGGTTACCCAAACAATCCAAATTACATGTTCTATGGTAACCTAAATAATCTAACAAGCCATCAATCAGGTGCATTAAAGGGACGCTAACATGGTTAAGTGGTTAGGCAAGCGTAAACAGTTCTTGATGATTTCTGTGTTGTTGGTAGCAGTGTTTTTGGTGGTTGCAGTTGTATGGTATCAGATATAGCACTTTAACTTTTTATAGTCTGAGGTCATTGTACTTGTAGAGAGTACATGCCAAAACCAATATCGAACGAAAAAAGAGACACTATTGTTAAACACATGCAAGCTGGTGAAAGCAAGC
>Ga0123356_10007119_pt1 | contig 11203 bp, 10 predicted proteins | sample TergutEmb28metaG_2_FD_92546 | JGI IMG/M metagenome (GOLD analysis project Ga0123356, IMG submission 92546) | Embiratermes neotenicus P3 segment gut microbial communities from Petit-Saut dam, French Guiana - Emb289 P3 | ecosystem: Host-associated > Arthropoda: Insects > Digestive system > Gut ... | reverse complement strand
TTCCTCTCCTGGTCGCGATATAGGAAGCATCCCCCTCATCGCAAAAGAGCCTATATGCTGAGACGGAGAGCAAAGGATGGAAGGCGGCATTGAATGGCGGCGAGTATGGCTAGCGCGCCACTCGGCGGGGCGAGCGCGGGGGTGATTACCCCATCTCAGGAGGCCGGCGCTGTCGTTGCCGGGGTCGAGGCGCTGGGCGCGCAGATCGCGAAAGTGCGCGCGGCGATCGGACGCGTGATCTTCGGCCAGGACGAGGTGATCGATCAGACGCTGATCACCGTGCTGTCGGGTGGACATGCACTGCTGGTGGGCGTCCCCGGGCTGGGCAAGAGCCGGTTGGTGGAGACATTAGGGGTGGTGCTCGGCCTGGCCACCAAGCGCGTGCAGTTCACGCCCGACCTGATGCCGGCGGACATTGTTGGGTCCGAGGTGTTGGACGAGACGGACGGGCGGCGCAGCTTTCGATTCGTGCCCGGGCCGGTGTTCTGCCAGTTGCTGATGGCGGACGAGATTAACCGTGCCAGCCCGCGCACGCAGTCGGCGCTGCTGCAGGCGATGCAGGAGCAACGGGTGGCGGTCGGGGGCGTGGAGCACCGGCTGCCGCAACCGTTCCATGTGCTGGCCACGCAGAACCCGATCGAGCAAGAGGGGACGTACCCGCTGCCCGAGGCGCAGTTGGACCGATTTCTGCTGGAGATCATCGTCGGTTACCCGGACCTGGACGCGGAGCGGACGATGCTGCTGGCGACGACCGGTTCGACCGATGCGCGACCGGCTCCGGCGATGACGGCGCAGGAGCTGATCGACGCGCAGGCGCTGATCCGACGTGTGCCGGTGGGTGAAAAGGCGGTCGATGCGATCCTGTCGCTGGTGCGTGGCGGCCGGCCGGAGACGGCGGACGACGAAGCGGTTCGCCGGCACGTGTCCTGGGGTCCGGGGCCGCGGGCAGCACAGGCGCTTATGCTGGCTTCGCGCGCGCGCGCGCTGCTCGAAGGCCGGCTTGCGCCCAGCGTCGACGACGTCGTGGCGCTGGCCCGCCCGGTGCTGCGGCATCGGATGGCGCTCAGTTTCTCGGCCCGCGCCGATGGCGTGGCGCTGGCGGATGTGATCGACCGACTGGTGGCGCGTCTTGGGTAGGCGAACGGGCGCGACACCAAGCGTGGGCGCCAGACCTGTTCCACGCAGCGGGTGAGGTCGTATCCCACGATGAGCACCTCCGCCCGCCGCGCAGAAGCCCTCGGCGAACGCCTTCCGCCGCTGCTCGTCGCGGCGGAGCGGGTCGCGTCGACCGTCGCGCAGGGTGTGCACGGGCGGCGCCGTGTCGGCCAGGGGGATAGTTTCTGGCAGTTCCGGCGGTTTGTCGCGGGCGATCCGGTCACCCGTATCGACTGGCGGCAATCTGCGAAGTCCGGCCGTCCCGTGCCCGACGGCTGGTTCATCCGCGAGACCGAATGGGAAGCCGCGCAGACCGTCTGCCTTTGGCGCGACGCGTCGGCTTCCATGCGCTGGCACTCGCGCGCCGTGCCATTTGAGAAGCGCGAGCGCGCCGAATTGCTGCTGCTCGCGTTGGCCGCGCTGCTACTGCGTGGGAGCGAGCGCGCCATGCTGATGCGGCCAAGTGCCCGGCCCGTTTCGGGCCGTGGCGGCCTTGATCGTCTTGCCGGAGACCTTGCCGCTGCCGCTGCCGACGAGAGTGGCCTGCCGCCGCCCATCGCTCTGCCGCGCTACGCCACGGTCGTTTTGTTTGGCGACTTCCTCTCCCCGCTCGAGGAAATCCAGGCTCTGGTGGGGCAACTCACGGCGGTCCCTGTGTCCGGCCACCTCGTGCAAATCCTTGACCCGGCCGAGGCGCTGCTGCCCTACGCCGGGCGTATCCGCTTCCGTGGCCTGGAGCGCGAAGGCGATACGTTGATCCCGCGCGTTGAAACCGTGCGCGATGAATACGCCCGCCGCCTGAAGGCGCAGCAGGACGGTTTGGCGACGATCTGCAATGCCGCTGGCTTCGGCTTTGGCATTCATCGCACAGACCATCCGCCCGAGACTGCATTGCTCGCGCTCTATGCCGCCTTGGGGGCACGATGATTTTCGTCTCACCGTGGATCCTCAGCTCGCTCGCTGCACTACCGCTTTTGTGGTGGCTGCTGCGCGTCACTCCGCCCGCGCCGCGCATCGAGGCCTTTCCGGCGCTTCGCCTTCTGCTCGGGCTGAATGCGACCGAGGAGACCCCGGCGCGCACGCCCTGGTGGCTGCTGGCGCTGCGGCTTACCGCCGCAATGCTGGTGATCGTTGCGTTGGCGCGGCCGGTCATGAATGCAGGCACAGGACTTGCTGGCCATGGGCCGATGCTGTTGGTGATCGACAACGGCTGGGCGTCTGCCGCCGAGTGGCCGAAGCGAATGCAGGCCGCGAACACGATGCTCGACCGCGCGGCTCGCGCGGGACGCCAGGCCGCCTTGTTGGCGACCGCACCGGACCAAACTGGCGCCGCGGCGGCGCCCACGCCCGTGCTGCCCGTCCCGGACCTGCGAGCCCGGCTGGCCGCCTTGCAGCCGGAACCCTGGCCGCCGGACCGCGCCACCGCGGCGGCCGCACTCCGCCGCTGGGATCGGCCGGGTACGGTGGTGGCCTATATCGGCGACGGCCTGACCAACGGCCAGGCGTTCACTCCCTTCGCCGCAGCGCTCAGCGCCGCCGGACCGGTGACCGAGGTGTGCTGTGCGACAACGCCGGCGCGGTTGCTGCTCCCACCTGCCAGCGAGGCCGACCGGTTGGTTGTGCGGGTCGCGCAGGCGCCGCAGCCCTCGACCGGTAACGCAATCGTGCTGGCCCAGACCGGCGACGGGCGTACTCTTGCTCGCACCACTGTCGCCTTGCCGGCTGGCGCGGCGGTCGGTGCTGCCGACATCGCACTGCCGACGGAGGTGCGCAACCAACTGGCGCGGCTGGTTCTAGAGGGACCGCCGTCGGCCGGCTCAGTGGTGCTGCTGGACGAGCGATGGCGCCGCAGGCCAGTCGGCCTCGTCGCCGGCGACCTGGTCACCGCGGACACCCCCTTCCTCGGGGCGCTCTTTTTCCTGCAGCGCGCGCTGGCGCCGTACACCGAGCTGCGCCAGGGCACGACGGCATCGCTGCTGCAAGGCGATCTGTCGGTGCTGGTTCTGGCTGACCGTCCGTTGCCCGCCGGGCCGGAGCGGGATGCGATCCAGCACTGGGTCGAGAAAGGCGGAATGCTGATTCGCTTTGCCGGCCCGCGCATGGCGGACCAGCCTGAAGGCGAGACCGATCCGCTGATCCCGGTCAAGCTATTGCGCGGCGACCGCGACCTCGGTGGTGCGATGTCATGGGGCAGGCCCGCCGGTCTGGCTGCGTTCCCCACCACCTCGCCGTTCGCCGGGTTGGCGGTACCGCGCGATGTCACGGTCACCCGGCAGGTGCTCGCGGAGCCCAGCGCCGATCTCGCCCCCCATACCTGGGCGACTCTCGCCGATGGAACGCCCTTGGTGACGACGACGACACTGGGCGCTGGGCGCATCGTCTTGTTCCATGTCACCGCCAATGCCGACTGGTCGAACCTGCCGCTGTCCGGTTTGTTTGTGGAGATGCTGCGGCGATTGGTGGCACTGTCGGTCGGTGTCGCACCTGTTCGGGGCCATGAGATGCTGGCGCCGGCGGAGACTCTCGACGGATTTGGAGTTCTCTCGGCGCCACCCCAGGCAGCAACCGGACTGGAGGCGGACGCGTTCGGCACCACCCCGGTCTCGCCCCGTCATCCACCGGGACTGTACGGGCCTGAGAACAGCCGCCGGGCATTGAACCTGGGCGCGGCGACGGCTCCGCCGGAGGCGGCGCCACCGGTGCCTGGTGCGCGGGTCGAGCCGCTGTCGGCGGCCGTTCCCGAGCGTGAGCTCGGCCCGCCGTTGCTCGCGCTTGCTATTCTGCTGCTGGCGCTAGACATGCTGATTGCGCTCGGGCTGCGCGGCTTGCTGCGCGCACGGGCGGCCGCTGCGGCGATTGTGCTGGCGGTGCTGGCGTCGGCGCCAACGGCGCACGCCGCGCTGGATACCGGCGTGTTCCCTGCCCTCGAGGCACGGCTCGGCTATGTCGTCACCGGCGATGCGAAGGTGGATGCGGTGTCGAAAGCGGGGCTCGAGGGCTTGTCGGAATTCGTCAATGACCGCACCGCGGCCCATTTGGCGGAGCCGGATGGGGTCACGCCCGGGGTAACCGATCTCAGTTTCTATCCGCTGCTGTACTGGCCGATCACCGCGGATGCCGCGACCCTGACGCCGAAACAGGCCGTGGCGCTGAACGATTACATGGCACGGGGCGGCATTATTCTAGTAGACACGCGCGATTCCGGATCGGGCGCGGGGTTTGCGCCCGGAACCGGCGACGCGTTGAAGCGTGTGGCACGGGGCTTGGAGATTCCGCCGCTCGCGCCGCTGACAACCGATCATGTCATTGCGCGGTCATTCTATCTTCTGCGGGACTTCCCTGGCCGCTATGATGGTTCGACGGTGTGGGTGCAGCGCGGCGAGGATCCCACGAACGACAGCGTCAGCCCGGTGGTCATCGGCGGCAATGACTGGGCAGCGGCGTGGGCAATCGATGCAGACGGCCACTATCCTTACGCGGTGATTCCCGGCGGCATGCGGCAGCGTGTTCTGGCGTACCGCTTCGGGGTGAACGTCGTGATGTATGCGCTGACCGGAAATTACAAAGGTGACCAAGTGCACGTGCCGGCCATCCTGGAAAGGCTTGGACAGTGAACCGCCTTTGCGACCTGCCGGTGTCCGCTACGCCGGTGCGAGCCGCCGGCTGCAAAAGCGCCGGCGAGGACAGTCGATAGATGCACGCGGAACAGGCCATCGCCGCATTGCGCTTCGACCCTCTGCTTCCGGTCTGGGTGATCGCGGCACTCGGCGTTGTTGCTTTGGTGATCATCGCGTTGGGCGTATGGCGACGGGCGCGTGGCACGGTGCTGCGCTCTTTGGCGTTCGCCGTGCTGCTGCTGTGGCTCGCCGGACCGCGTCTGGTGCAGGAATCGCGCGACGTCCTGCCCGACATCGGCCTGCTGGTGGTGGACCACACTGCCTCGATGCAGATCGGCGACCGTGCGAAACTCGCGGAAATGGCTCGTGCTGCCATCGTTGCACAGGCCGCAAAGCTGCCGAACCTCGAACTGCGCACGATCACCGTGCCGGAACAGGGCGATGCAGGAACCCGGCTGTTTGCGCAGGTCGATCGTGCGCTGGCGGATATTCCGCGCTCGCGCATGGCCGGCACGATCGCCGTCACCGACGGCGAGATTCACGACGTCCCCGCCACTTCGCCGGACGGCGCGCCGTTGAACGTACTGATCCCGGCCAAGGGGGAGCAAACCGACCGCAGGCTGCGTGTCATTCAAGCGCCGGCCTATGGCATCGTCGGCAAATCGGTGACCCTGCGCGTCGCCGTCGACGATCTCGGCGTGCCCCAGTCGAATGCGGGCACCGCCAACTTGACCATCCGCCGCGACGGTGAGGCATCGCAAGTACTGAACGTGCCCGTCGGCGTGCCACAATCGATCCATGTGCCGATCACCCGCGCTGGCCCCACGGTGATCGAGCTGTCCGCGGACAAGCTTCCAGGCGAGGTCTCGACGCTCAACAACAAAGCCGTGGTGGAAATCAACGGCGTACGCGATCGGCTGCGGGTGTTGCTGATTTCCGGCGAACCCCATCCGGGCGAACGCACGTGGCGACGTCTGCTGAAGTCGGATCCCTCGGTCGATCTGGTGCATTTCACGATCCTGCGGCCACCGGACAAGGATGACCTGACACCTCTTAACGAACTTTCCCTGATCGCCTTCCCGGTGCGGGAGTTGTTTCAGGACAAGATCGGCGAATTCGACCTGATTATTCTCGACCGGTTTCAGAACCGCGGTCTGCTGCCGCAACCTTACCTCGCCAACATCGCCAGCCGCGTGCGCGACGGCGGCGCGTTGCTGTTGTCTGTGGGACCGGAATTCTCCGGCCCCGGCAGCCTGGCCGCCACACCACTGGGTGAGGTGCTGCCGGCTGTGCCGGCGCCATTGGACGCCGTGGTGGATGGGCGCTTCCGCCCGCGCGTTACCGATTTGGGGCAGCGTGATCCGGTGACTGCGGGACTGAAGGGCGCGAACTCCCCGGACGCTTCCAACAGCGAACCGACCTGGGGGTCCTGGTACCAGCACATCGCAATGACGGACGTTCACGGCGAAGTTCTCATGCGCGCACCTGAAGGCGACCCGCTGCTGGTGCTGGATCGAGTCGGTCGTGGCCGCACCGCGCTGCTGTCGTCGGATCAGATCTGGCTGTGGTCGCGCGGGCATCAGGGCGGTGGGCCGCAAGCCGAACTGCTGCGACGGATCGCGCACTGGCTGATGAAGGAACCGGCGCTGGAGGAAAATGCTCTGACGGCGCAGGTGGCCAACGGTAAGCTGACCGTCGAGCGGCGCTCGCTAGAACCTCCCGCCGCCGGCGATGTGACGGTGACGGATCCCGATGGAAAGTCGCAGGTTCTGAAACTGCTTAGGACCGCGCCGGGCCGCGCGAGCGCGACACTGCCCGCAACGACGCCGGGAGTCTGGCAGGTGACCGACGGCACGCGGAGCGCTTACGCCGCGGCAGGCGCTGCCAATCCTCTGGAGCTTGCCGATTTGCGTGCAACCGCCAGCCGTGTCGGCAAGCTCGCCAGCCAGTCCGGGGGCGGTGTGCACTGGCTTGGCACGACCGCTTCGCCGGACATTCCGGAATTGCGTCGCACAGAGCCGGACCGAGCTGCATCGGGCAGTTCCTGGATAGGCCTGGAACAGCGGCACGATCACCTTGTGACCGGCATCGCAGCGTTGACTCTATTGCCGTCGTGGGCGGCTTTGCCGCTGATGCTCGGACTGCTGATCGGCGCATGGCGCCGCGAGGGAACGTAACGACACGCCGCGCGTTGACCCCCACCCGCACCGCGCCTAGCGTCCGCGTTCTCTCTTTCCGATAGTGGGGGAAATTCCCATGGCAAATAAACTCAAGGCGCGGCTTGCCGCCGGCAAAGCCTGCGTCAACGGATGGCTTGCGATTCCGTCCGGCTTCTCTGCCGAGGTGATGGCGCAGTGCGGCTGGGACAGCGTCACCGTCGACATGCAGCACGGCGTGCAAGACTATCTCTCCATGGTGCAGTGCTTTCAGGCGATGACAGCCCACCCTGTTACGCCGCTGGTGCGCGTGCCGTGGAATGAACCCGGCATCATCGGCAAGGTGCTGGATGGTGGCGCCTGGGGCGTGATTTGCCCGATGGTCAACAACAAGGCGGAAGCGCAGGCGCTCGCCAGTTACAGCCTCTATCCGCCCGCCGGCAAACGCAGCAACGGTCCGATCCGTGCGGCGATGTACGGCGAGGCGTCCAACTATCAAAAGATCGCCAACGACGAGGTCGTGGTGATGCCGATGATCGAAACCCAGGAAGGCATCGACAACATCGACGAAATCCTCAGCGTCCCCGGCATCAGCGGTATCTATGTCGGTCCATCCGATATGGGCTTCTCCCTCGGACTGATCCCCACACTGGACCGCGAGGAAGCGCAAATCCTCGGTATCTACGAGAAGCTGCTCGGCTCCTGTAAACGTCACGGCAAGTTCGCCGGCATTCATAACGCCACGCCCGCCTACGCCGCGCGTATGATCGGCATGGGCTTCCGGTTTGTCACCATTGCTAACGACAGCGGCCTAATGGCGCGCGCAGCACGCGAGGCCGTAACGGCGACACGCAAGGCGGCGGGCGACGTCGCGTCCTGACGTAGGGCCCGGCGAACGCATCCTCGGATCCCCGCTCAGGAGCGGCGTCAGGCGCTCACTGAACCTAGCCTTCTCCGGTTGCCAGGCCTGGATGGCCGGTTTGCTCCGGCCATCCAGGATTGCCGCGTCCAAACGTGTTCGCCTGTCCACCAATGACACGGCCCGCTCAATGGCGGTCATCGCAACGATTGCAAATGCGAGGCTTCGTTCATGCTGAGCACTCGCCAGCCGTCACCGTCGTGATAGGTCACGAGATTGATCGCGCAGGGGTCCTGGCGCAGGTGCCAGAGCCGCGATAGCGGCAGGTCGAGTGCAAGCAGCAGGAGCACGCGATTGACCGAATCATGACCGACCAGCAGCACCGTCTCGCCAAGGTGTCGGGCGACGATGGTGCGCATAGTCTCGCCGACGCGCCCGGCCAGTTGCAACAACGTCTCGGCCCCGGGGATGACGGCGAGGTGTGGCGCGCCGAACCAACGGGCAAATCCTTCCGGGTCGGCCTGCTGCACCTCCTGGTAGCTCCGGCCCTGCCAATCGCCGTAATTGATGTCGAGGAAGCTTGGCATCGCCACGACGGCCAGCGACAGGGGCTGCGCGATGATCCCCGCTGTCGCCATGCAGCGCGACAACGGGCTCGCGTAAGCCGCAGCTGGGTGCGGTAAATTGGCCAGCAGGTCACGCGTCAGTTCTGCCTGCCGCGTGCCGCGGCTGGTCAGCGGCAAGTCCGTCTGTCCGCGAAAGCGCGGTGAATCGATACCATCGACATGGCCGTGGCGGACCAGCACGATGCGCGTGGTCGCTCTTGCGTCATTGCTCATGGTCGGTCACGCGTCTCAGCGGCTGAACAGGACTGAGCATCGGCCAGCCGCACCGGATGGCAAGTGACACCAGCGTCATCCGGCCCGGATCGGGCGGGCGGAGGGAGCCCATCCTCGCTCCGTAGGCGACCGAGGCAGGGACAAACAGGGCAGGGTGGCGGAATTTTCGTTGGGAGTTCAGGCTGCGCCATGTTGGTCAGCCCGGTCATGCGGTGGCTATAGGCAACGTCTCCCGCAAGCTCTGTTGGGCGAAATCTTCGAGGCGAAGCCTCTTGCCTTCGCAAAAGGGACACGCGAGCGTTCGCCGGTCCGACCCATCCCGGAGGGACCGGGCGATTGCGCAATCGCGATCACGACGGATGCGGTCCGGCCTGTGCGATCTGCAAGCGGACAGGATTTTGGCTGCCGCTCGAAGAAGAGCCTCAGAGCGGATCGTCGGTCGGAAAGTACACGGCCCGGATACCAGGCCACGGATGGCGTAGCCGAGCGAGCTTCCAGCGCGGAGCGCCGGCCGTTTTAGAAGCGAGGAGCGCGACTATGTCACCACCGCCCGTGATCCGACTGCATCCCGATGACGGCGTGGTGATCGCACGCGCCACGTTGCGGCCGGGTGCGCCGGTGGCGGACGGAGTGGCAGCGGCTGAGCGTATTCCGGCGGGCCACAAGGTAGCGGTACGGCCGCTCGCGGTCGGTGAACCGGTGCGACGCTATGGCCAGATCATCGGGTTCGCCTCTTTGCCTATCGAGCCCGGGCAGCACGTCCACGTGCACAATTGCGCGATGGGCGATTTCGCCAAGGACTATGCCTACGGCGTCGACGCCAAGCCGACCACGCCCGCCAATTCGCCCGCGGGCTTCATGGGCATTCGAAGGTCGGATGGACGCGTGGCAACACGCAACTACATCGGCATCCTCACCAGTGTGAACTGCAGCGCGCATGTCGCCGGGCTGGTCGCGGACATGTTCCGGCGCAATCCGTTCTCCGGCGATAATCCCTTGGCCGATTATCCGAACGTCGATGGTGTCGTGGCACTGACACACAAGACCGGCTGCGGCATGAGCGAGGGCGACGGGCTGCGACTGCTGCGCCGCACTCTCGGCGGATATGCACGGCATTCGAACTTTTCGCACATCGTCATACTTGGGCTCGGCTGTGAGGTGAACCAGATCGGCGGGCTGATGGAGGAGCAACGCCTCGCTGGGCGGTTGAAGGCGATGGACATCCAGTCGATGGGCGGCACGCGCAAGACCGTCGCCGCTGGCGTGGAATTCGTGAAAGAGGTGCTAGCGGAAGCAAATGCGGTGACCCGCGAGCCGGTGTCGGCGAGCGAACTGACGGTGGCGCTGCAGTGTGGCGGGTCCGACGGCTATTCGGGCGTCTCGGCCAATCCGGCGCTGGGTGCCGCAAGCGATTTGCTGGTGCGGCACGGCGGCGCGGTGATCTTGTCGGAAACGCCAGAGACTTACGGCGCGGAGCACCTTCTGACGCGGCGCGCGGTGTCGCCCGCGGTCGGTGAGAAGCTGGTCGCACTGATGCGTTGGTGGGAGGAATACACGAAGCGCGAGGGCGCGGAGATGAACGCCAATCCGTCGCCGGGCAACAAGGCGGGTGGATTGACCACGATACTGGAGAAGTCACTCGGAGCGATGGCCAAGGCGGGGTCGAGCAATCTGGTCGATGTGGTGGACTATGCCGAGCCGGTTACGGCGAGGGGTTTCGTGTTCATGGACACGCCCGGCTACGACCCAGTGGCGGCGACCGGCCAGGTGGCGGGCGGCGCCAACATGGTCTGCTTCACGACAGGCCGAGGGTCCGTGTTCGGCTGCAAACCGGCGCCGTCCATCAAGCTGGCAACAAACTCGCAGATGTACCGGCGGATGGAAGACGACATGGACGTGAATTGTGGAACGATCCTCGACGGCGATGAGACGGTGCAGGAATGCGGACAGCGGATTTTTGAACTCATGCTGCGCGTGGCAAGCGGCGAACGGACCAAGAGCGAGTCGTTCGATTTCGGCGCGGCTGAGTTCGCGCCTTGGGTAATCGGCGCGACAATGTAGCAATCGGCTGTCTTCCTTTGGCCGCATCGCAGCCTGGCTCGGCGGCGCCCGTCGCCCGCGGTGGTTCGCAGGATGGCGCGGTGTAGCAGCTGCGACCAACACAGCAGCGATGGATCCCGGTGCGTCGCCGATATTCACCGCTTCCAGTTTCCGTCGGGGCTGGCGCGAGACGAGCCAGCACGGTGTGAACCGCTGAGCGCTCGTCGGGGAACTCCATCCCAGAGCGGGCAGAGAGACGCACTTCGCCCATCCGGTTCTGGCAGCGCCGGAAACACCGCATCGGCCTGCGGGTTGCCGGCAACGCCGGGGAATTCAGCTGCCTCGCCGGCGCTATCGACATCGGGTTCCGGCTCGGCTCTCGGCCCCTCCTCCGGCGCCCCGCGTGACTTCCGGCCGCCCCCGCGCTAGGTCCCTCCCTTTCGCCCACATGTTCAGGACGCCAACTGACCGCCATGGCCAGCAGCAACGACATCCGCGCCACCTTCCTCGACTACTTCGCCCGCAACGGTCACACGG
>Ga0123356_10007118_pt1 | contig 11207 bp, 13 predicted proteins | sample TergutEmb28metaG_2_FD_92546 | JGI IMG/M metagenome (GOLD analysis project Ga0123356, IMG submission 92546) | Embiratermes neotenicus P3 segment gut microbial communities from Petit-Saut dam, French Guiana - Emb289 P3 | ecosystem: Host-associated > Arthropoda: Insects > Digestive system > Gut ... | reverse complement strand
TTGCAGGAAATGTAACACCCATATCATTAAACGGCGCTTTAATTCTTTTTATGTCTCTTGTTATATCATTGTCTGTTATTATTCTTGAACACAGACGCCGTGCTGCGCTGTTAAAACTGGAGCCGTTTTTATGCTAAATTATAATTCATCTGCAGCTTTAAAAACATTTTTGGAAAATGAAAACCTTGGTATGCAGAAAAAGTTTGGTCAAAACTTTTTGGTAGATACTAATGCAAAAAAAATACTTGTAGATGCTTTGACAGTAAATAATGAAGATGAAGTGTGGGAAATAGGTCCAGGCCTTGGCGCCATGACTGTTCTGCTTTTGGAAAAAGGAATAAAATTAAAAGCGTTCGAGATTGATAAAGGTTTTATTCGTATATTAAAACAGTTTTTTTCCAATAATAAAAGTTTTACTCTTATAGAAGGCGATGTAATGAAAACCTGGCAGGATCAGCCTGGTGTTCCTTATCTTTTGGGAAATCTTCCGTACAATATTGCCGCAGCTTTTTTGGCAGATTTAATAGAAAAAAAACGTCTTTTTTCCCGTATGGTGGTTACAGTTCAAAAGGAAGTTGCGCTTCGCATGATGGCAAAACCAGGTTCGCAGGATTATTCGTCTTTTTCTGTTTTATGCTCATCGGTTTACAATATTAAACCTCTTGTAACAATTCGCCCGTCTTCTTTTTATCCTCAGCCAAATGTTGACAGTATGGGAGTGCTTCTGGAAAATAAAAATGCGGCCTCTTACCCCGATGTTTTTTATCCGCTTGTAAGAGCTCTTTTTGCATCAAGACGTAAAACCATTAGGAACAATTTATCTGCATATTTGGCATCCAGGGAGAATTGTGAAGAAATACTTGGGGAAAACAAGTTAAATGGCAATGAAAGAGCGGAAACACTGCATCTGGAAACCTTTTTATCACTTGCAAAATCCATAGATAATATGCGATTATATAAGAAGTAATGTTAATTGCCGAAAATACTGCAAAAATAGAAGAACGGATACTAAAAGCCTGTGATTCTGCCGGCAGAAAACGTGAAGAAGTTACCCTTATGGGTATATCAAAGTTTGTGCATGTTAATCTTGTTAAAGAAGCATATGGCGCAGGCATACGTTTTTTTGGGGAAAGCAGGGTAAAGGAAGCTGCCGATAAATTTGATGGTTTTAAAAATGACCATCCAGGTACGCAGCTTCATTTGGTAGGATCTTTGCAGCGTAACAAGGCAAAGCAAGCGGCTCTTTTTTTTGACTGCATTCAATCTGTAGACAGAAATGATTTAATTAATGAGCTTATAAAGCATTCAAATTGCCGTAATGAGCCGTTAAGTATTTTATTGGAAATGCATACAGGAGAAGAGACAAAGAGCGGCTTTGCAGGTTTAGATGAACTTTTTAAAGCTGCGGAACTGGTTTTATCGTGCGATAAATTAAAACCTGCAGGTCTTATGACCATGGCGCCGTTTACTGCCAATTCTGTTTTAATTCGTTCGTCTTTTAGACAGCTTGTTACGGCGCAGAATGAATTAAAAAAACGTTTTCCATGTAAGGAAAACTGGGAATGTCTTAGCATGGGAATGTCAAATGATTTTGAAATTGCCATAGAAGAAGGTTCTACCTTGTTAAGGATTGGAAGCGCAATATTTAAGGAGTAGTTAAAGTATAATGAAGAAAATTATATTTTTAATATTTTTATTTTCTCTTTTAATTACTCCCATGTTTGAAGTGTCTGCGCAGCATTTAAGCACGGTTAATTCAACAACGTCTGTATTTGATACAACTGGTTTTCCGCAATGGGCAAAGGATTTAAGGCGTTTTGATATAATTGCCTTTGGAGCTTTTCCTTTTTCCATGTTTTTTGTTAATACCGCAATGGATATACGCCGCTGGGGAGATGCAACAGGTTTTGATTTTTCTGTTCAGGGACGTCGTTATGCGCCATGGCCGTTAAAATCCGCAGGCGCTTATGAATTAACCAACGATGAATATGTTTCTACCATTTTAATGGCTGCAGGCGTGTCCATGGCCATTGCGCTTGCGGATTTAATTATAATAAATATAAAAAGAAACAATGAACGTAAAAGGCTGGAAAGCCTTCCTGCCGGAATATATGATATTGAAACAAGACCCTATGGTGTTCCGGAAGAAGAATAATGCCATGCCTATCCTGTAAAATAGAAGAACAAATATCTCCTTTTTTCAGGCTTGACCGTTATGTATCGGAAGTATTACGCGCTCTTTCACGTTCACAGATTAAAGTTAGAAATCTTAAAGCTAAAATAAACGGCAAAGAAGTAAAAATTTCCAGGCTTGTAAAACAGGGAGATCTTCTGGAGCTGTCCTGGGATGACTGTCCGCCTGTAGATATAATACCGCAGGATATACCATTGAATATTATTTATGAGGATGATCAATGTATTGTTGTTAACAAGGCGCAGGGAATGGTTGTTCATCCCGGAGCCGGTAACAGGCAGGGAACTTTTGCAAACGCGCTTTATTACAGGCGGCTTAATAAAAATTACGGGCAGGTTAACAATAGTGTACGCCCTGGAATTGTTCACAGGCTGGATAAAGAAACATCCGGTATTATTATTGCAGCCTTTAATGATGAAACCCATGCGTTTCTTGCAGAACAATTTAAGACCCGTAAAGTAAATAAAAAATATGTTGCAATTGTTCAGGGTGTGCCAAAAGAATTAAAAGGGCGCATAGAAACATTTATTGCAAGGGATCCAAAAGATCGCAAAAAGTTTTCTGTTTTGCCTAACGGAAAAAACGCTGTTACTTATTATAAGGTAATTAAATGCTGGAAGACGCATTCGCTTCTTGTTCTTCGTCCGCGGACCGGAAGAACTCATCAGCTTCGTGTGCATATGCGTCACATTGGCAGCCCAATTTTGGGAGACTCTGTGTACGGCAGCAGCGATAAATTATTTCCAAAAGTTTCTTTAATGCTGCATTCCAAAAGTTTGGCTATTATTCTGCCGAATGAAAACACAGAACGTGTTTTCTCATCTGTAATGCCGCAGCGTTTTACAGATGTAATAGAAAAACTTAACAGGATTTCACATGGATAATTCCCCTTATATACTGAAAGAAACAGAAAATTACGCTGTGGTTTATAAACCGCCAAAAATGCACTGTGTTCCAATAAAGAAAAATAACACAGGGACTCTTCTAGACTGGTATAACGGACATATTATGCATAGGCTGGATTATGAAACCCACGGTCTTGTTTTGTTTGCAAAAAATGATAAAAGTTATGAATATTTTAAAGACCTGCAGGACAGGGGAGAGTTTGTAAAAGAATATTCTGCGATTTGTGTTCGCTCTGATTCTCTTTTGGAAACTGTTTTTCCTTTTACCATCGAAAGTTATTTTCGTCCCTTTGGTCCCGGAAGAAAATTAGTGCGGCCTGTAACCGATGAAATAAAAACAAAAAAGGAAATTGTAAAAGATAAGGGCGGTTTTTACTGTACAGAAATTATTAGCCTGGAAGGCAATGTTTTTACAGTTCGTATAAAACGGGGATTTCGTCATCAGATTAGGTGCCATCTTAGCTGGATAGGCTGCCCAATACTTAATGATCCGCTGTATCCGGACCCTGTAAGCCTGCCGCCTGAAAATTACCTGGCTTTACGCGCTCATGCTGTCTTTTTTAAAGACCCGGCAGACGGCGGAGAAAAAGAGTCTCGTATCTTGAAAATGTCAGATTATGTAGTAAAATAAATTATGAGTATTTATTTTGTTGGAATTAAAGGAACAGGCGTTTGCGCTCTTGCCGAACTAATGCTTAGTTTTGGAATCGAGGTAAGCGGCAGCGACACTAAAGAAGAATTTTATACCGATAAAATACTAAAAGAGCTGAATATTCCTTATTATGAAGAGTTCGATGAAGCGCATATAAATGATAAAATAGAACTTGTTATTCATTCCGCTGCCTACAGCGCTGCAACAAATCCTGAGCTTGCAAAAGCACAGGAACTTGATATCCCAATCTTAAAATACACAGATGCACTTGGCGCATGGTCAGCCAGGTTTGATTCTACCGGTGTCTGCGGCGTTCATGGAAAAACAACAACAACTGCAATCTGCGGCATTCTAATGCGTGCAGCCGGCATTCCCGCAAAAGTTCTTGTAGGCAGCGCTGTTATGGATTTTGGCGGCAGATCTACAATAGATTGCGGAGATAAGTATTTTATTGCAGAAACCTGCGAATACCGCAAACATTTTCTATCGTTTCGCCCGCACCGTATAATACTTACCTCTGTAGAAAGCGATCATCAGGATTATTTTCCAACCTATGAATCAATCAGGGATGCATTTGTTGAATATTGCAGGCTGCTTCCGAATGGCGGGCAGTTAATTTACTGCGCCGATGATAAAGGAGCATGTGAAGTTGCTGAAATTATTAATAACGATAACCGCGGAATTGAACTTATCCCCTATGGTTATACCGCTTTGGGTGATTATAAAATTACTTCATACAATGTAGAAAATGAAAGAGCAGTTTTTTCCATTGCGGGGATACCTGCAGAATTTAAAATGCGTATTCCCGGCCGTCACATTGCTTTAAATGCCGCCGCAGCTCTTGCTCTTACAGTGTCCCTGGCAGAACAACCGCTAGATAGCGGGCAATTGGAAACTATTAAAGATGCGCTGGAATGTTTTAAAAGCACAAAACGCCGCAGCGAAATTATCGGCGAAGCGCAGGGTATTATGTTTATGGATGATTACGGCCATCATCCAACTGCGATTAAGACAACACTGGAAGGTATTAAAAGTTTTTATCCAACACGGCGGCTGATTGTTAGTTTTATGTCGCACACATATACGCGCACAGCCGCGCTTTTAGAAGAATTCTCTAATTGTTTTAATGCCGCCGATATTGTTGTTTTTCATAAAATTTACGCATCTGCAAGAGAAGATTATAAAGGCGGCGTTAACGGGCAAACGCTTTATGAAAAAACTGCAGCATGTAAAAAAGAAGCTATGTACATTGATGAGCCAGATGATGCGTTTATACCATTATGTGATATTTTAAAAAACGGGGACATTTTTGTTACTCTTGGAGCGGGTAATAACTGGCCGCTTGGAGAAAAACTATATAAACATTTTAAAGAAAATGAACAGGGGTAAGATATGGTTAGCATGACTGGTTACGCATACCGGGAAAAAACAGCTCAGGATTTATCTGTCAGTGTAGAAATAAAAGGATGCAATAACCGTTATTTGGAAATATATATAAACCTTCCCCCATGGCTGTCAATGCTTGAAGGTAAAGTTAAAGAAATGATTTCCTCATGCTGCGGAAGGGGAAAAGTAGAAACTTTTATACGAGTTAGGGAACATAATACGCCTGTTAATGTAAATATTAACAAAAATGCTGCAAAGGCATATTACAATGCAATAAATGAAATGGCTAAGGAACTAGGCATTAAAGAAAAAGCAAATATTCAAACCCTCTTGCAGCTGGATAGCGTAATGGAAATAGAAAAAAACCGCGATGATGAGCGCTACTGGAATGTAATTCAACCGTTATTGGACGAAGCTGTAAAGGACTTTTGCAAAGATAGGGAAAGAGAAGGAAAGCATACCAAAGACGATGTGCTTTCAAATCTGGATTTAATAGATGTTTCATTAAAAAAGGTAAGCGGTTTTGCTCCTGTAATTGAACAAACATTAAAAGATAATATTAAGACACGTTTTGCAGAATTGCTTGGGAATCAGATTGATGAAAACAAAGTCCTTGCCGAGACTGCATCGCTTTTATTAAAATATACGATTTCCGAAGAAATATCACGTCTTGGTTCGCACATTGCTGAATTTAAAAAGGAATCGGAAGAAAACCCAAGACCCGGAAAAAAACTTGACTTTTTATGCCAGGAAATTAACAGAGAAATAAACACAATTGGCTCAAAGAGTGCTATAATAGAAGTAAGCAGCGAAGTTGTTAGAATGAAAGAAACTCTGGAAAATATCAGGGAGCAGTTAAGGAATGTCGAGTAAAATTAAAATTGCTATTTCCGGAAGAAGCGGCTGCGGTAATACCACAGTAAGTAAAATGGTAGCCGATGCTCTGGATCTGCGTTTTATTAATTTTACATTCCGTTCACTTGCAGAAGAGCGTAACCTTGATTTAAAAGATATACTTGATCTTGCTGCAAAAGATGATTCCATAGACAAAGAAGTAGATATAAGGCAGGTGCATCTTGCGCGTGACAGCGGAGGCTGTGTATTGGGATCGCGTCTTGCAATCTGGATGCTGGAAGAAGCAGATTTAAAAGTTTATCTGGATGCAAAGCCGCAGACAAGGGCAGCGCGGATTGTAAACAGGGAAGGCGGCAGCCTTGAAGAAATTGCGGCATTTACAGCAGAACGCGACAGGCAGGATCATGGCCGTTACCTGCGAATATATAATATCGATACCAATAACTACAGCTTTGCAGATTTAATTATAGATACAGATAACATTAACCCGCAGCAAATAACAGATATAATAGTGGAAAGAGCAAGGAAATTTACCAGTGGCTAGTGTGGAGTGATAAGTGGTAAATGAGATAAATTCGCAAAAGCCGCCAATCAAAATAGAGCAGCCAACCAAGGGTTCAAAAGCAATTTCAACACAGACTGCAAAACCATCAGTTGCGCCGGCTCTGCGTTCTGCTGCTTCGCTGGCTGCTTCTGCAGGGCTGCCTGCGGATAAACTTTCCGCTTCTATTGTTTCGTTTGTTAGATTTTTTTCATTGCCGTTAAAGCCGCAGGTTTTGGCAGATATCCGCAGGCAGGCATTAATGACGCAGACTGCGCCTCAGCAAGCATCTGTAACACAAGGTGTAACGCAAGGCGTAACGCAAAGCGCAGCGCAAACGGCATTGCAGCAAGCAGCATTGCAGTTTCTTTCAGGCGCGCGTGAAGCAACTGCTCTTTGTACTGCTGCCGCTGAAAGCAAGGGGGTAGAACTTTCACAAAAAGGACTTGAATCGTACACAGAAGCTGTTGACCCGGATTCTCAGAAAGACAGGGATGAACAGCAAAAAAAACGCGATAATAAAAAAAATGAACAAAATGAAAAAACAGAACCAATTACTGCAGACAATTTAAAAAAAATGGCTCTGGAATACACAGAAAAAAATCCTTTATTGGATATTCTTAACAAACTGCCTGGAAAAAACGGACAGCGCTGGATAGTAATTCCTTTTGATTTTTCCAAAGATGAAAAAGATTTTAAGGTTTCTATGAGAATCTTGCTGGATGAAAGAAAAACTGTTAATCGCGCCGCTTGCATGGCGCTGGATATTTTAGAGAGCAGCGGACACAGGCAGGTTTTTGTAATGGAAGCATCCAGCGATAAACTTTCAAGGCTTACTGTTTATAATCAATATGAATTGCCGCCAAAACATCAATCTAAAATTAAAAATGAATTATCACAGATTTTTAAGATCCCTGTTAATCATGTTTTTATTGTTTGCAGCGCAGGTTCCTTTCCGTATGAAGCCTCTTATGCGCAGGATTTTTCTCCTATAGACGAGGCAGTTTAGTATGAAAATGAAAAAGATTGCATCTGCCATTAGTTATACAAAAGGGGAGGCCGCTCCAAAACTATTGGCTTCGGGCAGGGGCAGGGAAGCCGAAAAAATTATCGCCATTGCCGAAGAAGCCGGAATTGCAATTGTAGAGGATACGGCCCTTGCAGCCCTGCTGGAACCGCTAAATCCCGGCGATTTTATCCCCCCCTGGTGCTGGGAAGCCGCCGCAAAGGTACTTGCCTTTGTAATGGAAGCGGACAGGAATTAATATGCCCCTATTGACTTTTTTTGCTGTTTTTGAGAATATTAGTAATAGAAGATAGTGTTTTATGGGGTTTTAGCGGCTGTCGTATAACGGCTATTACCCTAGCCTTCCAAGCTGGTGACGTCGGTTCGACTCCGATCAGCCGCTAAAAGCCATAAAATGCTGTAGGGTCCATAGCTCAGCTGGTTAGAGCGCTTGTTTTACACGCAAGATGTCCCTGGTTCGAATCCGGGTGGGCCCAGTAAATTGATTTCAAATAGTTGAATTTCTTTGTTTTTTATTATTGAAATCAATTATTGGAGTCAATATGAAAAAACTGTTTTGTGTTATTTTGGTATTAATATCGATAGTATCAATTTCCTGTCAAAGACGAAGCGCAGATTTGGGTCCCATTACCGACATGGGTGTAACCGTCCGTCTTTTAACCGATGCCACCGGCGTTGACGATAAATCATTTAATGCTGCAGCCTGGAGGGGCATCCTTGAATTCTACGGTGATACATGGGCAAATCCAAGGCAAAGGGGAGCAGCTTATGACTGGGTTACAGCAGCAACTCAGGATATGTATATTCCTAACCTGCGTCAGGCAACCGATGAAGGTTACGATCTTATAATCGCTACTGGTTTTACCTGGGATGCGGCAATGGATAGGGTAGCTTCTGATAATCTAAATCAAAATTATTTAATAGTCGATGTTGACTGGCTTGATACGCCAACTGTTATGCAGGCTGTTTATGCCGAACATGAAGGTTCATATCTTGTTGGCGTTGCATCTGCGTTAAAAGCTTTGGAAGACGGAATTGTGAATCCCCGATTCGGCTTTATTGGCGGAGTTGCAGGCGCAGTTATTACAAAGTTCCAGGTAGGTTATGTGCAGGGTATTCTTTCTGTAATTCCCAATGCGCAAATTGTTGACTATTACGTAAATAGCTGGGGCGAACCGGGTCTTGCAAAGACACAGGCAAAAAACTGGTACGATTCTGGAGTATATGCTATTTATTCTGCAGCCGGCGGAAGCGGTAATGGTACAATTGCCCAGGCAAAAGAATATCGAGCTGCAGGAAGAAATGTATGGGCTATTGGAGTAGATTCGGATCAGTTCGATGAAGGGCTGTATAATGAAACAGAATCTGCCGTGCTTACTTCCATGCTTAAACGCGTAGAGACAAGCGTTATTTACGCGCTTAATGCGGTTAAAAATAATACTTTTAAAGGCGAAATTATAACATTTGATCTTAGAGCCGATGGTGTTGGTTATTCTACAACAAATCCGGCTTTGTGCCATGATATTGTGGAAGAACTTGAACTTGTTAAACAAAAAATAATTAACGGTCAAATTACTGTTGCAGCTACGCTTGCCGATGCAATGCGTCTTCCTGGCTTTCCGCAAAATTTAAGAGCGATTGACGACTAAATTTAGAAAAATAGAAAATAAAGCCCTGGATTTACTGACCGGCTCAAACGCTTTGGTTTCTGCCGTTGTGGTATTCCTGGGCTTTCTTGTTGCTACTTTAATTCTTCTAATTATTGGCAGAAACCCATCCGGTATGTATCAGGCGATTTTACAGGTAGTCAGCGGTTTTGATGCGCGCCGCGGCACATGGAATGTCCGCTACATTGGCGAATGGCTTGTTGTCTCTGTTCCGCTTATCCTGTGCGGAATGAGTATGGGTTTTTCCGCCCGTTCAGGATTATTTAATATTGGCGCAGAAGGGCAGTACATTGCAGGCTTAACAGCCGCTCAAATTATCGCTCTTGTTACATCTAATTTATTTTTGGCTGTGTTAGGCGCTATGTTTGCAGGAGCTGTATGGGGCGGCATTGCCGGTTTTTTTAAGGCGCGTTATAAAGTTTCAGAAGTTGTTACTACAATTATGATGAACTATATAGCGCTTTATCTGCATCGTCTTATAACGTTAAGAATTCCGGGGAGCAATACTTTTAGAACGCCGGATTATTCAATAGATGCAACGCTTTCCAGTCCCGTATTGGCATCCATTACAAATAACTCAAGGTTAAATCATAGTATCTGGTTTACAATTGCAGCAGTTATAATTTACTGGCTTATCATGGAAAAAAGTTCGCTGGGTTTTTCATTACGCGCCGCAGGCCTTAACAAAGATGCTGCGCTTTATGCAGGTATTCGCGTTAAGACAAACATAACAATTGCAATGACAATTTCAGGAATATTTGCAGCCCTTGCAGGCGCTGCCGTTTCATTGGGTGTGTTTACACATGGGCGCGTACTGACATCCTTTGAAGGTTACGGTTTTGACGGAATTGCCGTTGCGCTTGGAGGGAATTGTTCTGCGGCAGGAATCTCAATAATGGGATTGCTTTTTGGAATGTTAAAATCTGCGCAGCCTTTAATGCAGTCGCGTCAGATTCCAAGAGAGATTACATCGATAATTATGGGTCTTGTTGTAGTCTTTATCGCATTAAGACCCGGAATTAAAATGTTCGCGGACTGGCGCAGAAAAAAATGACAAATATGATACCTTCTACATTAATGATTGTTTCTCCAATTTTAATCGCAGCCATTGGAGGTTTAATTTGTGAACGCGCAGGTGTTGTGAACATTGCGCTTGAAGGACTTATGGCAATTGGAGCAATGACTGCTGCAATTACCCATGTTCTTTTGGAAACGCAAATTGGTTTTTCTGTGCCATTGGCGTTGGCTTTTGCATCGATTGCAGGCGGTTTGTTTTCTGTAATTCATGCGTTTGCTTCTGTTACGCTAAAAGCAGACCAGATAATTTCCGGAACCGGTATTAATCTTTTATCTAACGGGTTAACAATATTTATTTGTCAACTTGTTTTTAGAATGGATCGCAGCATGAATTACAGAATGGGAATGAGATCCGGTATTTTTGGAATATATCCAACTATTTGGATAGCGCTTTTCATTCTTGCTGTTACATGGTTTGTATTGTATAAACGTCCTGCGGGTCTTCGTCTTCGCGCAGCAGGAGAGCATCCGCAGGCTCTTGCTGCAGCCGGCGTTAATGTAATAAGAATTAGATACATTGCAGTAATTATTTCCGGCATTCTTGCAGGACTTGCAGGAGCCTGCATTGTTCTTACGCAGGACATACAATTTACTGTTAATACAATTAATGGAAAAGGTTTTATTGCTCTTGCTGCAGTTTCGTTCGGGCGCTGGCTTCCGTTAGGTGTTTTTGGCGCAAGCCTGCTTTTTGGTTTTTCTTCAAGCTTTGCAGTAAATGTTTTTAACATAAGAAGCCTGGACTTTCTTCCGTCAGAAGTTTTTAACATGCTGCCGTATTTAATAACACTTTTAACCCTTGTTATTTTCAGCGGAAAAGATCATGCGCCGCGAAGTGTTGGGAACAATGAATAGCACCCCGGAGGGGTGTGGATGAATAAATCCTAAACGTTCCGGCGCCAAAAT
>Ga0123356_10007117_pt1 | contig 11207 bp, 8 predicted proteins | sample TergutEmb28metaG_2_FD_92546 | JGI IMG/M metagenome (GOLD analysis project Ga0123356, IMG submission 92546) | Embiratermes neotenicus P3 segment gut microbial communities from Petit-Saut dam, French Guiana - Emb289 P3 | ecosystem: Host-associated > Arthropoda: Insects > Digestive system > Gut ... | reverse complement strand
TTGACAACACGGCCGCAGCCTATCGGACATCTGTGACAGAAACTGTTTTTTACCCAGTACGGACCGTCCCTCAGGGATTCACCCGAGGTTTTCTCTGCGTTTGGATCAAAGGATTCCTGCCAGTTTCTTGTCGGATATGATCCAATGCTGTTGACGATATTGACCAGAACGGCTGTACCGTATGTGGGAAGACCGGTTCCGGTAACACCGTTTGCTTTGATTTTTGCCATGGCATCCGAAGCGGCTTCTTTAAACTTCTCTGCATCGAATACCGGGATTGAACCGTTGCTTGTTGTGACGGTTATAGCTTTGAGATTTTTTGAACCTACGACAGCACCTACACCCGAACGGCCGGCGGCTCTTTCGCCTTCGTTTATTACCGCTGCAAGAAGTGACAGTGTTTCTCCCGCAGGACCGATGTTAAGCACAGAGCATCCGTCATGAGCTTTTTCCAGCGCAGATTTTGTTTCTTCACTGGTTTTGCCCCACAGGCTTTCAGCGCAATGAAATTCGATTTTGTCTTCTACGATGTTGATATAACAGGGTTTCTCTGACTTGCCTTCAAGTATGATAGCATCATAGCCTGCATACTTGAGTGTGGCTCCCCACTTGCCGCCGGAGTTTGAGCATGCGATCATGCCTGTCAAGGGTGATTTTGTTATGACCATGTAGCGGCATCCGGTCGCAACTGCTGTACCGGTCAGAGGGCCGGTAGCGATCACGATTTTATTTTCGGGGGAAAACGGGTCTATTTCGGGGCTTACTTCATCCATATAAAGTTTTGTACCAAGCCCGCGTCCGCCGATGAACTTCTTTGCCATGTCAAGGCAGAGCTCCTCTACCTTGCTGGTTTTTGCACCAAGGTCTACTCTTAATATTTTACCGTTGTATGATGTTGCCATAGTTTGTCCTCCTTAAGAATATATCAATTTTATTTTTCTATTCCAATACTCGCTATACCACTTCTAAGGGCATTCGATCAGTTCCCTGCACCAGAGGCAGTCTGCACATGACGGCTCATTTGCGCGGCAGTCCGCTTCACTTGTTGTTATATAGTCGCAGCACTCGACATAATCGCAGTCTATACATGACGGATAACGGCTTGCGTAATTACGGTACCTGAAGTCGGTGTAGTCCTCCCGGTCCCATATCTCCTGAAGGCTTTTATCAAGAATGTTCCCGAAATAAAATGCACGAACTTTCTTTTTCCGCCCGAAGACAAACTCCTGTCCGTCATGAGCGAATCTGTAGCATGGTGCAACATTACCGTCTGCTGTAATAAAAACTGCTTCGTTTTCAACAAAAGCACACCTGTGTTCCGAGCTGAATTTTGTCATTGGTGTCTTCATGGGGATGCCGTTAGCCGATGCGACCGGATACCAGGCATGAACGAATCTGCGTTTTTTTTCATTAAGATATGGTGTGTATGTTATCTTGTCTTTATCTTCCTCTGTTTGCGGCAGAAGGTTTGATACGATAAAACGTGCAAATCCGGTTTTCTTCAGCAGCGGGATAAGGTCGCGCACATCGTTGATGTTGTCTTTTGACAGGACCAGCATCGCATGTAAAACCGGGGTCTTAACCGAGGCGGTTTTTTTTGCTTCATTTAACCTTCGTATATTATCTGCCATGATTTCAAACTCAAAACCTCTGGCGGCATAAAACGATGAAGGAGTTCCATCTACGGATACGGTGACTTTTTTATAGTGTGCAACCATGGTGTGGATCGTGTTTTCATCCCATACATAAGCGTTGCTTGTCAGTTCCATATTTTCATGAGCGAGCCGTTTTGAAAATTTTGCAAAAAACGGATGTGCTGTCGGCTCACCTACACCGCCTATAACGATCGTTTCCGCTAAAGCTTTGTTTTCAAGTACCTTTTCGAATACTTCCTCCGGCATGTCGACCGGTTGACGCTTCCGGTTGGTGCGAAAACAAAACCGGCAGTTCAGATTGCAATTTTGTGTAAGCTCAATGTATATCTTTTTAATACTGTCTTTGTAAAAAATCATCTAGCCTCCGGCGGACATGAACTTAAATCTGTAGGCAGTAAGGAATTCCTCCGCCAAAGTCGGGTCACCTGTGACATTTATCGTATGGCGGGAAATACCGAGGTCGGGTAAAGCTTCATCTATGTATGGTGACACTTCGATTTCAAGCCCCGCATAAGCATATTTATGTTCCGGATCTTCTGCTGCTCCAAGCTCATGAAAATATTTTTTGATATCCGCCAAAGGTACTGCGCTGATTATTTTTTGCTCTTTATATGTAAACAGTTTTTCTCTACACATTAAAAAGGAACTCCTTAAATAAGAAGCTCCTTTGCAAACACGGCAGGCCAAGTTTCCTCTTGACCCATAGGTCGGTATCACCCGACTCGGAGTTATTGATATTTTATCGTAATATCAATAATAAGTCAACTAAAAATCCAAATATGAATATTTATTTCGACCGGTCTCCTTTGATGTATATAATGCCATATCCGCTTGTTTTATGAACATATTCAAATCATGGTGCATGCCGACCTTACCGGTCGTTACACCTATTGAAACCGTGACAAAATTTGCTGCTTCATTTTTTTCGTGGAGGATATTAAGATCTCTTATACTATCCAGCAGCTTCTCCGCAAAAAAGCATGCGCCGTCTTTATCGGTGTTCGGAAGGATTATTGTAAATTCCTCACCTCCGTACCGTACGACTAAATCGTTGACTCTTGAAACCGAATGAGATAGAGCATGTGAAACAGCCTGCAGACACCTGTCACCTTCATCATGCCCGTAGGTATCATTAAATCTCTTGAAAAAGTCGATATCAAGCATCAATACACTGAGTATACCGTCCTCCGACCGTGATAACAGCCCCATTACACGCTCCATACTGCTGTCCATAAACCGCCTGTTATACAGCCCCGTCAGAGGGTCGATGTTCGCCTTGTTAAACAAGTCTTGTATCGTATTCGAAAGATGCCCCAGTTCATCATCACGTTCTACCCCGTATATACTGTCCGCAGAGTGTTCATTTAACTGTGACAGACTGTCTTCAAGTTTTTTTAATGGTTTGAATAATATATGATAACTGGTCACACTGCTGATTATTGCAAATGCAACAAGCAGTAAAAGAACAGTCATTAAAACCGGCAGGAAGTACATTGTATCGCCCAGTGTTGTTGTTTGAGACAGTATGATTATCGACCAGTCCGTAAGCCCTATCGGGACGATCGTCATAAACTGGAACTGACCGGAAGATAGCCTGATAATATCAGGTTCCCTGCTGCTTCTCCAATATCCGTCCATTTCCTCCTTATGTGCTTCAACGGCACCGGTCATTGCGGGATCGGAAAAGACTTCCCGGAAATTTGTTATATATTCATTATATAAGAATTCTTTGTCATCCATAAGGGAGCTATCCATATAGATATCTCCCGACTTGTTGATGATAAGACCCCTCATATTATTACTTTCATACTTTGAAAAGAGCTCCCCTACAACATGAGAAAATTCCAGTCCCGTACATAAAACACCCAACGGTTTCCCGTCAAGTTCTATCCTGTAATCAAGCCACACACGTTTTCTTTGCATAAAATGATCTATGTTGATACTTATCAGATAATTGTTTTCCGATATCATGGTATCAAAGAACCAGGCATCCTCCGGTTCATCCTTATTTAAAACCGCAACGGGTTTGATTTCACCTGTTGCGCCACCTAATTCCACCCTGTACTCATTTAGAGAACCTGCTACTCCAATATATAAGTTATAGCTGTATAACTGACTTACAATATTGGAAAGTACAATAAACGCACGTTCTTTTTTTACTTCATTAAACTCATCTGCAAGCCATTCGATTACATCTTCGGATTGAATTGCGACCGATATAACGCCTATTTCTTTTTCTATATGCGCACTGAGTGCATCCGCCGAGCTTGCGGCATAACGTTCGGCATAATCTGATGAGTTATACTCCGAGAGTAAATTAAAAGCATAAAACATCACAGTTGCCATTACTATAAATGCAATCGTATATAACAAGATACTGATTCTTCTAAATCTGTCTGCTATTCTGCCTTTTCTGAACAGCTTTATCCCCCCTGCCTTTATCATTGCAACATTCTGCTTGTGTAATATCCTGCCGCGTTATATTATATATTATATTATACATTGTATTAATTCAAGAGGAGTGTTATTAAAGTGGCAAAGTTGTATTTCCGTTACGGGGCTATGAACAGCGGTAAAACTGCAAATTTATTGATGGTTTCGGATAACTATATAAACCAGGGGAAAAATGTTATTATCCTGAAACCGGATAAGGACACCCGGTGGAATATGGCTGCCGAGGTCAAATCCCGCGCGATCGTTTCTTCCCAGCCTGCAATACTTGTAAATGACACTCAGGATCTACAGGAATTCATTACTTTACGTCTGAAGGATGAAATCATCTCGGCTATCTTAGTCGAGGAAGCTCAATTTCTTACCGGAGAGCAGGTACGCCAATTGGCTGTTGTTGTTGATACAATGAATATCCCGGTGCTGTGTTACGGATTAAGATGCTCGTATCTTGACGGAAAACTGTTTGAAGGAAGTGCAGCATTACTTTATTGGGCAGATACTATAGAAGAAATCAAAAATGTATGTCAGTATTGCACAAGCAAAGCAACAAAAAACCTGCTGCGTATCAACGGGACACCTAAGTACAGCGGTGATTTTGTCGTTATGGGCGATGTCGGCGGTGATTCGGAGATCGTTTTTACTCCCGTTTGCAGAAGGCACTATATGAACCCGCCGCCGGACAAATAATACAAAACAAGCGGTAAATGACAAATAGTAAAAAATAAAAAAGTGATATACGTTGTAATAATCATTCAATGAAAGGTATTCCTTACATGTGGGAAAAATACTCACACATTATTCCCCATATCGCTGTGGATTCCGGTGTGCTGGATACCGTTGCCGATTGGGTTGTATCGGGCGGGTACCGTAAAGTACTTGTCGTTTCTGACCCGAATACCCGGCGTGTCGCAGGTGAATATGTGATTAATTCGGTGTTATCAGCCGGGGTAACTGTTCACGAGTGCTGTTATAAGGCCGATGAACCGGTTCCGGATGAAGTTTCCATTGGTATCCTGACTGCGGCATTTACTCCCGATACCGACCTTATACTCGGTGTAGGTTCCGGTACGATCAATGACCTTTGTACCTTTGTTGGCGCAAAGGTAGGCTGCCGGTCTGCCATAATCGGTACCGCACCGTCAATGGACGGATACGCATCTCTCGGCAGTGCAATGCTTCTTGACGGAATAAAAGTAACACCGCCAACACAATGCCCTGTTGCTATCTTTTGCGATATCGACATACTTGCCGAAGCCCCGATGTTATTGACTGCAGCAGGTCTTGGAGATATGCTCGGTAAATTTACTGCACATGCCGACTGGCGGCTTTCTTTTATCCTTACAGGAGAGCCGATACCGGAGGATATCATCTCCATTGTAAAAGACGCACTGAATAAAATCGTAAAAGGCGCACCTCATCTCAAGAAGCGCGACCCCGACGTTATCAAAAGTGTTACAGAGGGTCTGATCCTAAGCGGTATTGCAATGAGTTTATACGGTGACAGCCGCCCTGCATCCGGCACGGAGCACCATCTCGCGCATTTCTGGGAAATGAGGATGCTCGCCGAAAATCGAAAGCCTGCACTGCATGGTATAAAGGTCGGTATCGCAACAATTACCGGTCTTATTCTCTGGAAAGAACTTCTCAACTATACACAGCACGGCGGCAAACTTGCCTTTGATAAAAGCAAGCGGGAGGTACTGTCTTCAAATACATCATACAACAACGAAATACACAGGCTGTATAAAAGCTCCGCCGACGTTATATTGCAAACCAAAAACCCTGTTATACCGGCCGAAGCTATCAATGAAAATTACCGGGAAATACTTGAAATCGCAGCCTCGCTTCCTTCACCGGATTATATCGCTGCAATGCTTGACGACGCAGGTGCACCGGTACGTCCGTCCGATATCGGACTTAGTGCCGATACTCTGCGCGACAGTATTATTTATGCAAGAGACAGAAAAAAAACGTTTACCATATTGCAACTGCTGGGAAATTTAGGGTGTTTGGAAGAGTTTGCGGAGCATGTTCAAAGACATTTTAACGATAACGCCCTGGAAGGCATTAAATGTTTTATTTTGGATATGGATGGAACGATATATCTCGGAGACGATATTTTTCCCTACACCAAAAATTTTCTTAAATGTCTAAGTGATAAAGGCCTGGATCACATATTCTTCACAAACAACTCCTCACAGAACGCTCCCTATTATATCAAAAAGCTTGAAAGAATGGGGATTCCCGTCACGTCGGATCTTCTGCTTATGTCCACACATGTACTGTTGAGTCATCTCGCTTCGCCGGATCTAAAGTACAAAAGTGTGTTTGTAGCCGGTACGGAAGCATTAAAGAACGATTTTAAAGCTGCCGGATATATTCTTACCGACTCCAATCCTGATTTTGTGGTTTTGGGTTTTGATACCGGTATGGATTATGAACGGTTGACGATTCTTTGTGATTTTATCCGTTCGGGACTGCCGTATTATGGTGTTCATACGGATTACAACTGTCCGGTGAAAAACGGGTTCATACCGGACTGCGGTTCTCTGGCAGCCGCTGTTGCCGCTTCGACGGGTATCACACCCGAGTTTTTCGGGAAACCGTCCAGGCATACGCTTGATTATATCATCGAAAAAACCGGATACCGCGAAGACGAGCTTTGTTTTATCGGCGACCGTTTATACACTGATATCGCAATTGCCTCCGGTACAAAATCGCGTTCGGTCCTTGTTCTGTCAGGGGAAACAAACCGCAGGGATCTGTACGGCTCCACGTTTGTCCCGGACCTTGTTGTTGAGGACTTGTCGGAACTTATGACATATTTATGACCGTATACAGGCACGGTCCTGTATAATGAGATAATACCCGGTAATATGGCACAATACTTTTTAATATAACGTAATATACCCTATTATTTTATAGTAGCTGTATACCGTTAAAGAGAATATAGTTTTTTAATAATAAAATGCTTGATGCAGAAAAGGCGGAATAGCCGGCGGCTATTCCGTCTTTATCTTTTGATCAAATATACCGGTAATGGAGTTCGGTCCCGTGTTCCTCCACATACATACGCTCTACATAACCCAAAATCTTGTATCTGTTGGTATCCGGTAACTTTCTGAACATACCCAGTAGATCCTGTTCGACTTCGCTGACAAGCGATGCTGATGCACCTTCCATAAGAAGCCAGTCCAAAGGTACGCCGTAATGATCTGCCATGATTTTAAGCATCGGTCTTCTTGGTGTGGTCAAGTCATGTTCCCATCTGTATACGGAATTCATCGACACTTTTAGTATTCTGCTCTGTTCACTGAGTGTTTTTTTTGTTTTCAACCGCAGATTTCTTAGTTTTTCCCCAAGACTCATGTTTATTCCTCCTTTATAGTTTGGAAGATTATTCTAACAATCCTCGGCGCGGGGAAATATTGGTTTCTTACGTTGCTTTTTATTACTTATTGTTAAATTCAATCAGAGAATAAGAGTCCTGTATACTCGTATTTTATTCTGTCCGCATAGTAGCATATAAACTCCATGACTGTCGGTACACCTTTATCGGTACGGATCCGTGCCGTGTAGTATTTTATAAGGTCTTCCGGATAAGTAGTGCTCCATGCTTTGTTTATTGCATTTTGCATCGCGCGTTCAACACTTGCTTCGGTTTTTCTGTTCCTTTTTGCAACCTCCAATATGACCGGACTGGATCTTCCTTCTATCCGGTGCATTATGGCGTCAATCAAATACCCGCGTCCCAATGCCTTCGGGCTGATTCCTATACGGTCTATTTCGGCAGTCACCCTTGTTTCCTGTCTTTTTCTGATCATGAAGAGCGGCTCTTCATTGGTTTTTACGGTATCTTGTGTTTTATTCCGTATATCTTGTATCGTTCTTTTTAAAGAATGGAGAAATTCTATTACATTCCAAATGCTGTAGTCCTTTTGGCTTTTTACCATAATAAAGTCGGCACCCAGCTGCCGGGCACGATCATGTGTTATCCGGCTTATATTACGTGTTGTTACTAAAATGTACGGCGACAGTTTCATACGCATCTCATTGAGGGCTTCCAGAAACGCAACTCCGTTGCCGCTGCCTCTGTGCAGCTCCAGGTCCAATATCACCGCATCCGGCATTTGGTCCCTGGCATATTCCAGCGCTTTATCTTCGTTGTCGGTAATACCGATCAGGCGTATATCTTCCATGGCATCAATTAGCTGCTTAAACACATGGCAGTCATCCTTATCATCTTCTACCAGCAGAACAGTTAACGGTTTTTCCACCTCTTTCACCTACCTATATATCAAAAGTTTATTTTCGGTTCCGGGATTTCCTGTTATTGCCCGCTCAACTCACACGGTCCGTAGATTATTTGTTTGTCGCGGTATTTAAATGACGCGAATCTTATTTCATCGTTTACGTTATATGAGTTTGATCCTATAAGAACCTTTGTCCCCGAAAAAACGGTATCAAGAATATGGATCATTCCCATTGTCGCATGTTCGATTTCATATGTAATTCTTTCTTTTTCTTTATTAAGGTTATTGAGATTTTCTGTGTGCAGCCGTCTGTTTTCAACACCCGAGGTATGCAGTAATTCCCACATTTTCGAATCCATGGTGCCTTTGCTTCTTGCAAGATATGTATCCAGTTGGTCCAGCTTGTTTTTTTCGGTGTCCGCTTTTTTGATTTCATTGTCGATAAACCGGAGCCGTGCCTGTTTTCTCGGCATCACTCCGACTGCTACCTCGGTGCGGGTGTTTGATACGGCGCCGATAAAATTCGCAATTATATTGCCGGAGGAATTTACACGCCCGCCCATAATTGCTCCGCGTCTGCCCTCTGCCGTCAGTGTGTCCCCCGTTTCTATCGTGCTGTGTATACATGTATCAAATGTGACCGGCCCGTCCGCCATTATTGTCGCACGCTCCACATACATGACTTTTACTGCACCTCCCGCATCTATAAGTCCTCTGTCCGCACCTTGCATTCCGCCTTTTATTTCGACATTTCCTCCGGCTATTATCGTTGCAGCTTCAACACTTCCTTCAACTATAACACTTCCTGTCGCTTTTATTGTGCTGCCCGAGCGTACACTGCCGGAAATATGTACACTTCCGTCAAAGTCGATATTTCCCACACTGAGGTCACAGTCACCTTTTACCTTATATACATTTGATACATTTATGGTGTTGTTTATATATTCGACCATTCCCGAACATTGTGCAGTCATCTCCGTCCTGTTTTCGTTTACATCAACATTGACCCCACACGGTAATCCAACTTCCTTACCCGGTTTTTGTTTTATGATCTCCCCTGTTACCGATTTGCCCGGTTTGCCTTCAGTCCCGGGTATTCTGGTAACAAGTAATTGCCCTTTTTCTACAGGTACATATAGATCAAGTGATCTGTAATCGACCCTTTTTCCGCCTATTTCCATCGGGCAACCCGTCCTTTTGTCCGTAGAAAAGTTGAAAATGAGTTTACTGTCTTCACCATCCTGCGGCAGCTCCGCTGCAGCCACTGCATATGAAGTGTTATAATTTTTCTTCGCAAGCAGAGCGGCAAGATCCTGCTCATTGATGCCGCAGATAACGCCGGCCGTTGAAAGTTTTTTCTTTGCATTTTCGAGCGTCAGCATTTCCCCGTCGGGTTCCGGTACCAGTAATACCGCACTTGCATGCAGATTATCTCCGGAAATAACGATCCTTATGTCCTCGCCGTAAACATATTCCTCCTGTGCGCGGGCGATTTTCGCACAGCCGGCAGCCTTTTGTACTAAATCCTGTACCGCCGTCAAATCAAGATCCCTGATGTTTTTTCTGCTCAAATGCTGCATCAGATCCTGAGTTTCTAATATCTTCCCGATACCCCGTTCTTTGTAGAGTTCCAAATGGATACCATCGTTTTCATAGAACATGCCATAGTCCGCATCCATGTTTACGATTTCTTCCGGTGATCCGGTCATTGCTATAAACAGGTTATGCCCGGGTTCACATCCGTTTTCCACTTCTTCAAATGTGATTTCCTCTTTATCACACCCAAAGTACCTTGTTGCCAGTAAAATTGCCGAATCAAGGTTTTCCGCGTTAAAGTATTTCATCTTCATAACTAACACTGCCTTTCCGAGTATATTTGAGTATGCACGAAGTATAGAGCTTAAAGATACTTGAAGGTCAATGGGTTTTTTCAAACTTTTTTTAGACATATAAATGTGAAGAATCTACTTAATTTTGAGCATTTTTCTGCAAAATTGTGATAAAACCCGATTTAAATAAGTTACTGTTACTGTAACTTTTTAAGATATTTGTGCTATAGTTACAGTTCGGACTTGTTTATATTATGCTTGCCTTGACAGCACTCCTCATGAAATGTATATTAAAGTACGAAAACAAAGGCGTCGTGTTGTTTAGTATTATTGAAACGGAGCCGGTTATATGAGTAAAGCTGTTCTTATCACGGGAACAAATCACGGGCTCGGATTGGGCCTTGTAAAAGTATTTTTGGATCATGGGTACACTGTATTTGCGGGAGTTTACAAGCTGAATGAAGATTCACAAATACAAGCCATAAAAGACAGGGACGGCTTATATATCGTAGATATTGATGTAAGTGATACACGGTCGGTAGAAAATGCCGCAGAATATGTCGGCAGAATCACGGAGTCACTGGAAATCATAATCAACAATGCAGGGATACTCTGTAAAGATTCATATGATAAAAAACACATTACGATCTTCGACCGACTTGATGCAGATACCATGAAAGAAGCCTACAATGTAAACGCATTGGGTACGCTGCGTGTGACAAATGTTTTTACACCGCTTCTCATGAAGGGCAGCGAAAAGCTGCTGGTCAACATATCTTCTGAAGCCGGCAGTATCGGTGCTTGTACGGTGAGTGATTGGCATGGTTACCGGATGTCAAAAGCTGCGATGAACATGGCGGGTGTCCTCATCCACAACGAATATATAAAACACGGCGGTAAGGTATGGCAAATACATCCCGGATGGGTGCAGACATACATGCACGGCGACAGATATGATATTGCAGATCATACACCCGAATACGCTGCAGAAAATATTTTTAAACTCATACAAAATGCCG
>Ga0123356_10007116_pt1 | contig 11207 bp, 5 predicted proteins | sample TergutEmb28metaG_2_FD_92546 | JGI IMG/M metagenome (GOLD analysis project Ga0123356, IMG submission 92546) | Embiratermes neotenicus P3 segment gut microbial communities from Petit-Saut dam, French Guiana - Emb289 P3 | ecosystem: Host-associated > Arthropoda: Insects > Digestive system > Gut ... | reverse complement strand
TTCAGTCCATTTGCTTTTGTGTAATTTGTGAATTTAGAGCCGTCAAATACCGAAATTCCTCCCTGCGTACCAAACCATATTTTACCGTCTAAATCATCTGTAATTGCCTGAACATAATTATGTATAAGACCATCTTTGGTAGTAAAAACAGTCCATTTATCAAGCGTGTTATCGCCTATATGTCTTGCGATTCCTAAATCTGTTCCAAGCCATTTTACTCTATTTTTGTCAAGATGGAAACTTTTTACATCGTCAGATGGCATTTCTATAGGTCCCCATATTGCATATTCCGAAGCTCCCGAAATGGCATCTATGTTTCTGGGTTTGAATATTCTTGACACGCCAACACCTGCTGTTGCAGCATAAACTGTGTCGCCTGTTACGCTAGCAGATAAAGCTGTCATGGGGAATGCTTCCCAAAGCATATCAGGATACAAGTCATCATATCTTAAATCAAGCCATTTTTCTCCCGTGAATGCTGCTACGCCTATGTCAGTGCCGATCCATTTATAATTATTGGCTCCTATTGAAACAAAGCGAGTATCATTGCTTCCGAGTATTGCATTATCGGTCGTGTATAAAATTGCTGAACCGTTGTCGGTAAGCGATTTAAGGTTTACAACTCCCTCCGAAGTAGCTATCCAAAAGCCTGTTGCTCCGGCTGTGGCGTCAAATACAATATCTCTAAGTTCTTTGTCTTTAAGCGCGCTGATAGAATGCTGTTCCCATTTTTCGCCGTTAAAACTTACTATTCCTGACTCTGTAAGGAACCATTTTGTGTCATTATCATCAACTGTAATGGCATAAAAGTTCTTTGCGTTAATTCCTGTCTGGTAGGGTTTGCCCATTAAAAACCCATCAAAAGCTGAAACGCTAAAATAAAGACCTATCAGAGCAAATATAACTAAGAAAGATCTTATTGCTGATTTTTTTTTCTTTTTCATAATCGTTGATATTATTAAGTTAATATTAGTAATTACTAAACAAATAATGGGCCAAAGGTAACGAAAACTGTTAAATATTTAACAAAGAATTTATTATTTAACAAATATTATGATATTTAGAGTCAATAAAAAAATAAATTTACATCATTATATGTTTTCATGTTTCTATTTTATACATTTGTAACATACAATGTTTTTAAAAAATGGAGAAGTTTTTACAATCCATAAAATGGTTCTTATTTACTTATTGGTCATTGTGTTTTTTAGTGTAACAGTTCAGTTGTAGAGAATAGATGTTTTATTTAAAGGCGGTAATGTTATTGATTTGTTGGTTTTGTTGATACAAAAAATGTCATGCGAAAGAAGACTTGAGGCTGGAATGAATATAATGACAGACCGAATAATATGGGACTTTAACAGTATAACCACCAGAAACTGATAATGAAAGTTGAATTATAGAATAAAAATTAAATTGATAACTAACTAAAAATTAATTACAACATGAATAGAAGAGAAATTATTAAACAACTTTCGGCGTTGCCCTTGGCAGGCGCTATGTATCCTTTTGAGTCGCTTGATTATCAAAATCAAAGGCGGTCGTCTGCTCCTGCACTCAATGCCTATCAGGAGATAGGCGTTGAGCCTGTAATAAATTGCAGAGGCACATTTACTATAATCGGAGGTTCTATAGAAAGACCGGCAGTAGTAGAAGCCATGCATAGAGCCTCAGGTTTTTTTGTACAGTACGATGAACTTGCTTTTGGCATTGGGCAACGTTTAGCTGATTTGACCGGAGCGGAGTGGGGCATGGTTTCGTCAGGCTGCGCCGCAGCCATGAAACATGTAGCTGCAGCCTGTATAACCGGAGGTAATCCAGAGAAATTAGTCAGGATTCCTAACCTTACCGGATTTGAAAAGACTGAGGTTGTATGTCCTACGGCGTCACGTAATGTTTACGACGCTTCTATACGTACTCTTGGAGTTACTATGATTAATGCTGATACTCTCGAAGATATGGAAAAAGTGCTTAGTCCTAAAACGGCTATGATATATTATAACAATACTCAGATGCCCAATGAAGGAGCAGATGGACCTTTTTCTCTCGAACGAGTTGCCAGGATAGCCAGACCGCTGAACATACCTATTCTTTCTGATGCCGCAGCCGAAGATCTGACTTGGAAACCAAATGTACATTTGCAACGAGGTGCCACAGTAGTAGCCTATAGCGGCGGCAAAGCGTTATGCGGTCCGCAGTGCGCAGGATTGATACTTGGGGACAAAGGTATTTTGCTGTCTGCCTGGCAGGCAAGTTCGCCTCATCATGGACCGGGCAGAGATGACAAGGTAGGAAAAGAAGAGATGATGGGAATGTTGGCTGCTGTTGAAGATTGGATAAATAGAGATCATGCTGCAAAAGAAAGAACATGGCGCACCTGGCTTGAAAATATTTCAAAACGTCTGTCGACTATAAATGGAGTTACATGTACAATAAGAGAACCGTCTGGCAGATTATCGAATCGCAGCTACGGGCTTTCAATTTCATGGGATCCTGAAGTTTTTAATATAACAGGTATGCAGATAGCAGACGAATTTGGATACACAAAGCCCAGAATAGCCATTGGCGGTAGTTACATAGATAATAATGGCATGACAGGCGTAAGCATAAGTACAGGTCAGTTGCAGCCCGGTGAAGATAAGATTGTAGCCGACAGGCTATACGAAGTATTGACGAGGAAAAATGAGAAGCCCAAAGGTATGGATACTCCGCTGGCAAACATAATAGGCCATTGGGACGTCGATATAGATTTTTTCAGTAGTAAAGGTCGCCATTCATTTTACATTAATGAGCAAGACGGAAACTTTATTTATGGAGTGCATAGAGGAGACTTTACAACACGTCCAATGTATGGAATAGTTGATGGCAAGAATATTAAATTATTCAGTGTTGATCGTCCGGCTGATATGCCATCAACAACATCTGGTAACAGGTTGCCATTTAGTGTTTCATTTACTTTCCATGGCACGGCTACTAATGATAAGATGGAAGGAGAAATTTATATGGGCGAATATCTTAGATCCATGTTTACCGCCACTCGTTATAAGGCTCCGGAAAATCCGGCACTTAATCGTCCGATTGTAGTTCCACAAGGTCAACCTCTTTCATCGTGATTGATAATGAAGGTAAAACGTTGAATTAATTATTATATATTTTTTATTTTGATATTGTATTTTGCAATGATAATATGTTTAATTTTAACTTTAATTTAATAAATTATTTTATGAACTCTAATTTATTTTCACTTTTGAAAGCAAAGACCGTATTATCTGTTTTTGCAGTAATGAGTTTTACTATTTTGGGTCTTACAGCTCAACAGATAGATATACTGATAAAAAATGGTCATGTAATAGATCCCAAGAATAATGTCGACGGAATCTTTGATGTAGCCATTACAGGCGGTAAAATTGATAAAGTTGCGCCCAATATACCTGCATCGGAAGCAAGGCGAGTGATTGACGCAAAGGACAAGTATGTAACTCCCGGTTTTATAGATCCTCATACTCATGTATTTGTAGGTACGGAACGGAGTTACGCTAATGGCTTTTCATCGCTTTCACCGGATAATATTACCTTTAAGGCAGGCATAACAACGGTTGTTGACGCCGGAACATCCGGATGGAGAAGTTTTCCATTATTTAAGAGAAATGTTATTGATCGATCGGCAACAAGGGTATTGGCATTTCTCAATATAGCGGGCGGTGGTATGACAGGTTTTCCTTCGGAGGAAGATGTAAACGATATGGATGCGAGGATGACATCGTTAGTAATAAATCAAAATCGCGGAACAATAGTGGGAGTAAAGCTTGGTCATTATAATGGTAGTGATTGGACGCCGTTTGATCGTTCTATTGAGGCTTGCAATCTTTCAGATGTTCCACTGTTCCTTGAATGTCATTTACGCGAGTATCCACTTGATGAAATTTTGAAACGAATGCGCAAAGGCGATATATATACTCATTCATACTGCACTGCATCAGACAGGGAGTGTATTCTTGATGAAAACGGCATACTTAAAAATTCTGTTATTCAGGCAAAAAATAAAGGCGTATTGTTTGACGTAGGTCACGGGGGAGCAATGTTTCATTTTGATATTGCTATTCCAGCCATAAAACAGGGATTGAAGCCCGATTCGTTTGGATCAGATCTTCACAGGTCGAGCATGAATGGCGGTATGCGCAGTATGATTGAGACTATGTCAAAATTTCTTAATATGGGGATGAGTCTTACTGAGGTAATTAATTCAGCTACATGGAGTCCTGCACAAGCTATAAAACGTCCCGATTTAGGCAACCTGTCTCCCGGCAGCGATGCTGATATTGCGATAATAAGCATCAGGAGAGGCGAATTTGGTTTTGTAGACACGAGAAACAACAGGCTACCTGGCGACAGATGCCTTGAAGCCGAAGTAACTATACGTGCCGGCAGAGTAGTATGGGATCTTAACGGATTGGCTGCTTGGGGTACTGAGAGCAGAAATAGATAATTGACTTTAAAATATAAATAAAAAAACCTATTGATAAACTAACTAAAACTAAATTAACATGGAAAGAAGAGAAATTATTAAACGTCTTTCAGTGCTGCCATTAGCAGGCGCTTTGTATCCTTTCGAGTCTACATTTGCCTCAGAGACACAACAGCGAAGAGCGACAACACCGGCTCAAAACATCTATCAGAGGATGGGCATTGAGCCTGTTATAAATTGCCGCGGCACATTTACCATAATCGGAGGTTCCGTTATGTGTCCTGAAGCTGTTGAAGCCCAGCGTCTTGCTTCGCCTTTTTTTGCTCAGTTAGACGAAGTTGCAATGGGAGTTGGACAACGTTTGGCTGACTTGACCGGAGCAGAATGGGGCATGGTTTCGTCAGGATGCGCAGCTGCACTGAAACATGTGGCTGCAGGCTGCGTAACCGGCGGCAATCCCGAGAAATTAGTCAGGATTCCTCATCTTACAGGATTTGAGAAAACTGAAATTGTAGTTCCCCGCAGGTATCGTACTACTTACGATCATGGAATACGCTGTCTTGGAGTTACTATGGTTGCTGTAGATACTCCTGAAGAAATGGAAAAGGCTCTTAGTCCCAGAACAGCTATGATATATCTTATGGCTAATAATAATGTTCCACCCGACGGAGATTTTTCGTACGAACAAATTATGCGTATGGCTAAACCACTTAACATACCTGTTCTTGCTGACGCTGCAGCCGAAGATTTGACGGTGCCAAACGTGCATTTGGCAAGGGGTGTTGATGTTGTCGCCTATAGCGGCGGTAAAGCGTTATGTGGTCCGCAAAGAGCAGGTTTGATACTCGGTAGAAAAGACATATTGATGGCAGCCTGGCAGGCAAGTTCACCGCATCATGGACCCGGTAGAGACAATAAGGTCAATAAAGATGAGCAGATAGCAATGGTAGCGGCTGTTGAAGCTTGGATAAATAGAGATCATGATGCAAAATGGCGCACATGGCGCACATGGCTTGAAAATATTGGAAAACGGGTGGCGGCTATTAATGGAGTTACATACACAATAAATGAACCAGGAAACAATTTATCAAATCGTAGCCACAGGCTTTCAATTTCATGGGATCCGGAAGTATTTAATATAACCGGCTCGGACGTAGCTGAAGAGCTTGCAACAACAAAGCCCAGAATAGCTCTTACCGGTACTTACATAGATAATAACGGCATGACAGGTGTAAGTATAACAGTAGGACAGATGCAACCCGGTGAAGACAGGATTGTAGCCGACAGGCTTTATGAAGTATTGACGAGAAAAAATGAGAAATCCAAATTGGATATGGCTGCTCCACGAGTAAACCTATCAGGTCGCTGGGATGTTGATATAGATTTTTTCTTGGACAAAGGTAGTCATTCATTCTTTATTGAGCAAGACGGAAACTTTATATCAGGTTCGCATAGAGGACATTTTTCTACACGCGAAATGTATGGAATAGTTGACGGCAATAACGTTAGATTAGTCAGCAGCGATCGTCCGGCTCTTGGCAACAATGTCCCGTTTACTTTCCATGGTACTGCCACCAATAATACCATGGAGGGGGGAATTTATATGGGCGAATATCTTAGAGCCTCGTTTACTGCCAAGCGTTACGAAGCTCCGGCAAATCCGGCTCTTAATCGTCCGATTGTAGTACCACAAGGTCAACCTCTTTCATCGTGATTGGGTTAACTTGTTGCTTGTATGAGAAAATAAATAGATAAGGCAATTGGGGGTTTGTTGATACAGAACCCCCAAAAATGCCATGAGACAGAAGAAATTGAAGCTGAAATGACGATAAGGTCAGATAGGATAATTTGGGTTCTTAGTGGCTTGGCGGCAAGAGGCTTGCAATAGAAATAGATCGTTGAATTTTTAAGATAACTAACAAAAACTAATAATTAAAATGGAAAAAAGAGAAATTATTAAACGTCTTTCAGCGTTACCTTTTGTAAATGCTATGTATCCACTTGAATCTACATTTGCTTATCAAACTCAAAGGCAACCGTCTGCATCGGCACAAAATATCTATCAGCAATTAGGCGTTGAACCTGTAATAAATTGCCGTGGCACTTTTACTATCATTGGAGGTTCTATTGAACGTCCTGAAGTTCTCGCAGCAAAGAGCGCTGCTTCACATAATTTTGTACAGTTAGATGAGCTTGCAATGGGAGTTGGTCAGCGTTTGGCTGATTTGACTGGGGCAGAATGGGGCATGGTATCGTCTGGTTGCGCCGGAGGAATGAAGCACGTAACAGCAGCCTGCGTAACTGGAGGCAATCCGGAGCTCTTGGTCAGGATTCCCGATCTTACAGGATTTGAGAAAACTGAAGTTGTGAGTCCTAGCAGGTCGCGTAATACCTATGATTCAGCTGTACGTAATGTTGGCATTACCATGATTACTGTCGATACTCCTGAAGAGATGGAAAAAGCACTTAGTTCAAGAACTGCAATGATATACCTTACGTCCGGTGATAGCATTCCGCCTGATGCACCTTTTTCGTATGAACAAATTGCCAGAATGGCAAAACCGCGTAACATACCTATTCTTGTTGACGCTGCAGCCCAAGATCTGACATGGAAGCCCAACATACACTTACAAAGAGGCGTTGATGTTGTAGCCTATAGTGGCGGTAAAGCTTTATGCGGACCTCAAAGTGCCGGTTTGATACTTGGCAGAAAAGACATACTGTTGTCAGCATGGCAGGCAAGTTCGCCGCATCATGGACCGGGCAGAGATAATAAGGTTGATAAATCTGAAATGATAGGAATGGTAGCGGCTGTTGAAGCATGGGTAAATAGGGATCATGCTGCAAAAGAAAGAACATGGCGCACATGGCTTGAAAATATTTCAAGACGATTGACGGCAATTAATGGAGTTACATGCGTAATAACCGACCCAACAGGATTAGGTAATCGCAGTCCAAGAATTACAGTTTCATGGGATCCGGAAGTATTTAATATAACCGGTATGGACGTAGCAGAAGAGTTTGCGACAACAAAGCCGAGAATAGCCCTTAGCGGTGCTTTCATAGATAATAACGGTATGACAAACGTAGGAATAAATACAGGTCAGATGCAGCCCGGCGAAGACAAGATTGTAGCCGACAGGCTTTATGAAGTATTAACTCGTAAAAATGAGAAGCCTATAGGTATGGCTCCGGCAATACCGAAGTTAGCAGGTCGTTGGGATGTTGATATAGAATTTTTCAGCAGCAAAGGACGTCATTCGTTCACTATTGAGCAAGACGGTAACTTTATATCGGGTTGGCATATGGGAACTTTTACGACACGCGAAATGTATGGCATAGTTGACGGCAATAACGTAAAATTATTCAGCAGCGAGCGTCCGAGTTCTAACAATGTTCCGTTTACTTTCCATGGCACTGCGACTAATAACACAATGGAAGGAGGGATTTATATGGGTGAATATCTTAGAGCCAAATTTACAGCTAAGCGTTATGAGGCTCCGGCAAATCCGGCTCTTAATCGTCCGATAGAAGTACCACAAGGTCAGCCTCTCTCATCATGATTTTGATCTAATAACTTGATTTTTTAATATTTTATTTCGAGGACGTTTGAAATTGCAGGCGTCCTCGTTTTTTCATATAACCGATGAGGTAGAGAAAAACAAAAAGGCTCGTAAGAGCCTTTTTGTTTTATAATAATTTACCAAAATTAGAAGTTTGGTCCTCCCGGATCTGGGTGTATCCAAAGAGATGTACTGATTAAATCGGGACCTCCCAATTTTACAATAGCATCCTTTACACCATCAGGATTATTAAGTACTTCAGATCTAGAACCTGTTGAATAAAAGGGAAATCTTTTGGGGAATGGATAAGGCTCGTCGTTTTTTATAATACCCCATTGTTCGCTGCTATTGTTTTGAATAGCTAATTGAACTTTGGGATAACCTGTTCGTCTATGATCTGCCCACATTTCCATAGAGTTATTGAAAGAGGCAATCCATTTCTGTATCATAATTCGTTCAAGCTGAAGCTCTTTATCAATACCATCTTGCCACTTGATTGTATAAGCATCTGGATTTGTCATTCTGGAATCGAAATTGTTTCTTGGCTCTATAGGATCAACATATTTTGCAAGCGGCATGCTGGTGTCGTCGGCAAGATATGCCTCTACTCCGCTTGCGCCCCAATCCTCAAACGACGACTTGACGCCATCTTCATAGTGATCTTTTACCGATTTTGGAGTGTTCCATCCTCTCAATGCAGCTTCTGCAAGACAGAAATGTATCTCTTGGGCTGTCATGTGCCTTTGATATTTGATATTCATAAAATAATCGTATGGTACGGTTGACCACGGCTGTCTTTCGGTTCCTGAGTTCATATAAGATCCGCTGGCAACGCCTTTATAAGGATAATCCGGATGGTCGGCGTATGTCTCAGGACCACTTGTTACAGGCGCAAAAAACTTACTGAGTCTCGGATCTTTATATCCAATTAAAACTTGTTCATATCCTGCTCCCATCCGCGCATCTGTCCATTCAAAGAATACTACTGCAATATGCGCCTTAGCGCCATAAAGGTCAACATTAAAATTATCTTTGTTGTCTAAAATAATCCCAGCCGGATCATTCATAGCTTTATTAAATTGCTGCTCGGCAAGCGTAGGATTAACTTTAAGGATACGCATTGCAAGTCTTATCCTGAAAGAGTTTATAAACTTCATCCATTGTTTAAGGTCGCCTTTATAAGTAGCGTCAAATTTTGTAATTCCTTTAAAATCCGGATTCGCGGCAAATATAGCCATACAATCATCAAGAGTCTTAAAAAAGCTGTTGTATAAATCAGGCTCGCTGTCATAATAAATTACATTGTCTGGTGAACCAAAATTCGAATTTATAACGGGACCGCAAAACGAAGTAATTTTTGACAAACCAACCACCCGCAGCAGTCTGATTAAAGCGCTGAACTCAACAAACCCACCTTCATCGGAATCCTCCAAAACAATCAAAGAAGGATTCATGATTTGCCTGTATGTTTGGTCCCACAAGTCATTCCATGTAACGAAATAGGTAGTATTATTTCGAGTATTCATAAAATCAGTGTTCGTAGTTATTTGACTAAGAAAACTTTCATAACCAAGGCTTTCCCAACGCTGTTCTGAATGTAAACCGGTAAGCATTCCAGAGAAAACAGTCCCTATATGATTGAATTCCTGTTCTAAGGACTCTCTTGAAATCCTTACAGAACTCACGTTCATGCTTTCAAAATTATCGGTACAAGCGATTATAAAAACCGCCAATACAATAAAACTTATAATCTTTTTCATAATATTGAGGTATTAAAAATTAACTTTTATATTGAAACCGTATGTTCTTGTAGCAGGTAAACTCATATTATCAATACCTTGGTTACCTAACCCTGTGCTCATAGTTGATTCAGGATCATGAGGGGCGTCTCTGTAAAGGAAAAATAGATTTTGTCCTACAAGTCCTACCGAAGCTGACTTTAACGGCAGGTTAAGAGCTCTTACGGGAACATCATATATAAGCGAAAACTGGGTAAGCCTTACGTTTGTTCTGTCCCAAATATAATTGATAATTAGATTTTCTCTACCTCCAATCTGTCTGTAGTATTGGTTAGCAGCCATCTTCGTTACAGGAACGCCGTTAAGGTCAACGCCGTTAATTTCAACATATCCTCCAGGAAAGTTTGGATCATCTTTTCTGTCTCTTGCTTTGGCTGATCTCTCTGATACTCCAAACTCATCAAACATACTCTCACCATAACTTATTACATCGCCTCCAAATGTTCCGTTAATAAGGAATCCCATCGACCAACGTTTGTATGTAAATGAGTTATTCCACCCGAGTGTAAATTTAGGTTCAAGGTTTCCTACTAATCCCATATCTGCCTCTCTTTGTTTCACAAATTGTCCATTGTTATTAACTATCAACCTTCCCTGATCGTCTTTTACCATATCCTGTATCCAAATATCGCCAAATTTACCGCCTGGTGCAAGTCGCTGCCAAATACCTTCGGTACTGGTAATGTTAACCCTATATGTGGGATTATCCGGATCAACCACTTTAATTTCGCTTACGTTGCGGGCAAAATTAAAGGCTGTTCTCCAACTGAAATTATAAGTAGAAACAGGCTCTGCGTCAAGCAATATTTCAACGCCCTTATTAACAAGTTTTCCTGCGTTCAGGTATGTATCAGTATAGCCTGATCCTGAAAGAGCCGGCACAGTTATAAACTGGTCTTTACTGTTAATATAATAATAGGTAAAATCAAACCCCGCTCTTCCTTCCAAAAATCTCCAGTCGGTACCAAGTTCTGTGCTAACAATCATCTCCGGCTTACCATCTCTTTTGTTCTTGCCTCTACTGCCTATAACACTAAACGGCATCCTCGTTTGCCGTGAAATTTGTCTGTTATCATTTATACTGTAGCTGTAGCCAGTAATATTAAACCCCACGTCGTTTGCAACTGTAGTATAAGAACCTCTTACTTTACCAAAAGTTATAAAACTTGGAAGCGAAACCATTTGGCTTACAATGGCGCTAAAACCGATTGCCGGATAAAAATACGATTCGTTTCCTGTAAGCGAAAGGGTTGACGACCAGTCGTTCCTGCCCGACAGATCAAGGAAAAACATCTCCCTAAATCCAATTGACGCGTTTGCAAACAAACCTTGTTTAATAGCTTTGGATGAAAGTGTTGAATATACCGGAGTGTTAGCAGG
>Ga0123356_10007115_pt1 | contig 11208 bp, 6 predicted proteins | sample TergutEmb28metaG_2_FD_92546 | JGI IMG/M metagenome (GOLD analysis project Ga0123356, IMG submission 92546) | Embiratermes neotenicus P3 segment gut microbial communities from Petit-Saut dam, French Guiana - Emb289 P3 | ecosystem: Host-associated > Arthropoda: Insects > Digestive system > Gut ... | reverse complement strand
TTGACAGGGGGACGGGGGGTGTCACGGGGACGTGTGTCACGGGGACGGGGAATCTGACACGCCAGCAGAGGCGTGTCAGATTCCCCGTCCCCGTGACACACGTCCCCGTGACACCCCCCGTCCCCCTGTCAAGTTTACAGCTCAAAGTCCTCCGCCACTTCGATCTTTACCGACTTGAACAGCCGGAGCAACTCGATGACCTCGACTACTTCGGCCTCATCGAAGAGTACGATGCGGTGAGCTTAGTTGAGTGGGGGAGTAAGTTTGCTACCTGCCTCCCCCTTGATTATCTCCTGGTGAATATAGTGGCTGACGGAGATGACCCTCTGCAGCGCCGGATAACCTTCAGCGCAGAAGGCGCACATTCACAGGAACTGCTGGAGCGGTTTGCCTTCGCTGAGGGGATGCGAACGAGTGATTGAGCTGGGAAACAACGCAGAGAAAAGGCTTGTACTCGCCTTTGACACGGCCAGTGATGCTATAGCCTTGGCGATTGGCGAACTTCGAATAACCGGCAGCACTCAAACAATAACGCCACTGGCTTCTCGAGACATGATGGCTCGACGCGAGGCAAACATCAAACTGGTTCCTGCTATCGACAAGCTGTTTCATCAAAGTGGCTTAAACAAGAGGGATCTTTCCTGTGTGGTCTGCGGCAGAGGCCCTGGTTCCTTTACCGGAGTTCGCATAGCGGTCGCAACCGCAAAAGGAATAGCCGCCGGACTCAAAACCCCTCTCTATGGGGTGTTGACCCCCGATGCCCAAGCATGGCAAGCATGGCAAGCCGGTGTCCGCGGGCAGTTGGCGGTGCTCTCTGACGCAATGCGTGGCGAGGTATACCCTGCTTGCTACAATCTGGATAAAAACGGGGTGCAACGAACCTGTCCGGTTACGGTTATCAAGAGCCACGAGTTGGCGCAACAATGGAAAACCAGTCAGCTTGAGGGCACACTTTTGCTCACAGGAGATGCTCTGCATAAGTACAGTGAGCTTTTTTCCGCTTACACCTGGCTCGACGAGCAGTACTGGCACCCTCAGGGCGAGGGACTTCTCATGGCCTTTGAGGTCTTGGATTCAGCAGTGGAGAGTAGCAGCATTGCAGCGTTGCTCCCCCTCTACACGCGTCTCTCAGATGCAGAGGAAAACGAAAGAAAGCGATTGGCGGCTGGCGGCGAGACTCGTCAAGGAGCGCTTACCGAACTGCCCGCCTCAGGGGTTTCCTGGCCACTGCAAGCGGGGCAAAGCATCTTTAGGCCGGCAGCTCGAGGCGATATAACTGCTCTTGTTGAGCTTGAGGAGAGCGCTTATAACCAGGCAAACAGTGTGCTTTCCGGTGAATGCTGGACTGAGGCGATGTACCTTGATGAGTTGAGGAAGATAACCGAGAAGAACCGCAGTTGGTGGGTTTGTTATCAAGACAACCTGCTGGTAGGTTTTGCAGGAGGACAACTGATAGATGGATGTCTGCACATCCTTGATGTGGTGGTAAGGGAGTCACACCAACGAAGGGGCATCGCCAGGCAACTTATACAGCATCTGATAGAGGATGCAAGGGTCCTGGGAGCGAGCGAGCTTACCTTGGAAGTTCGAGCCAGCAACAAACCGGCACAAGCCCTGTATGAAAAGACAGGATTCAGGGAGGTCGGCAGGCGCGTTAGATACTATTTACCTCAGCAGAGCGACGAGTGTCGCGAGGACGCACTTATCATGACCAGGGAGTTGGGACAGGAGACAGAAGGGGCCGGGGCGGATCTGCCTGTTTTCCAAAAAGCAGACAAAACCACTCCGGCCCCTTCTGTCAGCTCCCCGCTCATCCTTGCCATAGAAAGCTCTTGCGACGAAACGGCAGTAGCTCTCATTGATGGCAAGGGGCAATTGCTTAGCAATGTGATTGCCAGCCAGGTAGACTTTCATGCTCGCTTTGGCGGCGTGGTGCCGGAGATTGCCTCGCGCAAGCACACAGAGGCAATCTATCCCACCGTTATGGAGGCAATGGGTGTCAGGAACTGGGAGGATTTAGATGCCATAGCGGTTACCTATGCCCCCGGACTCGTTGGTGCGTTAGTGGTGGGTATGGCGTTTGCGAAAGGGCTCTCATGGTCCACGGATACCCCGCTCATCAAAGTCAATCATCTTGAAGGGCACATATATGCCAATCGTTTTGAAGAGCCAGAGGGAGACAAGAGGGCAAGGCTGGCACAAGGAGACAAGGCTATTGCTCTGCCACACTTTGATGAGAACGCCCTGCATCCTCCATATGTCATCGCCCTTTTAAGTGGAGGCAACACGATGCTGGTATCCGTGCTTAATTGGGGTGAATATAAGATTCTCGGCGAGACCCTCGACGATGCGGTAGGTGAAGCCTATGACAAGGTGGCTAAGGCGCTCGGCTTAGGATACCCAGGAGGACCAATCATCGCGCAACTTGCAACAGAAGGTAATCCAGAGGCTATAGCCTTTCCTCGGGCGCTCCTGCACTCTGGAGATTATAGATTCTCGTTGAGCGGCCTCAAAACAGCGGTTCTCACCGCTATTCGTCAACAGGAGGCTGCAGGGACGCTCAATCCGGCGAACATCGCTGCATCCTTTGAGCAGGCAGTCATTGAAGTGCAGGTGGCCAAGGCGCTCAAGGCTTGCGAGAGCCTGGGTGTTAACACCTTTTGCCTTGGTGGTGGTGTTGCGGCCAACAAGGCGCTGCGCAATGCATATCAAGAGGCTCTTGAACCTCGGGGCATAAGGGTCAAATTTCCCCCGGTACTCGCTTGCACCGATAATGCTGCAATGATTGCAGCAGTTGCATTAGATCGTTTTGCACAGAAGAAATTTGCCAATCTCAGCGATGATGCCGCTGCACAGAGTTGCGTCGAAAACGCATACTAGCGTCACCGTCACCGTCTAGAGTTGTGTCCAATATACGTACCAGGCACAAAAAACGAGGGTGCCAAGATATCCGCCTTCTTGACACCCTCAAAACTACCCCGATAAAAATGCTTAATAGCGAATATTAAGCCGTGTCTTATCTAGTCTCTTCTCTGCTAAACGAGTATTTATCAGCAGCCCAAGGGTACAGGCTACTTGAACGATGGCAATGACTATCAGAATCGGCGTCCAAGCAATACTTAAGTTATGGAATGTGATATCCAGATACTGAGAGAGTACCAAGAGTGTCGCACTGATTGCACCAAGCCCCACGCTGATGATACCCATCGCCAGACCCGTTTGACCAAGCTGCACAGCGGTATTGGTGAGCCTCCGAGGATTGAACCTGCTCTGGCGCAAGGATACGAGAGAGGCTAGGGCCAAGATTAGAGAAAGCACGGCCAAGCTGGCATTGGTAACAATGAGGTTTCCCTGATCGTCTATCATCCTGGAAGCCATGGGGATGATGGGCTCCTCAATGCTCGGTGTGACAGCAGGCGAAACATGGTGAACCGCTGCCGGTTGCTCTTCAGCCGGATCAGGATCAGGATCAGGATCAGGATTAGGATCAAAAGAAACAACAACCAGAGCAAGAACAATATCCGGTATGGTGCTTCCTTGGTCAGGTATCATGACAAAACTGGGGTTAGGTATTGCCTGGGCAATAGAGCCTGAACCTATCACCATGTGATTATCATCGGGATCAGGCTTTGTGACGTCGTCACCATCATCGGGATCAGGTTCTGTGATATCGCCATCAGGGTCTGAATCAGGATCTGTTCCGTCAGACGGCGGTTGGGTCAGCGACAATTTGATGATAATGGTCTCGGCAGTGAGAGCAGCAAAGCTGTTTCCCGGGAACCAATCGTCCAGATAAGAGCTACCGGTACTGAGGAAGAAGGTGATGCTATAAGAGTGAGCGGGCGATTTGTGGTCATCACCTGAGTCCTTGATTGTGGGGAGAAGATCCAGGTCGATAAGTGTGAGTGTATTATCGGAAAAACTGAAGCCCCGAGGCAGGTTTCCCTTAACGGATACCGGAAGATAACTGATGGCCGGACCGCTGGGAAGGCCACGTTGCTCTAAAAGCACATTAATGGTATTAACCAGGTCAACAAGCTGTTGGTAATCGGGGCCTTCCCGGAAGTGGGCCATGAGATTATCCTCTGTAAGAGTGGTGCTATCTGTGCAGATTACACTAGATCCGGAAGTGTGATGAACAAGGTTGAAGAATTCCTCAAGCGCCTGGTCAAGTTCGTCGAGTACGATGATTTTGTCGAGAGGCAAGAGGTCCGTCTTCAGAGCGAGGGAGTCGATAGGGAGTTCGTCAGGCTCAACCCCAGGCAACTGCACGTCAAACTCACCCAGATCGTCAATGGCTAAAACCTGCTGGCAATAGGTCTCATCAGCAAGAGCGCTTTGCTCAGAGTTGCCGAAAGAGGCCAAATCGACATCTGCTATGGAGAAGAAGGAAGTCTCAATCTGGGTTGATACGTCTTCTGAAGGAAGTTCATCGGCAAATGCCGATGGCGCAGCATAAAGAAGCATGCTCGATGCGAGCATGAGAGCTAAAAAACCTGCTGCAATCTTCCTCATCGCCAGTCCCCTGAAATGGACGTCCCCATACATTAATAAACGGATAAACAAAAGCACACGATATGTTAGCATATAAATAGGCTTTTTGCCAGTGAAACAGCAAAGATTTACAGGTAGAGGAGTACCGAATGAGCACGTGCAGACGTCCAGATGATATGCAGCGCATTACCAAACCCGAACAGGCAGAGGTTTTTATCGCGGAGCAGGTGAGAGAAGTCCAGTTGCAGGTGGGGGAGAAGAAGGTGCTATTGGCTTTGTCTGGCGGTGTGGATAGCTCGGTTGTGGCTGCCTTGCTCATCAAAGCATTGGGCAAACAGCTGGTATGTGTACACGTGAATCACGGACTCATGCGCAAGGGCGAGAGTGAACAGGTCATCGAGGTGTTTCAGGGTCAAATGGATGCAAATCTCATCTACGTTGATGCCGTCGACCGTTTCCTCAACAAACTCACCGGTGTTGATGACCCCGAGGAGAAGCGCAAGGTCATTGGCGCAGAATTTATTCGCGTCTTCGAAGAAGAGGCGCGTAAGCTCGATGAGATTGACTATCTTGCCCAGGGGACCATCTATCCCGACATCCTCGAAAGTGGTGCGGTCAAAGCTCATCATAACGTGGGGGGTCTCCCGGAGGATTTGCAGTTTGAGCTCGTTGAGCCGGTTAAACTCCTTTTTAAAGACGAGGTGCGGGTTGTGGGCACTGCCTTGGGACTCCCGGATTCCATGGTCTTTCGCCAGCCCTTCCCCGGGCCGGGACTCGGGGTGCGTTGTTTAGGCGCAATCACCCGCGACCGCCTGGAGGCGCTGCGAGAATCCGACGCCATCCTGCGCGAAGAATTCGATGCTGCTGGGCTGACCCAGGAGATATGGCAATTCTTTACTGTAGTGCCCGATTTTCGCACCACCGGAGTGCGCAACGACAAGCGGGTCTACGACTGGCCTGTCTTCGTTCGTGCTGTCAACACGGTGGATGCAATGGTTGCCGATGTACCCGAGATAAGCTGGGTGGTACTTAAAAGGATTACCGACCGCATATTGGACGAGGTTCCCGGCGTCTGCCGCGTGCTCTACGACCTGTCGCCCAAACCCCCCGCTACCATAGAGTGGGAGTAGCGCTAGGTGGTGTAAAACCGCTGGTAGATGCCGTATTTTGAAATTGGTGGTGTAAAAATGGTGTAAAAAAGCTATTAACTCGTTCTTTGAGTTATCTGTTTTTACTTCCTTATACTGAGTATCCACTCATCCAAAGAAGTGGTTGAAGCTCCTGTTGACGTAGCATTCGTCTACAGGAGCTTTTCTTCACTCCTTCACAGGGCTGCAAATCACAAATTACATAGCCGCGTTTGCGGCACTAAGCCAACAAATGAAAGGAGTGTGGTTCTATGTCGCATTGCAATGTGATAGCTATCGCGAACCAGAAAGGAGGAGTAGGAAAGAGCACGACCGCCGCCAATCTTGGTATCGCTTTGGCAATGCAGGGCAAGAAAGTCCTTTGTATTGACGCCGACCCCCAAAGCGACCTTACGTGCAGCCTCGGCTGGCAAGATGCAGACTCGCTTGAGGTAACACTGGCAACACATCTTGAGGCCGTCATCCGTGACGATGACATCGAGATGAGAGCAGGGATTCTCAAACACGAGGAAGGCGTTGACCTCATGCCCTCAAACATCGAGCTTTCAGGCATCGAGATGGGGTTGGTAAACGCCATGAGCCGTGAGTACACGTTGAAGTCATGGCTGGACTGCATCAAGCATGACTACGACTATGTACTCATCGACTGTATGCCCTCGCTTGGCATGATAACGATTAACGCGCTCACGGCAGCAGATAGCGTCATCATCCCCGTGCAGACACACTACCTACCTGCCAAGGGGATGACGCAGCTCATCAAGACCGTGAACAAAGTCAAGCGCCAGCCAAATCCCAAGCTAAAGATTGCAGGAATCCTTCTTACCCTCGTAGACAACAGGACGAATATCGCGCGTGAGATGGCCTCGACCATAAGGGAGAACTATTCAGAGCGAATCCCCATCTTCAAGACAGAGATTCCTCTGGCGGTATCAGCCGCAGAGACCTCGATGTTCGGCAAGAGCCTGTTTGCATACGACAAGAACAGCAAGGTCGCCAAAGCCTACGCTGAACTGGCGAAGGAGGTGGCAGACGATGGCAAAACCCGCACTAAAGCCAAGACTGGCCTCTGTCGATGAGCTTTTCACTACTCAAGAGGAACGCGACGATGCGAAGCGTGAAAGGGTTATTGACATCTCTCTTGAGGAAATCGACGCATTTCCAGACCACCCATATCAGGTACGTATTGATGATGATATGAGGGAGCTTGTCGGGAACATCAGCGAACATGGCGTTCTTACCCCTGCGATAGCACGGCAGAAAGAGGACGGCAGGTACGAGCTTGTAAGCGGACACCGTAGGAAAGCGGCGTCTGAACTTGCGGGACTGAAGACATTGCCCGTCATCGTCCGCGAGATGGATAGGGATGCCGCAACCGTTTTCATGGTGAATGCCAACATGCAGCGAGAACACGTGCTGCCCAGCGAGAAGGCAAAAGCCTATAAGATGAAGATGGATGCACTAAATAGGCAGGGGCAGAGGACTGATTTAACTTCTTGCCCAGTGGGCGAGAAGTTGTTGAGCATCGAGAAGGTTAGCAATGAAGCAACCGATAGCGCAAGACAAGTCCATCGCTATATCCGTCTCACAGAGCTAATCCCAGAGATTCTCCAGATGGTCGATGACGGCAAGATGGCGTTCCGTCCAGCGGTCGAGATTTCCTACCTTACCGAAGAAGAGCAGAAAGAGTTGCTCGACACGATGGAGCTTGAGCTGGCAACACCCTCCCTTGCCCAAGCATACAAGCTCAAGCAGTTCTCGCAGGAAGGAAGGCTTAACAGCGATGTCACGCTCTCCATAATCCGAGAACAGAAGCCAAACCAGGTGGACAAGATAAAGATTCCCAGAGACAAACTCTCGCGGTACTTCGATGCGGGCACACCGGTTGCCAAGATCGAAGAGACCATCATCAAAGCTTTAGAGCTGTACCGCAAGCGCGAGCGCAGCCGTGGAATGGAACGATAAGGACAGACCAAGGGGGCAGTCTCAAAGTAACAAAGCTGTCGTCCAACAAGGTTTCCAGCCGTTTCCCCTCCCAGACCCACCCCTTCGGCTGGTGTTCTTACCAGCCGAGAAAGAAAGGATAGGTGAGGCAAAGAGACAGAACCAGATGCAGAACAACTAGATAAACAGAATAACGTACCAACCATAGGCGACCCAGCGAGGTCGCTTTTTTCATTTCTAAGGAAAGGATTCCATATGAGATTCAAAGATAAAGGGCATCCGACCCAAGACATCATTGAAAGGAGGGGGCATAAGGGCAAAGCGATGCTGTGCCTCGTTCTTGCACTGACGATGCTCTTCAGCCTCCTCTCCCTCTCCAGACCAGAGCAGGCACATGCCGCCACGACAGGCGGTGAGGATGTCTACGTCCAGCTCTATGACTCGGGCACGTACTACTCGATAATCAGTAGGCTTTCAGTCGATGGAACGTATGCCTACTGCATGGAGTTCAACACGAGCTTCGCGCTCGGCGTCACCGTCACCGCCCATGACGCAGCAGGTATGATCGGGCAGGCTGCCGTCACGAAGATCGCGCTCATGCAAGACTACGTGAACAGCATCTCGTGGCTTGATGCCCGCCAGAAATACTTCATCACCCAGATGCTCGTCTGGGAGACCATGGAAGGAAGCGTCTTCCCAGGAGGACTGAGAACAGACTGCGGGGTCTCTGACGCGAACCAGATCAGCATAAAAAACGAGGCAGTTGCCTACTACAACGCCAACAAGGACGCCTATATCGGCCACGGAACCTATTTCTCGGCCGGTTATGCCCAAGACCTCGCGGTGTTTTGGTCTGAGCCGTGCCTCGGCCACATCGAGCTTCAGAAGTCATCCGCCAACCCGTCCATCACTGACGGCAACAGGTGTTATACGCTGGCAGGTGCAAGGTATGGGGTCTATAGCTCCCAGGCTAACGCCCTTGCCCAGACCAACCGCGTGGCCTCCATCACAACCGATGCAGCAGGATACGGCAGGGCAAACGACCTCAGAGTAGGCTCCTACTGGGTGCGCGAGTACCAGGCTCCGGAGGGATATGCGGTTGATGACACCATCTACCATGTGACCGTCGCCGCATCAGCCACCGTGAGGGTAAACGCCTCTGACAGGCCAAAGAACGACCCGATAGGCATCCTTCTTGCGAAGGTCGATGCAGACACCTTGCAGCCCTATGCGGGAAGTGACGCCGCCTCGCTAGCAGGCGCACAGTTCACCGTGAAATACTATGATGCCCAATACGCCACGCTCGCAGAGGCGCAGGCAGCGACACCGCTACGCACCTGGGTGCTTGCCACCGACGAGGACGGGTTCTGCGCACTTGATGAGGACTACCTCATCTCTGGCGACCCGCTCTATTACAACAGCGCAGGAGACCCCACCATCCCGATAGGCACCTTCACCGTGCTTGAGACGAAGGCACCTACAGGGTATCTGCTCACAGCTCCCGGCCTTCCCAACACGACCTACCTCTTCCACATCACCGATGACGGCACTGATGGCGAGTTCCTCTACGTCTACAACGCGCCGACCGTGCGCGAGCAGATCGTACGCGGCGACCTCATAGTGGTGAAGTACCAAGAAGACGAGGTGACCACGCCTGACCTGCCATCAGAGTTGAAGACGCCGGAAGTAGGAGTCACCTTCGACCTTTACGCCTCACGTGATTATGTGGGCACGACGCCTAACGCGGGAGCCACGCCAGCGCTTTCCCTTGTGACGGATGAAGATGGCGTGGCATCTACCATAGCGGCAGGTATCGTTGTCACTGGGTGGCCTGACGACACCTACACCACCCGCCCGAGGACGGCTGATGACGCCGGAGCGCTTCCCTATGACAGCTACCTCGTGGTGCAGCGCGACGTGCCAGAGGGCTACTCGCTTGCAAGACCCTTCATCGCAACGGTCAAGCAGAACACCGAGTGCCACACCTATATCGTAGGAAACACTCTCATCCCTGCTGCCATTCGCATAGAGAAACGTGACTCAGAGACAGATGTGGCAGTGCCGTTCCCCTCGAAGTGGCAGGTCATAGACGCACAGACGGGTGATGTCATCACCATGACCATCCACTATCCGAGGACGCAGGTGCTTGACGTGTTCACCTCAGACGAGGACGGCTGGCTGCTTTTGCCGGAGATGCTTCCTGTCGGCGACTACCTGCTTCGAGAGATCGAGGCTCCAGCACATGGCGGCATCGGTTATCTGATAAACCCTGTTGACATCCCGTTCTCGGTCTCAGAGCGTTACGAGTGGGACGACCCTCTGGTCGTTATCTGTTATGACGCACCAGCGAAAGCCCAGATACTCGTACAGAAGGTCGATGGGGAGACCGGCGAGGCAGTTGCCGGTGCCACCTATGCCGTGTTCGCTGCCGCAGACATCTACACGCTCGACGGCACGCTCCGTGCAGCCAAAGACGATGTGGTGGCTATCCTTGTCACCGATGCAGACGGCAGGGCACTCTCTGACGAGCTTTACCTCGGCACCTACCGGGTAAAGGAGATCGCCACACCTGACGGGTACGCGATAAACCTCGCAAGCTACCTTGTCGAGCTTTCCTATATCGACCAACTGACGGAAATCAACATCATCGGAGTGGATGCAGAAGACACCCCGACCACCGTCAGAATCCTGAAGCTCGATGAAATGACACGTGAGCCGCTTTGCGGTGTGACCTTTGCCATCGAGGATGAGGAAGGCGACATTGCCTACGTCACCACTGGCGAGGACGGTTATGCGACCTACCCCTATCTGCTCCAAGGCGACTACCTCATCTATGAGGTTGAGACGCTTGACGGCTATATCCTGAGTGATGAAGCCATCTGGGTGTCGGTAGATGAGAATGGGCTGATTGAGGGTAAGCCTTGCTTCGAGGCCATCTTCACCAACGACTTCACGAAGGTGCTCATCACCAAGACAGACATCACGACCGGTGAGCCGGTCGAAGGAGCCATCTTGCAGATTTTCCCAGTCGATGACGAGGGCAACATCGCAGACGAGCCGCTTTATGAGTGGACAACGACCGCCGAGCCGTATTTTATGGAGAGGCTTCCCCAAGGCGACTATATCCTGCGTGAGCACACCGCTCCCGATGGATACCTCGTCTCACAGGACGTGCCCTTCACGGTAGCAGACACAGGAGAGATACAGCTTGTCGAGATGTATGACGAGCCAGAGCCAGTGCCCGATGAGCCTGACGTTCCTGAGACGCCGAGAACCCCCGACAGGCCCAAACCCCAAAGCCCGCCGCTTGACAGGACTGGACGCGACGCATCCATCCCTATGGCAGTCCTCATGCTGCTCGGGTGTTTGGGAGTAGGAGGCGGAGTCTTTGCCTTCATGAACCTCAAGAAGAAGGACGAGGACGCAGACGAGGGCAACGATGAGGGATAACAAGAAGGGCAAACGCCTCGTCAAGATAGCAGCAGGGCTGTTGGTGCTCATACTTGCTGCTGCTGCGATATGCGCGATCCTCGTACCTCATGAGCTGCAAAGGGCTGCATCGAAGCCTACAGAGGGAAGGACGGCGACACCTGTCGTCGTCTATTCCCCAGACACGGAAGAAAGC
>Ga0123356_10007114_pt1 | contig 11209 bp, 16 predicted proteins | sample TergutEmb28metaG_2_FD_92546 | JGI IMG/M metagenome (GOLD analysis project Ga0123356, IMG submission 92546) | Embiratermes neotenicus P3 segment gut microbial communities from Petit-Saut dam, French Guiana - Emb289 P3 | ecosystem: Host-associated > Arthropoda: Insects > Digestive system > Gut ... | reverse complement strand
TACCTGTACGGGATTGATCTTGTTGGTGTCAGAGCCACTGGTGCCATCGCCCAACTGACCATAGTTATTCCAACCCCAAGCCCAAACTGTACCATCGCTTTTCAGGGCCATGGAGTGACCAAAGCCTGCAGCAATGGCGATTATATCGGTCAAAGGGACAATGTTATCATTGGGATCATCGGGAACTATCATTACCTGTACAGGGTAGCTACTATTTATGTTAGTGCCATCGCCCAACTGACCATAACCATTCCAACCCCAAGCCCAAACAGTACCATCACTTTTTAGGGCGATGGAGTGGGTCCCATTTGCGGCAATGGCACTGATAATCCCACTGCCACCTATTGCTTCTACTGGTGTACGTAACATCGGAGGTATGCCCGTTGCCAACATCGTTGCAACTAGGGCAACAGCTAGCACAACAGACAGCCATCGTTTTGGCTGTGCTCTTAGTTCCTTAAAAGTACGCATGATCAGTCCTCCTGTTAAGGTTAATGGTGGGATAAAAGTGATGTTTTACTGGGGAACTTGTCGAAATGTGAGACGTAACAGATACTCCAATGGAACGCAAGATACTACAAAATGTATCTGTCAAAGTGCTCAGCATGACTCCAGATTATACATGCTTTTGATTCAGTGTCAAGAGGGATTGTGTGCAATATTATGGTATATGGTCAGATATATGTAATTCCAGACTAATTGAGAGATGATAATGAAAATCAATTTATGCAAAGCACGGAGATGATTATTGTTATAACTATTTCTAAACCAATCCAGAGAGGCTAATATTATAATCCAAAGAGTCAGATAAGTACCATTGAGGCCCGCAAGATTTGCTTCGTGGAATGCTGCTTCCAAATGTTGCGCATTATGATTTGAAGCGGACTTTGTAAAGAGTATATACTTCGGAGCAAGATGGGACAGTTTCCCTGAGATGTTAGCAGTAATATTACGAGATGACAGTAATCACGACATGTTTCGTTTCGCATCACGCGAGCTAGTATTTCTAATAGATACAGCCAAAGTAAAAACTAACATAAAAGAGAGGAGGAAAGAAACACCTTAGCTGGGATGATTGATTCCTGTCCATTAATCACTCGAAGGAGCAGGCAATGATCGGGAGTATATATTAGTTAACGTCGTTAATGACGGCTCCCATCCTGAGAAAACTGGTGTAAATGAAAGCGATACCATGAAAATGATCGCTGCGATGGGACTAAACCTTCAAGACCTCTATTTCGATATTCTCCCAAATAACAAATATGAGACGACATCGTTCATGAGTGCCGGGCCCATTGATGGCTTTTACGCGACCAATGGGGATTATCTTGCCTTGTTCCATGAGCATGGCGACGGCGCGGGAGGGATTGAAATAGCTAAAGTGATGGCGGAAGGCAATAAACTAACTATGTTCCGATCTGATGACGATGCCAAAATGATTTACGAGAAGCAGTAAGCGCTGCATCTGTAACCTGCTATGGTCAATCCTAGCAACGCCAACAAGTCCAAGGAGATCTTGTGTCCCAAGAAAGCACTCATTTTACAGATGAATACTAGGATGATCTCAAGGGCGTTGTTGAGGGCGCAAATGGACAGCGTTATTTCTGGAAATCTCTTCTTGTCTTCGGCAACCATTGAAGGAGACGATGCCACCAGTGCCATCCTTTCCTCGGCAGGCATAACCAGGGAGGAATATACATCGAATTCCTAGCTGATGGGGTCTTCATGATGGCCGCATTTGGTTCCGAAGGCGACACCATCGTCGTCGAGGGTGCGTTTATGGTGAATGACAATACAAAAACCTTCACCGTAAGGGATGAGGATGGAGGTAAACGGTTTGATGCCACCATAAACGGAAGCAAGATCGCAATCGATATGGGTGAATACACCCCATTACTTGTGTTTGAAAAGTCTTCGCAAGAGGTTCTGGACTCATAAAAACTATTTAGAAAGGAACAAGAAAATGGATAATCCCCTGTCTGGCCGTTATTTCATATCTATGGACGAAGAGACCCAAGCAGCCATGGAAATGATGGGTAAAAGCGCCGAGGACTTTGGATATTTGGAGTTCACCCCTGAGGGCGCATTCGCAATGCTCTTCAAAAACCCAATGGAAGACTCAGGGCAAACAATAAATGGCACTTATGTTGTGGAAGATGGCGTTGCCACGCTCACAGCTGTTGCTGATGGCGAAGCTGTTGCGATGAAGGCAACGGTAGATGGCGACAAGATCACCATGGATTTTAGCGGTGACGGAAGTTCGCTGACGACATACGAAAAGGCGGGGAATAAGCCACCAGTAATTGATGAGCCGGGCGAGAGTGGCGAAATTAAACATGAGTTAATGTGCGAAGTTAAGGTCGCTGTCACTTTGCCTGAAACAGGGTGGTGCGTCGAACGCAACTCGCCTGTAAGTACAATACCCCAGTTAACCCTTTATAATGTGCCGTCACTCAAGAGGAAAGGGATGTTCCCTCCCGGGATCGAGATTAAAGTCAGGGAGGACAAAGCCTTTCTGGGGAAGACTGTTACTGGTGATAAGTCCGTTGAAAACCTAACAACCATTGCCAACAAAACTATCGGCGGGGTTGAGATGACGGGGATATCGTATTACTATAATCTTAATCCGGAAAGCTCCATTGGCTGGAACAGTATTGATTACATTGGCGTAATGGATGATTTCCGCGCTGTCAGTGTCATTATTTCTGGCAATATCGATAGCGACGTTAGGGATGCCATTCTGGATAGCATCGCCTTCAGTGTCCCTGAACCGCAACCAAAGATGGTTAGCGCCGAACACCTCGGGGTAACTGTTTCCGCCACCATACCCGCCAAGGGATGGTGCGCCGATTCCCAGCCCGCCCATTCCCCCGTGCCTCGATTATACCTGTACAACGCCCCAGATCCCCAGCGCCGAGACCCCATCTCCTGCCCCGAGATTAACATTGCCATCGAGGATGACGTCTTGGCCTTTAATACCAAATATGCCATGAGTACTATGGGGGAGATGCAAGACGTTTCCGGCAAAACTATCGGGGGCATCGAAATGACGGGAAGGACTCTTAAGCCCTATGCGGGCATGCATCAGCAGTACGCAGATATTAACAGGTTCGAGTATATCGGCAAGACAGTTAATGATCGTGCGGTTTGTGTCCAAGTAACCAATCTTGATCCTGATAATGACCTCGTGAAAACTATTCTGGGCAGTATCACCTTTGTCATTGCCTAGAAAATGCTGTCGGGTATTGCGCCAAAGCAGAAGCCAATTGCGTAATCCCGAGGTGATATCAACGCATAAAACACAGTAAAATTAGCGTAATTTAAAAAGGAGGATTCTATGGGTCTTTTTGACAAAGTCGTCAACTCAGCATCGGGGGCCGTCGGGCCCAGATCGCCCGGAAATCCGCTATCCAAAGTTGCTGGACAGGTAGCCAGCACAATAACCGGTGGCCGACAATCCATATCATTCCAGGCCCTGCCCACAACCCAAGCTGCCTTTGCCGCCTTGCCACAAGCAGGAATGACCTCTCCTTATCACACTGCCGCCATGTACGTTGTAGCCCTTAATGCTTATGCAAGCAACAAAACTGAGGCTATTGCCATGATGAACTTTCTGAAAGGTCCCCAACCACTGAGCCCCCGCGATCTTAGCATGCTCACCGACAGCATGGAGCGCGATCCCGGCAAAGGGCCCCTCCTTGCGCAATCTTATTTCTCAGGGGCTACCCCCGAAAACGACTACACCCCCTCTCAGCCATATACCGTTGTTGTAAGCGACAATACCTACAGTTTTCAGAACCAGGGTTATGCCAAACTGTTCGTCCAGTGCGGCGGGGCTGACAGCCCGCGCCCTATAACACTGCGACAAGCCAAAGAAGGCAAATGGTTTTTATGGGAACAGAACATGCTTCTCTCGGGCATTAAGAAGTCGGCATCATCTAATCCCTGGGCGTAATGTGAAAATATAGCCAACCGAGTACTCCTCGGTTGGCTATTCTCCACACTATTATCTGGAGCAGTCTAATCGCATTAGCTGGCTCAATGAGTTCAGGCTCATATTGAGGCAGGTTGTGACGTGTTTTGATTGATGCAGAAAGAGGTGGCATGAGCAAAGGTATAGGAGTACATAATGACAGATGACGCCTTTGATGATTTTGGGAAAATGGGGGTACTGGGCGACATGCTCAGCGGACTGGTTGGTGGTCTCGCCAAGTCCGGAATACTGCCCAAGAACACCCCAGAGGGCAAGCTACTTATAGCCCAATCGGAACTGTCCGATTTGCGCAAACAGGAAGGGGAGTTGCTGATGGAGGTCGGCAGACAGGCCTATCAGCAAAACCCTAGTGCGTGGACACAAGACAACAAGCTCAAACTAATCTATCTTAACATAGCCGCTGCTCAGGCCACTATTAATGAGGCCAAGCGGGAGAAGGAGCAAGCCGCAACTGCCAATGCTTCAGGTTCCCGGGCTACTTCAGAAGCCAACGACACAAACCCCCAGAGCCATGATAACCAGAACGATAGTCGCCTAATAGCATTCGGTAAGTATTCCATTTCTACTATGGAGGACGAGAGGGGAATTGATCTTGTGAAAATGTTCCCCTTGCTTGGCAAAAGTACTGACGACCTCTCTCTTGAGTTTTTGGACGATGGTAAGTGCCTGCTTAATATGTCAGCCTTCGATGGAGGGATGGAGGAAGGCACTTATTCTGTTGATAAGAATACCATCACCATTATCGGTAGCAACGGGTCGAACTCAATAGGGACAATATCCGGCAATACAATTATTATCGAGCTGGATGGCACCAAGCAGGTTTATGAAAAGAGGATGTAGGGGCGAGGGTGACAACACTTGTAGGCGATAGGTATGTGCAATTGGTATACCACTCAAAACTAGCTTTTGGAGGATTCAAACAACTTCGGCAGATACTTTAGTGGGCTTCCTATCTGACTGTATGAGGCGTTTTTGGTGTCAACTTGTTTTGTTTCAGCTTGATCTCGGCTAACTTTGTCCAACCCGGTAAAGCTTCCTTTTTTGTTTTTTCAATGAGTTCGTTCGGAAGCATTGTTTTGGTTTTTGCGTAGTTATCATGACGGATATTGTGAATATCTTCAATTGTAAAATTACTGCTGATATCCATGCTTGCTCACTCTCCTAATAGCATTGGTGGCGGTACAATTCTGATTTCTCTGTATCCCAATAGTTTGTTAACAGCTTGAACCCTGTTTATCGTATGAATATTAACAAAGTGCTTGAAATTCCAACTCACAACATAATCGCAGTTATTAATTGTAGCCAAAGAGAGATGCCGGCAATCGTCCCTACTTCTTTCTTTCAGTACACCATACTCCATGTATTTGCTTGTTAGTATAATTGATTCTTCTGTTTCCACAATTCTTATTATATCAATGGCTCCCAACAAATCGTACAGCTTGGATTTTTTAGGTTCCGCGCAACGCTCAAGTTCTTCAATCGCAACGTCTGATACAACAACCTCATACTCTCCATCACGCATCTGCTCCCAAAGCCGCAGGGTATCATCCATCCTCCCTGGTGCATCAGGCGAAACCAGATGGCTTATGGCAGAGGTATCAAGGTATATCCGTTATTTTCGCATCTAATAGTTATCTCTAATAACTTATTCATATTTTACTATTGTACCTGAGTCAAAGCAACGCATAGCCACAGCTTGACCGCGTCAAGTTTTGTGTGGGCGGAGCACCACCCTGAGGCGGTTCAGGAAACTCTGTACATTGTTGCATCTTAGCCCTGCTTCTACTAAACTCCCAACATGGATAATATTCCCGATCAGGCGCAAGTATTCGACCACGTAGCCCCGGGATGGTACAACTTTCGCCATCACTCCATCTTTAAGACAGAGCTTGCGGCATTAGCGGAACGCTGGCAGAAGGGAAAGCTCCTCAATTTGGGTTGTGGACATGGTGCGGACTTCGTGCCATTTAAAAACTCCTTCGAGCTATGCGGGGTGGATTTTTCGACAAAAATGCTCGCTTTGGCGGCAAAATACTCTGCAAAGTATGGTTTTCAGGTAGAACTCAAACAGGCTGATATGCGCGCTTTGCCTTATGACGATGGGTGTTTTGAGTACGCTATTGCCGTGGCTTGCTTGCATCACTTGTCTGGATCAAATGAGCAACTCAAGGCCCTCTTGGAGTTAAAGAGGGTGCTCAAACCGGGCGGCGAGGTCTTGATTACTGTTTGGAATCGCACCCAAGTGCGTTTTTGGGGCAAATCCAAGGAGCTTTTATTACCATGGCGTGGCGAGGACGGGGTGTCGGAGCGCTACTATTACCTTTTTACATATGGAGAGATCAAAAAAATTGTAAAGCGCGCTGGCTTCAAGGTGTTACAGGTATTCCCAGAGCAAAGCTATCGGTGGCCAGTTAAGTACTTTTCACGCAATATCTGTTTGTTGGCTCAAAAACCGCAGTAGTTTAGTTGCCTCGTTTTGGCTTTGTTGATATTATTAACCTAGTTAGGAGGCGATCGATATGAATATGACAAAAATTACATGTCCTAGCTGTCAGAGCGTGGGGCAGATGTCGCTCTTGGATGAGTACTACAAAGGACCGTACCGCTGCTGGAAATGCCGCGACAACTTCCTTATTGAGATGATAAATAACGAGCTAAGGGATTGCTCGCCCATTAGTTTGGATGAGTTTGATCGCATGGTAGCCGAAAAAGCTGCCAGCGACCGCCGAAAAAATGCCGGGATGTAATGTCGCACAGCGTATTGAGCCGGCACAACCTTTTGCGCGGCCTTGCTTAGCTATCTATCATTAGCGCGGTATCCCTTAACCACTTTTTGGCGTATTCTTGGCGGAGGGTGTTGAAAGCGACTTCATAGGCAATGGAGCTCGGATCATCTAGGGTCATAATAATGGCATCCTCGCGGTTATCGTTATAATAGGCTCGTCTGCGCCCTCGTTCGGTAAGGCCGTATTTCACATAAAGACGCTGGGCGGCGACGTTAGATACCCGGACTTCTAGGGTTATTAGGCGAGCCATAAGTATCTGTGCCTGTTGGATTAGTCCAATAAAGAGGAGCTCACCCAGTCCTTCCAAGCGGTTCTTTGTGCGTACTGCGACGTTTATGACGTGGGCTTCGCCTGCCATTAGCCAAATTCCCGCAAAACCAGGTATATATGGCCCGGGTGAGCGATTGGATAGTGTTGTTGGGTCATTGTCGACCACAACGATGTAGTGCGCTAAGGGATTCGTCAGCTCAGCCTGGTAATTTGGGGCTGGCATCATAGTGGGGTAACAGGCAAGATCTATCTCGGTCACCTGCGAGACATCTTCCCCGCGCATAGAGCGTAAACAGTAAACCAACACCTATCTCCGAAAACGTCTACTTGGCAGGGATGATTTGATCCAGCTTTCCGGTGACGGGGTCAATAATAAACCCATAGACGCGGATATCAGTTGGGATTAGTGGGTGGGTTTTGATAGCATTAACTGCTTTGAGAATTGCCTCGCGTGGGTCATCAAACCCTTGAAGCCATTTATTAATATCAACGCCGCAGTTGCTGATAAAATCCAGTTTTTCGGTTGCGACACCCCGGTTGGTCATTGTGGAGATAAGCTTGGGGGCATCCATGCCGTGCATGCCACAGTCATGGTGGCCAATTACCAGAACCTCCTCGACCCCCAGTTCGTATATGGCAATCAAAAGACTTCGCATTACACTACCGAACGGATGGGAAATAACTGCCCCGGCAATTTTGATCATTTCTATATCGCCGTTCTTGAAATTTAATGCGGCCAACAAGGTTTCGGTTAGACGGGCATCCATACAGGAAAGAACGGCAATCTTCTTTTGGGGGCGCTTTGTTGCCGCATACTCTTTGTATTGTTCGGTTTCCACGAAGTTTCGGTTGAACTCCAAAATCTCTTCTATTGATGACACGTGTTGCCTCCTAAGAATTTTCTCATTCTCATTATATGTTGATAATGCCCAGATGCTCCAATAATATCTTTAACCCAATTAAAATCAGGATAATACCGCCGAGAAGCCCCGCCTTTGATTTAAACCTCGTTCCAAATACCTGGCCTAGTATTACCCCGACCGTGGATATTAAGAGGGTGATGAGTCCAATGACCAAAATAGCTGGCACAATGCTGGTTTGTAGAAAAGCAAATGATATCCCGATGGCTAGCGCATCAATACTTGTTGCCAGTGCCAAGGGGAGGATAGCCGCTGGTCGCAGGGAAGTCTCTTGGTGGGTTTGCTGTTCCTCCTTATTGCTGGATTGGTCGATATTGGTTGTCTTGTGGTATGTGCTTTCGGTGTGCCTTTCTTTTTTGAAACCATCGACAATCATTTTGACACCGAGAAAACCAAGCAAAGCGAAAGCTATCCAATGGTCGTAATCAACTATTTGTTTTGCAAAGAACGCTGCCACCAAATACCCAATTAGCGGCATAACAGCCTGAAAAAAACCAAAGTACAAGCCGACAATTAAGGCTTTGCGATGGATACCTTTTTTTATAGTTAACCCAGTGCAGACAGCCACGGCAAAGGCATCCATGGAAAGACCGACGGAAAGAAGCAAAAGCTCAAAGGTGTTCATATTTTACAAGGCTGATGGATAAAACGGGATTATGGCAATTTCAGCTAAATAGGTTTTTGGTGCTACGACATTCTTGGTGTAGTGCTGTCATCTGCCGGTTTCGCCTGTATCTTGGTATCGGCAAATCGTTCATACTCACTGAAGATGCAACCGCAATACTGTTGGCGGTAAAGCTCCAGTGGCTTGGTTATGTGGCGTGAGTCAGGGTACCTCTTGCGCAGATCGGCGTACATAAAGCTAACCCCGGCACTCGTAGCAATGTCTTCGCCGACACCTTTTATCAGGTTATGGTCCTGGTGGGGGCTAATGAGCAGGCTTGTGGCAAAACCATCCGCTCCTAACTCTTTGGTAACTTCAGACACTTTTTGTAGCCTGAGACGAAAACAAACGGCACAGCGTGTATTCTCATGGCCAGAGACGGCGCGTAGATAGGAGATGAAGTCGTAACTAGGGATAATAACCAAAGGGAATGACATCTTGGTGGCTAGGGTTTCCATGGCGGCTAAACGGTTCTGATGTTCCATATAGGGGTGGATGTTGGGGTTGTACCAAAGTGCCGTGACCTCGTGGCTGGCTTGACGGAAGTGCTCAATAGTGTAGGCCGTACAATGGGCGCAGCAGGCGTGGACAATAATTCGGGACATTTTACATATCCAGTGGGGGTTGGGCGGGATTGGCCTTGGGGTTCTTCCTGCCTAAGTGTTCGTAACCCTTAGCGGTTACCACTCGCCCTCGGGGGGTGCGGTCAATAAAACCTAACTGTAGAAGGAACGGTTCGTAAACGTCCATAATGGTGTCGGACTCTTCGCTGATGGAAGCGGCGATGGTCTCTAGGCCTACCGGTCCCCCGCCGAATTTATCTACGATACTGCAAAGCATACGATGGTCAATCTCATCCAACCCCAGTGGATCAACCCCTAGCCCTTGCAGGGCAGCAAGGGCAAGCTCGCGGGTGGCGATACCATCGCCTTTAACCTGGGCGTAGTCACGGATGCGCTTTAGTAAACGATTGGCTATCCGAGGGGTGCCACGACCACGCTTGGCAATCTCGCAGATGGCATCGGCATCAATGCTCATGCCGAGTATGCGGGCCGAGCGCTGCATAATGGCTTCCATAGCAGGTGGATCGTAGAAATCAAGCCGGTAGACTGACCCGAAGCGGTCGCGTAAGGGGGCAGATAGGGCGGCATAACGCGTAGTGGCACCGATTAGGGTAAATGGTGGCAACTTAAGGCGTAGGCTTTTGGCGGTAGGCCCTTTGCCGATGACGATATCCAATGCGCGGTCTTCCATGGCGGGATAGAGTACCTCCTCCACGGCGCGACCCAAGCGATGAATTTCATCAATGAATAGGATATCCTGTGCATGGAGGTTGGTAAGGATAGCCGCCAGATCGCCGCTGCGCTCAATAGCTGGACCAGAGGTAACTCGGATGTTTACCCCCATCTCTACGGCAATGATATTAGCTAAAGTTGTTTTACCCAAGCCTGGTGGGCCGTATAAGAGTATGTGATCCAGGGCTTCGCTACGAGCTTGGGCGGCGGTGATAGCAATTGCCAAATTATCCTTTATACGCGATTGGCTAATGAAGTCTTGCAGATTTTTTGGCCGGAGGTTGGAGTCCAGCGAGGCGTCCTCGGCTATTGGTTTGCTAGTAATAATGCGTTCGGGCGAGCTCATAAGGCATAATATAGCATTTATAAGTGAGCCTATGCCACCAAAGAATGGTCCGAGAAAGGTCTTGCTCAACATTCCTGGCTAATATTCGCCGTAATTATCCTAGATATGCCCGCAAGAACGTGTTATAGTAAACAAATGGAAAAGCAAGTAAAAAACGTTTTAGAGTTTTACGAGTTGGCCAATGAACTCAAACACGTTCTCCGCACGGGTTGGTTGCAATGGGCTGTTTCGGCTGAGCGTATCGAGAGCGTGGCTGAGCATATTTTTAGCGCAATGATGCTTGCCGTTGCCATCAACTCCGAGTTTAATTACGACATCGATATTAAAAGGGTTGTTTTTATGCTTGCTGTGCATGAGTTGGAAGAAATTATCATTGGTGATATTACACCATATCAGGGTGTGTCCGAAGAGGATAAAACTGCACAAGGCAAAGAGGCGGTCAAGCAGGTTTTATCTTGTTTAACAGGCGCGAAAGAAATAGAAGATATTATTAATGAGTTTGAAGAAGCCTCGACTGTTGAGGCAAGGTTTGCATATTGGGTTGATAAGCTTGATGCGGGTCTGCAGTGCAAGATTTATGACATCCAGGGGTTTATCGACATGGCAAACGAGAAAGTTGATGCGCAGAGACTGGCTAAGCTAAAAGAGCAACAACATATGTTTTTGTCGGACAGCTGGCTTGAGCGTGGCGTTGAAAGATATGGCTTTGATGATGTGTTCAACAAGATTGCCTTGGAGGCACGCGACAATAATTATTGGGGCAGACTAAGAAGGACAGAATAAGCCGACGGATGGTCTGTGTATAATTGCTTGGGAGTGGTTCCTGTATTGTTGAATGTGTCTCGTTCTTGTTGTGTTTTACGGGCTCTCTTTAAGATGTTAATTGGTCTGCCCGCAATACCAAGCATGGTTTTTGGATAGTAGCTTATCGTGT
>Ga0123356_10007113_pt1 | contig 11210 bp, 11 predicted proteins | sample TergutEmb28metaG_2_FD_92546 | JGI IMG/M metagenome (GOLD analysis project Ga0123356, IMG submission 92546) | Embiratermes neotenicus P3 segment gut microbial communities from Petit-Saut dam, French Guiana - Emb289 P3 | ecosystem: Host-associated > Arthropoda: Insects > Digestive system > Gut ... | reverse complement strand
GCGTTGGCTAGAACGTCAACGCCTTTTTTTAGAGAACGGCGGACATCCTCGCCGAATATGACTTGTTTTGCCATCTATTCTTTCTCCTTATTAATAAAAGTATTCGGGATCTTGGGACTAACTAATTCTCTTGGCCAGAATGTCGCTCTCGCGCAGGATCATATAGTCTTCGCCCTCGAGCTTTACCTCGGTGCCGCCATATTTGGCGTAAAGCACGATATCGCCCACCTTGATGTCTAAGACGACAACTTCACCCTTGTCGTTGCGCTTACCGGGTCCTACGGCGACGACCTCGCCTTCTTGGGGTTTTTCCTTGACAGTGTCGGGCAATACGATGCCCCCGCGGGTGACTTCCTCTTTCGCCAACGGTTTGACCAGAATGCGGTCAGCCAGAGGCTGAAGTGTAATTGCCATGCCTCTTATTTCCTCCTTCTTTAATTATGGCTAAAAATGATTAGCAATCTCATGGCGAGACTGCTAATTCATAATAACCTATAGTGCCTTGGTCATCAAGAGGGCAGAAAGAAAACAAAGACAGTTGGTAGGGGGAAAATGGGGCAGTGTTGCGCGTAGAACGCTGTTTTTCTTTCGTTATCTCGCGTTTTCTGCATGAATTAATCTTAGATCGGGGATGACATCGGTGTCAAGGCTGTCAAAGGTGCCTTGGCGGAGGTGGTAATAGCCGCAAGCAGCGACCATGGCCGCATTGTCGGTGCAGAGTGCTGGTGGAGGCATAAGAACAGGGAGGGGTGATTCTTGCTTTAGGCGTGAGCGCAAACTCTGGTTAGCTGCAACGCCTCCAGAAAGAAGAATTTGGCGAACTTGATATTCCCGTGCGGCAGACACTGTCTTTCCGACCAATACCTCAACCACGGCTTCTTGGAAACTAGCTGCGGCATTATTCACGCTGTCGATACGCCCTTCTTCGGCAAGGCGATAGAGGGCGGTTTTGAGACCGCTGAAGGAAAAGTCGTAACATCCGGGTAGCCAGGCGCGCGGCAAGGGCAGGGTGGTTGTTCCTTCACGCGCCGCTCGGTCAATGGCTGGCCCGCCGGGATAACCTAAATCCAAGATGCGCGCCGCCTTGTCAAAGGCTTCTCCTGCCGCATCGTCGCGGGTGCATCCCAAGAGGGTATAATCGCCGTGGTCATGCATTAGTATTAGGTCGGTATGACCGCCTGAGACAACAAGACATAACAGCGGGAACTCGGGCTCGGTTGCACTTAGCCAATTAGCATAGATATGGGCTTCGAGGTGGTTGATGCCGATGAGGGGCTTCCCCCAAGCTAGGGCGAGGGCCTTGGCTACACTAACTCCGACCAGGAGGGAGCCAGCCAGCCCTGGCCCGTTGGTAACGGCAATGGCATCAAGCTCTTGACAGTTTGTCTGGGCCTTGTCCATAGCCTGGCGAATGGTGGGGATAATTGCTAAGAGGTGCTGGCGGGATGCAACCTCGGGCACCACCCCGCCGTAGCGGGCGTGGATTTCAATCTGCGAAGCAACTTCGTTGGCCAAAAGGTGTGACCCGTCTTCTACCACGGCACAGGCAGTCTCGTCACAAGAACTCTCAATACCCAGGACCTTCATACGCGCATTATATCAGATTATGAAAGGCCCGGCTTTGACACTGCCTGTTGCCAGTGTTAATATGGAGCAGCCCGCAGTTCCTATGACAAATGAGGTGATTATCTATGCCCGCGGTGACTGTCTATCTTTACCTATCAATCCTTGTCGGTTGCGTCATTATCTACACCTTTTTTAATATTGCTGAGACGGCTCTTATTTCACTGGAGAGATATCGTCTGCAAACCATGGTGGATGAAAAAGTCAAGGGTGCCCAGTGCGTAGCTAAGCTACTGGAGAAGCCAGAACGGTTGCTGTCCACCCTGCTCACTGGTCAGAACCTGATGAGTACGGCGGCGGTATCCCTAGGCACGGTACTGGCTGTATCCGTCTGGGGAGAGGGCCGGGGGGTGGTTTTGGCCACTATCATCCTCTCTGTGACCCTTCTTGTCTTCAGCGAGGCAACCCCCAAGACCATCGCTGTACACCATCGTGAACGCCTGTCTTTGGCCTTAGGACGGCCGGTAAAGTTTTTGTCATGGCTTTTGACCCCGGTGGTTACCATACTTGGTTGGGTAGCCAACTTGTTTGTTCGCATTCTGGGCAGTAGTCGTCAGCCCATGGCCTTGGTGCGCCCAGAGGATATCGAGAGCATGATCGCCGCAGGCCATCGGGCCGGGACGGTGGAAAAGACTGAGGCCCAACTGTTGAGTAATGTCTTTGATTTCGGCGATCGCCCGGTAAAAGAGGTCATTGTGCCACGCCCGGAGGTCATCAGTGTTCCAAAAGAAGCGACGCTGGCCGATGTTTTAGCGACATATGCCCAGAACCCGGTATCACGCTTTCCGGTTTACGAAGAGAACATGGACAACGTAGTGGGCATCCTGACTATAAAAGACATCCTGATGTCGGTAGCCAGAGACGGCTTGTCACCGGAGATGTCCATCGACGAACTTATCCGCCCCGCTTACTTTGCACCGGATAACAAGCGCATTAGCGATCTATTTCAAGAGATGCGGGATAAGAATTTCCGCATGAGTGTTATTGTGGATGAGTATGGCGGCACGGCCGGCGTTGTTAGCCTAAGTCGTCTCATGGAAGAGGTTGTGGGGACGGTAGGCGATGAGTTCTCTGCGGCTGAAAAAGAATTTGAGCCGATAAACGAGAATACTTTTCAGGTAGACGGCGGTATGCACATCAACGAGGTCAATGATGAACTTCATCTCTCCCTGCCCGATGGCGATTACGAGACCATTGCCGGGTTTATCCTACATCTATTAGGGCGCTTCCCGAAGCGTGGACAGCAGATAAAGTATGACAACCTGAAAATGATTGTGACCAAAATGAAGGGTCTGAAGATTGAGGAAGTGCTGATAACCAAAGAGAAAGCCGCCATCGTGCCCGGTAAAAAAGACCATGAATCGTCTTAGGGTACGTTTTGGACGCGGGGCGGAGCTTAAGTTTATCTCCCACCTTGATCTCACGCGGGTGTGGCATCGTGCCCTTCGCAGAGCAGGCATCGCCTTGGCCTATAGCGAGGGCTTTAATCCTCATCCCAAGCTTTCGCTTGCGGCACCTTTGCAACTTGGGGCAACGAGCGAAGCCGAACTCATGGATGTCTATACTGTCCAGCCCATAACCGCAGCCGCCTTTGCCACCCGACTGCGCTCGGAGCTCCCGCCTGGGTTGGATGTCTTACACGTTGTGCCAGTAAGGTTGAACCTGCCAGCCCTTCAGGCTCAGGTGCGTTTTGCTGATTATTTGGTAAGGGTTGGCGCGCTGGATGAGCCGGGGGTAGGCCAGGCGATAATGATACTCTTGGAGCGTAATACCCTACCTTGGCAACACCAGCGCGATACGGGGATTAAAAGCTACGATCTGCGCCCCCTGATTGCGAGTCTGAAGCTGGCTGCTTATGCGGATGACATTGCTACTTTGGATATGCGACTTAAGAGCGATGCAACTGGCACCGGTCGCCCGGAGCAGGTTGTGCGCGCCTTGGGATTAAACAACCCCCTAGATATACACCGCACGCGTCTGATCTTGGAACCCTCCTGATGCACCGGTTGGCGGAAATAAGGCTTGCTTCATCCAAACCGCGGCATCGCTTGCGAAAGACGCGTCCCTAAACCTGCAAACGGTCTAAGCAAGGTTGGCCTGCTATAATAACCCCATGAACGAACTGCTTTCCGCGAGGGTTGAGGAGTTCCTGCGACGTAATGACCTGGTTGGGGAGCGCTTGGTGGTAGCCGTATCCGGTGGGCCGGATTCGGTTTGTCTGCTCCATGTCCTAGCGGGTCTTAAAGAAAAACTCTCCCTTTTGTTACACGTGGCACACGTTGACCATGGATTGCGGGGAGACTCAGCGGTCGATGCGGCCTATGTGGCGCATTTGGCTGAGGGATTGGGCTTACCGGTAACTGTGGAAAGGGTCGATGTCCAGAGCTATCGCCGGGAAAGGGCTCTGGGCCTTGAAGAGGCTGCCCGTGAAGTGCGCTATGGTTTTTTAGCCTCTTTAGCCGGTGATTTGGATACTCCCTACATAGTTACAGGACACACCGCCAGCGATCACGTAGAAACTATACTGCTTCATCTCATTCGAGGTGCAGGCCTCGAGGGGCTGGTTGGTCTTAGGCCATTGACACCATGGACACAGGGTGAGCGGCGCATTGTCTTAGTGCGTCCGTTGTTGACAACTAAACGAACTGAAACAGAGGAATATTGTCACCAGATGCGGCTCAAGTCTTGCCTTGATGAAACTAACCTGTCACCCGCACCTCTTCGTAATCGCATAAGGCTTGAGCTTCTGCCTTATCTTAGGGGGTACAACCCCGGCATTGACGAGGCTCTAGTGCGCTTGGCATCTTCTGTTGACACCGATCTAAGCTACTTAAAGACAGAAACGGCCAAGGCATGGGAGACAGTTGTGAAAGAGGCAGACGGAGCCATGGCTCTAGATAAGGCGGCATTTCTGGCGCTTCCTGTGGCCATACAGCGACACTTATTACGATCAGTGTTGGGGTGGGTGCAGGGAGGGCTTAAGGACATTGAAAAACACCATATCGAAAATATTATGTTAAATATAGGATTGCCTGCCGGGCGGCACCTTGACCTACCAAGAGGCATAGCCTTTACGGTAGATTATAATTGTTATTGGCTGGGGCGAAGAGACAATTTACCGTCTCCCTATCCAGCCATTTGCGGTGAGTATCCCTTGGCGATCCCGGGTATAACTCATATGCCGGGTTGGGAAGTTGAGGCCAGAATAGAACAAGAGCGGACTCTACAAGATGATGGCGAACTGGTTGCCTATTTCGATCTGGAGTTGGTGGGGCAAGGGCTCGCCGTGCGTCCTTGGCATCCCGGAGACCGCTTTGTGCCCCTGGGACAAGGTCATGATAAGAAGATTAGGGCCTTTATGATTGCCCAAAAAGTCCCGCGCCATTGGCGCAGGCATGTCCCCCTAGTTGTCTCGCCACAACAGATAGCGTGGCTTGTGGGGCAGCGCCTTGATGATCGGGCGAAAGTCACGGCTTCTACGCGACGGATCTTAAGGCTGCAGTTTAAGAGGGTTTGACCTTGACCCAACCGCCCTGACAGCCGGGTTGGGGACAATTGGCTTTGCCAGTACCCGTGCAGACCGGGCAGGCCTGATTGCGATTTGCTGATGCCATGTTCCGTCCCAGTCCTTTGCAGGAAGGGCAAGTAGCCTTCCCTGAACCTTGGCAACGAGGGCACTTGCCCCAATGACCGGTATCCCCGGCATCGGTTTGTTTTTCGCGCTTGGCCCGAGCGTATTCTTCCTCGATCTCTTTGAAATTCTTTTCTTCTATCGGCATACTCTTGAAGCTCCTTTTGGCATTAGTTGTCAATACTGGACATGTTGTCCAGGGCTATATGAGGCGCTTTAGGCGCGGGTTGGGGGTTATGCCTGGCAGGCGTCCCCGCTTGGCAATGGCTTTGCCATCCAACTCGCGAATATCAGCGGTGAAGTCAATGGGGGGAGCGCCAGAGATAGAGCTTCCCACCCCAAAGCCGTTTACTGGCACTTTCTCTGCTACGAATTGCCGAATGCGCTCGGTGGTGAAACCCCCGCTCACAAAGATACCGACGTGGGTAAAGCCTGCCAAGTCTAGGCGACATCTTGCTTCGCGTACCAGATCAGGGGTTACCCCGCCCCGCTCACGCGGGGTGTCCAGCCTAATCATGGCCAGCCGTTTCCCTAGGGCTTGTGCCACCCGTAAGGCCTCTTCGACCTCATCACGGAAGGTGTCAACCAATGATACGCGTGCCACGTCAGTTGGGGTATGTCGATCAAAAGCCTCGGTTGCCACAACGGTATCCCCCATGACAAGCATTAAGGCGTGAGGCATAGTACCGGAGGGGGAGAGTCCGGTAAGTTCTGCCCCTTTGACAGTGGAGCAGCCTCGACAGCCGCCAACGACGGCCGCATAGTCCATTATGGCCGCCACTGCTGGATGAACATGACGGGCACCAAAGCTTACCACCGGGATACTGCCTGCTGCCTCAACGCACTCGTGGGCGGCGGTGGCCCAGCCACTATGATGGGCGAATATTCCACAAAGAGCTGTCTCGTAAAGGCCATAATTTCGGTAGGGGGCGGTTATGCGGAGGGCGACCTCTTTTCTATCCATATGCTCACCCTCGGGGAGCGCCCAGACATTAGCATCAACATTAGATAGCACCTTGGACAAAAGGGCCAAGGCTTCCTCAATGCCACAGAAGACGCCAGCGCGGGCCGGGAAAAACTCCATTGTCGTTGTAGGATTGAGGCCTTCGCGTTCTAGAATGTGGAGGGTACGCTGGAAATAGACATCGGCGGTGCGTCCGGAGATGATTTCCTCTGATGGTTCGAAATGTGCCATATCTGCTCCTTTATGTAAGCTTGGCTCCCAGCACCTTTTCCATGTGCTTTAAGGCCCACTGGTGAGCCTCTTTATCGAAAGAGGCCACGCAGTTTACCGGCACCTCGACCGGGTAATCTCGGTTGCGCGCATCGGCAACGGTGTGCAGGACGCAGATGTCGGTGCATACACCGCAGACGATTAGTTTCTCTGGGTCGATCTTTTTCAGAGAGTCTTCCAAGGGAGTATCGAAAAATCCAGAATAGCGCTGCTTAGTGATAGTGGTGCCGGCGGCATACTGAGAAAGCTCGGAGATGACCTCGGCCTCGGACGAACCAACAACACAGTGGGGTGGAAACATTTGGAACTCGAGGTCATCGGGACGATGGCTGTCGGCGATAAAGAAAATAGCCGATCCCTTCTCCTTCTCCTGAGCAAGGAGGGTTTGGACAGAGGGGACAATAGCCTGCGCGGCAGGGCCGCAATAGAGAGGGCAACCTTCCTCAAGAAAGCCTCGGAGCATATCAACTACAATGACGGCATTTGGCATAATACCCTCCTATTTAGTTTTGCGCGCCCCAGTCTTTCGGTACGTTTGGACAAACGAATTGGCTGTGGTCGCAGGTACTGTGCATACCGAAACACTGTCCACCCGGGACATCTTGTATAGGGCTATGTCCATGGCTTTATTCATCTGATTAAAACACTCCTCCCCCTGTGGAGGGGGAGGAACTCGCTAAAGTATAACATAGGCCACGCCTTAAGTCATTGGCAAGCGCATAAGCTTTAAATCGGTCTAATGCAGGAAGTGTCTGATGCCAGTAAATACCATGGCGATATCATGTTGGTCAGCGGCAGTGATAGACTCCTCGTCTCGCAAACTCCCTCCTGGTTGGACAATAGCAACGACCCCTGCTGCCGCGGCCTGTTCTACACTGTCAGGGAAGGGGAACATGGCATCTGAGGCTAATACAGAACCCTGGGCGCGTGAACCCGCCTTTTCATTGGCTAGGAAAACGCTCACCACGCGATTTGGCTGCCCCGCCCCCATGCCCAGCAAGGTCCTGTCTTTGACCATGACGATGGCATTGGACTTGATGTGTTTAACTGCCCGCCAAGCGAATTTAAGATCATCCATTTCCTCAGGCGTAGGGGCACGCCGCGTGACTGATTTCATTGGCAGCGAGTCTTCGTTTATAGTATCACCTGCCTGTACCAGCAATCCTCCGGGCACTCGACGATAGTCGGTATAATCCGGGGGTGAGACCGGACTGCCTGGGGGATTTTCCACCAACATAATGCGCAAATTTTTCTTTTCTTTTAGTTTGTCTAAGGCATCGGGATCATAGCCCGGGGCGACGACGATTTCGTAGAAAGTGGCGGCCATTTCCTCAGCCATTTTGAGGTTAATGGGGCGATTACAAGCCACGATACCCCCGAAAGCAGAAACAGGGTCGCCTTGGAAGGCCCGCCGGTAGGCCTCGTCAAGATCGGCATGGCTGGCCAGACCACAGGGGTTGGTGTGCTTAATGATAGCCACGGTCTGATCCGGGAAATCACTTGCTGTTGCCCAGGCAGCGGTAGCATCTAATATGTTGTTGAAGGAGAGTTCTTTTCCCCAGAGCTGCTTGGCCCAGGTGATGCCCTGATTCTGGGGGATGACACTCTGTTCGGCATAGAAAGCTGCTTTCTGGTGTGGGTTTTCACCGTAGCGCAGGTCATAACGTTTTGTAAAAGCGAGGGTTATCTCTTCCGGAAGTTCGTCTTGGCCCTGGCGGAGATATTGAGCAATTGCCGTATCGTAAGCGGCCACGTGCTGGAAAGCCTTCTGGGCGAGCTTTTTCCGCTCGGCTAATTCTATAGTGCCGGCGGTAAGCTTTTGCACAATCAACTCGTAATCTGAGGGGTCTACCACAACCAGCACAGCGGGGAAGTTTTTGGCGGCTGCCCGGATCATGGTAGGCCCACCAATGTCAATGTTTTCAAGAGCCGTAGGTAGACTTACATCGGCCTTAGACACTGTCTGGACAAATGGATAGAGGTTGACTACTACCATGTCAATAGGGGTGATGTTATTCTGTTCAAGCTCGGCAAGGTGTGAGGGGAGGTCACGTCGTGCCAAAAGGCCGCCGTGTACCATGGGGTGTAACGTCTTAACGCGCCCATCTAATATTTCCGGAAAGCCGGTTATATCTGAGATGCCATGGACAGTGAGGCCAGCTTCGACGAGGGCCTTTTTAGTACCCCCCGTAGAAAAGATCTCCCACCCCAATCCTAATAGGCTTCGGGCGAAGTCGGTGACGCCGGTCTTGTTGGAGACGCTGATTATAGCTCGCATAGGTTCCTCCTTATCGGTTTAATGATAGTTATCTACAATAATACAAATATGTAGAACTACTCTTGGGGGCAGATTAGCCAAGTATTACCTGTTCGCCATCTTGTTGCTTAATGATCTCACCAATAACCACGATTTCGGGAAGGCATTCCCTGATATGTTGGGCATTGTCTGGGGTGGCTATGATAACCATGCCGATACCCATGTTAAAAACACGATACATTTCCTCGCGGGTAACACTCCCTTGTGATTGGATAAGGCGGAAAAGGGGAGGGATTTCCCAGGCCGTGGTGTCGAAGCGTGCCGTGACACCCTTCGGTAGAATGCGGGGAACATTGCCCGAAAAGCCACCGCCGGTAATGTGGGCTAGTCCCCGGATGAGGTGCAGAAGGGGCTTAAGTTCGGTTAGGTAAGAGCGATGGGGGGTTAGTAAAGCCTCGCCCAAGGTTTTTCCTAGCTCGACATAATGTTTGTCCAAGATATCTCGACTCTCGCCCAGTACCCGGCGTGCCAGCGAGTAACCATTGGTGTGTAGCCCGCTGGAGGGTAGACCCAGGATAATATCGCCCGGGACTATGGTCTGGCCGTTGATGATCCCCGACTTTTCTACGGCGCCGACTATACAACCGACGAGGTCGAAGTCTGCTCCGGCGTATAGCCCGGGCATTTCAGCCGTTTCGCCGCCAATAAGAGTACAACCGGCGCTTTGACAGGCAGTAGACAAACCTTTGACAATATCCCTGACTGTTGCCGGTTTTATACTACCCATGGCGATGTAGTCCAAGAAGAAAAGAGGGGTTGCTCCGCATGTAAGAATATCATTGACAGAGTGATTGACAATGTCTATCCCTACGGTGTCATACTTGTCTAGGGTGACGGCAAGTTTGAGTTTGGTGCCTACGCCATCCACGCTTGAGACCAGCACCGGCTGCGTAAAGCCTTTAAACTCAAACATACCACCGAATAGCCCCGGCCCGGCCAGCACTTCCGGACGGAAGGTGGCGCGTGCCAAACTGGCGATATCTTTCTTTACAGCCTCTGCGGCGTCGATATCGACGCCAGCTTTTGAATAACAGTCGCTAATTGGTGTCCTCCTAAAGGGGGTTATCTGCATTTGCGGCTGACCGCAGTAAGTGAGGTAGCGGCGAGCCACAAGATGGTATTGACAGATATGGCGCAACGTAGGCCAGGGTGGGGGCGCCGGGTTTTGGTGAAAGCATGTCCCATAGGAGCATAAGCAACCAAGCGCCGAGGAAGAAACCGGGAATAGCGCCCAGAATGCAAAGGTATCCCATTGCTTACCTCCTGAGAAATGATGCCCTTCATGATAGCATTGCCAGCAATGGTGTTTCAATGGCAAGGGGTGCCGGCTATGGGATAGGGTTGATGGTGAGGGTTGGCCGCTATGCTTAGCTTTCGGGGTTGCCGATGGTCGGATCCTGGGAACCGGGAAGCTCAAAGGGCAGTTTGCCCATTTCTAGTTGCACCGGTAGGGGATAGTGGCCAGTAAAACAGGCCAAACAGAGCTTGTCTTTGGGTAACCCAACGGCCTTAATTAACCCGTCCAGCGAGAGGAAGCCCAAGGAGTCGGCACCGATGATGTCTTTGATCTCAGGAATGGTCTTCTGGGCGGCAATTAGCTCGCGTCGGGTGGCCATATCTACCCCCATAAAACAGGGATGGCAGATAGGCGGGGCGCAGACGCGCATATGAATCTCTTGTGCGCCGTTGTTGCGTAGTAGTTTGATGACCTGAGGTGTTGTTGTGCCGCGCACGATGCTGTCGTCCACCAAGATTATACGCTTGCCTTCCAATAAGGGCCTCATGGGGTTGAACTTTAGCTTTACCCCTAGGTCGCGCAGGCGCTGCTCGGGCTCAATAAAGGTGCGTCCCATATAGCGGTTTTTAATCAACCCCATACCCAAAGGGATACCAGAGGCATGAGCATAGCCAACGGCAGCGGGGGTTGCCGAGTCGGGTACACCTATGACAAGGTCGGCCTCTACGGGGTATTCTTCTGCCAGCCCGGCTCCCATGGCCTCGCGGGTATCGTAGAGTAAGCGATTGTTGATGATGCTGTCTGGTCGGGCAAAGTAGATGTATTCAAATACACAGAGGGCGTGCTTATCAGATGGCATGAGGTAGCTACACGGTCCGTTTTTATCAATACGGATTATCTCGCCGGGGGCAACCTCGTTCAAGAAAGAGGCTCCAATGTGGTCAAGAGCGCAGGTTTCTGAGGCCAGTACCCAACCGTGACCATTTATACCACCGACGCATAGCGGGCGCATGCCCAGGGGGTCACGCACTCCCCAAAGGGTGTCGGGGGTTAGAATAGCCAAAGAATAGGCCCCCTGTAGGCGCCGCATGGCGTACCGGATCTTGGCAGAGAATTCCTTCTCAGCAGAGGAGATGATAAGTTTGGCGATAACCTCGGAATCGGAGGT
>Ga0123356_10007112_pt1 | contig 11211 bp, 8 predicted proteins | sample TergutEmb28metaG_2_FD_92546 | JGI IMG/M metagenome (GOLD analysis project Ga0123356, IMG submission 92546) | Embiratermes neotenicus P3 segment gut microbial communities from Petit-Saut dam, French Guiana - Emb289 P3 | ecosystem: Host-associated > Arthropoda: Insects > Digestive system > Gut ... | reverse complement strand
GGCGAACTGGTAGACCGGCGGCGTCCCGGCCAGGCCCGGGCCGGTGTAGGGAGGACCGAGCGGTGCTGCCACCTGCGATGCGCGCACCGGCGCGCCCGGCAAGCTCGCGATCTCGGCCGCCGCTGGGCGCAATGCCGCTGCTATCCCGCTGAGGTAGCCACTGAACGCCGGGTGCACGCACACCTGGAACCCGGATGCGGACGTGCAGTCCGGCATGTACGGAACTGGCTGGTCGGTTGCCGCGTCATGCAGCGCAGGAATCTGCCACCCGACCTTGGTCAGCTTCGCGGTGCCAGTCAGATCGTAAGCGGTCCAGGAGGCGGCCACGCCCGCCACCAGGACGACCGCGGCCGCTGTGGACAGCCACCACCCGAGGCCGACCGCCGGGGAAGAGCCCGACGTCGAGCCGACGGGCAGCCGCAGCACCGGTGCCAGCGCGAGCAGCCCGGTGCCCGCCACCGCGATGCCGCCCATGAACATGACCTGCGCGATGGAAACGTCGGGGAGCACGTGATAGAAGACGCCCCAGTCGTACGGCTCCAGGGACAGCTCCAGCGCGAGAAGTTTGTGCGTGTTCAGCTGGGGATTCAGCAGGTTGTGGCTAGCGACAATGGGCAGGACGCCGCCGCAGATCGCCGCTAGCGGGGCGATGAACCGGCCGGGGAACAGCGCCCCCGCGACGAACCCGAGCACGCTGACCATCGTCACCGCGACCGCGCCGACGAAGACCGGCCACAGCGGTGGCCCGCCCCATGTCACCGCGCCAGCGATCTGTGCGTACAGCACTGCGACCCCGGCGAGGAAGGCGAGAAGCACCCAGAGCAGCGTCGCTGCCAGCGCGGCCAGCTGCCGGGTCAGCGTATGGCGGGCGGTCGGGGCGAGTAGTTCCCCGGTCCGCCGGCGGCCTTCGCGCGACCCGGTCCAGGCGGAAAGCCCGCAGGCGAATGCAGCGAAGTCGAAGACCATTTTGCTGGTGACCAGCGAGGCGCGAGCGGTCCAGATTGGCGGCGATCCGCTGGCCGTCCGGTAGGTGTCGTAGAAGAACAGCAGGGCCAGGATCGGCAGCGCCCACGGCATGATGTTGCGCTTGATCTCGATCCAGAGCAGCCGCAGGGCGGCCATTGGCGCAACTGACCGGGGGCGCGCATCCCGGGCCGGGAAAACGCTCGTGGCGCTCATGACTGTGCTTGCGACAGTCGGGCCTGCGACAGCACGGCACTGTAGCCACGCTCAAGCGGTGCGTCGCCGACGTCGTACCCCTCGCCGCGGGCGGTCAATTCGTCGGGCGTGCCGCGGAACAGGAGCTTCCCGCTGGTCATCAGCGTCACTTCGGAGCACGCGGCGCCAACGTCCTCGACCAGGTGCGTCGACACGACCACGGTCGAGGTCTCGCCAAGTGACCGCATCAGGGCACGGAACTGCACTCGTTGCTCTGGGTCAAGGCCAGCCGTTGGCTCGTCGAGCAGCAGCAGCTCCGGGTCGTTCACGATCGCCTGCGCGATGCCGACGCGCCGCAGCATCCCGCCGGACAGAGTGCGCAGCTTCGCCCTAGCCTTGGCCCCGAGGTCGACGCGCTCTACGGCTGCCGCCACCGCCTTGGGAACCGCGGCGGACGGCATTTCCTTGAGCAGCGCGAAATACTCGACGAATTCCACGACGGTGAAAGCTGGGTAATAGCCGAGGTTCTGCGGGAGGTAGCCGAGCCGCCGCCGGATTTCCCGCCGCGCGGCCGGGCGCCGGGGATCCCGCCCGAGCAGGGCGATCTGTCCGGACGACGGCGGCAGCACGGTCGCTAGCATTCGAAGCAGCGAGGTCTTCCCTGCCCCGTTAGGGCCGAGCAGACCGAAAACCCCGGTGCCAAGCTCTAGGCTCACTCCGTCAACTGCCTTATTTTTACCGAACGAGCGGTGGACATCGGCCAACGTCACATTCACTGCAATCCTCTTTCCGGGCGTGTCGCGTAAATGACGACGACGGCAGCGCAGGCGGCGGCCGCCAGGCAGGGGAGATAGGCCGTCGCGTTCGTCACCGGGGTAGTGAGGTGGCCACTGGCGGCCTGGCCCGCGAGCACCGTGATCACCCAGGCGGCCACTCCCGCGACTGCTCCGATGCTGGCCGATCGGACGGCAACCGCCACCGCCAGCGCCAGCGCGCAAACCGCGGTCATCGGGACGAGCCACCCGAACGTCAGCCCCGCTACTGCCCCAGACGCCGCGCTCGCCAGCAGACCGAGTACGGCGTTAAGCGCGAACACGGCGACCGCACGGGTAAGCAGCACCATCCGGTCGCTGACCGCGCAGCTCGCGGACAGCTCCCAGGCCGGGTCGACCCCCGGGCCGTAGGCGAAGGCGATGCCGACCGCCGCGACCGCCGGCGCGACCAGCCAGACGAGCGGCTGCCCCGGTCCCAGCCGGATCAGCGCCCCGACGCCGAACACGACGACCGTTGAGATCAGCCATGGCAGCAGCAGCGACGGGGTGGTGAGCAAGGCGCGGGCGAGGCCGGGTGAGCGCAGCAGCCGGGCCGCGGTGCGCTCGAGCCAGCCCGGTCGCCGCCGCCAGACCTCGGCGGCGACACCAGTCCAAACCCGGTCCAGGTCGACCCCGCCCGGATCATCAGGGAAAGTCATCGTGTCCCTCCTCCCAGTGCGGCGCGCAGCACGCGGCGAGCGCGGTGGGCGCGGCTCTTGACGGTGCCGGCGGGGACGCCGAGCAGCGCGGCGACCTCGGCGACGGGGCGGTCCTCGATGTACATGAGGCGCAGCACGTCTCCTTCAGGTCCCGACAGGGCTGCGGCTATGTCCGCGCGGACCAGGGCGGCTTCGGCGGGGTCCAGGCCGGCTGCCTGCCCTGGTTTCGTGAGCACTGTTTCCTCAAGCGGCGCCAGGGCCGGGCCGCGCTTGCGAAGCAGGAGGGCGGCCTGGTTGCGTGCGATCACCCACAGCCAGCCGCCCGCTCTCCCCTCCGGCCGGTACGACGAAGCGCCCTTCCACGCCGCGATGAAGGTCTCCTGGAGCACGTCCTCGACATCGGACGGCGGCAGCACAGCCCGCAACCGGGCAGCGAGGATCCGCGCGTGCCGGTTGAACAGCTCACGCAGTGCCGTGTCGTCACCGCCCGCCAGGCGCGTGATCAGCTCGTCGTCGTCCACGATTGCTCTATTGCACCCGACGCCGGGTTGGTTCGCGAACGAGGCGGAAAACTTCCTCCCCGCAGCTCGGCATCCGCCCGGGCGCCACGGGCTTACCGTGCGCGCGATACCCGTGCCTTTGCGTGGCCGACGATCCGGATTCGTTCTACGATTCCGCTAAAAAGTAACGGGCGGCGAAGGATGGCGGATATGCCAGACACGTGCGGGGAGGACGGGCCTTTCCTCCCTTTTCTCGTCCTCGATCAGGATGAGGGCAGCGAGGACGCGATGGGCGGGCTCTTTAACCACGACGCGCCGGTGCGACTGCGCGAGATTCCCGCGGAGATCTTCCGGGAGAGCCTCAGGCGGACGATCTCGTCGCTGTCCTCGGTCCTCGGAGAGATTGGCAGCGAATCGCTCGGGATGCCGCTGCGCGAGGTCCAGATTGGCGCTCAGGTGTCCGCCTCAGGGGGCGTCCAGCTGATCGGCACGGCCCAGGCGGGGACCACGGGCGCGATTACCCTGATATTCCGCCGGGACTAGCGGTGGGCCGCTTTCGCGCACTGCTCATCGGCATCGCGGAATACGACGACCCGGATATCAGGCAGCTTCCATTCGTCACCGACGGGCTGAGCGACGTAGGTGCGGCGCTCGAGTCCCGCGGCTACGTCGTCGACGATGCGAGCGGGGGAAGCGGACGGGTGGACCGTACCGAACTCCTCACGCGGGTCTGGCAGTTCCTGCACAGCGCTGAGCGGGACGACACACTGCTCGTGTACCTCAGCGGCCACGGAGCTCACTCCGACGACACCGATTACCTGGTTCCTTCCAATGCCAGCCTTGCCTGGCCCAGGCTCGCGGATGTCTGCGTTCCGCTCAGCGTCTGGGCGCCATTTCTTGAAAACACGCACGCCGCCTCGGTGATCTTCCTGGTGGATGCCTGCCGGGAAGGATTCGACGAGCAGGTGATGGGAGACGCCGGACGGCGGGGCTGGAGTCACTCGAAGGGCCTTGAGGTCGCCAACCGGAAGGTGGCATTCGTCTTCGCCTGTGCCCCGGGCGCGGTCGCCAGGTACGTGACCGCCGAGGGGAAAGAATTCAGCCTGTTCGGCAAGGCGGTGCAGCAGGTTGCCGACGATCCCGACGGACCAAGCACGCTCGCCGAGCTTGAGGTGTCGCTGGCAGCCGCGATGGGCCAGATCGCCGACGCGCACCGGAAACCGGTCCAGGAGATCCGGGTTCGCACCGAGTGCGACCGGGGCGCGTTCGTCGTCTTGCCTCCGGGCAGTGGAACCATCGACCGTGCGAGCTGGCGGCAGATCGTATCGGACCACCCCGCCTGGGACCGCGCCGCTGAGGAGGACGGCGTAGCCGAGCTCCGCACGCAAGCCGACCAGTTCGTGGCGCGGCTGGCCGAGATGAATCAGGTGAACTCAAGGGCGCGTGCCGATGATCCATGGCACGACCCAGCGCTCGCACAGCGAATCAGCGAATGGACCGGCTTTCTGCTGACCAAGGTGCTCGACAAGCCTGCACTCTCGGCGGCGGAGGCGGCGCTGCTGTCCACCGTGCCGTTCGTCTACGTCAGCTACTGGTCCGCCGAGACGGCGCGGCTGGGCTCTGTGACTCCGGCCGATCTGGCGCCGCGCGCGAACGGTACGGGTGACCGCGGCTCATTTGAGCGGTTTGCACGGGGATATTCGCGGCTGCTGCGCCGCGCGACAGCCTATGCGGACGGTGCAGGCACCAGCCGGCAGATCGGGTGGTGGATCTTCCGTCACTGGCTGACCCGGCGTCCGGAATCGTACTTCCCCAGCCAGATCGAACCGCTTCTCGCGACGGCCATGACAGGAGGACGCCTCGCCGCGGAGACCTGGACCGCGCAGCGGATGGGCGAGCTGCTGCGCTGCTTTGGCGCCGACCCTGTGTTCCTCGCCAGGACTGACCGGCCCGCCGGACTGGTGAACTCGGTACCAGTCGCGGTGGGAACGGCCCACGAGCAGCGAGTGCGGGAACGGCTGGTGGGGTACCTGCTAGCGGTCGCGCACTACATGGCGATCGACGCTGCCGCGCTCCCTGACATCATCGTCGGCCATCTCGGTATCGCCGATCCGGTCTCGCTGCCGGACCTGCTGCGGACTGTTGCGGACTCCCGGTGGGAACCGCGCGGTGGTCAGACTCGGGTGCTGAAGGCCTCATGCGGGCACCCGGCCGTCGAGGTGGCGCTGCGCCAGCACGTACGGAGCCTCGACGCGGTGCTGTCGGAGGCGCACCGGGAGGCCGCGACCGAACTCGACCTCGCCCCGTTGGCCAGCCTGCCGGTGCACGCGACCGCGGACCTTGTCGGGCCAGCCGAATCGGCCGGCGGACCCGCCTACACGTCAGCCGGCGTCCGGTTCCGGCTGGACGAGGACCGTGTTCAGCAGCTGCTGATGGGTGAGCAGCTCTACGGCGATCGGTCGCTTGCCATCAGGGAGCTGTATCAGAACGCGCTTGACGCATGCCGGTACCGCGAGGCCCGGACGGAGTACCTGCGACGTACCAGAAGGCTGTCCGGCCAGTGGCAGGGCCGCATCACGTTCGAGCAAGGCGTGGACTCCCAAGGTCGTTCCTACGTCGACTGCACCGACAACGGCATCGGGATGGGGGTTCGCGAGCTGTCGGAGGTGTTCGCGCAGGCGGGCAGCCGCTTCGCAGATCTGCCCGAGTTCCTCGAAGAGCAGGCGGCGTGGGCGCAGCTCTCCCCGCCGATTGAACTCTTCCCCAACAGCAGATTCGGCATCGGCGTCCTTAGCTACTTCATGCTCGCCGATGAGATCACGATCACCACCTGCCGCCTGGGCCGCGACGGTCGTCCGGCGCGCAAGCTCAAGGTCTCCATCGCGGGCCCGGGCAACCTCTTCCGCATCATCGACGTTGGCCCGGGTAGCGATGCCGGCACCACTGTGCGGCTGCACCTGCGCATGGACCAGGAGGCGGTTTCCTGCTCGACGGTGTTGCGGGAGGTGCTCTGGGTGGCGCAGTACGAGACTCGCGTGGTGGATGGCAACGGAACCGCGTCATGGCCCCCGGGACAGCTTTCGACCGCCGCCATGGAGTGGGTCAGAGACTCTGCGGACTCCCGTCTGGAGAGCCGGAGGCAAGCTCTCGCTGCCGCGGCCCCGCACGTGTGGTGGGTCGCAGGCGGGGGCCGGATTCTCGCCGACGGCATCACGACCGACAAGCTTCTCTTCGGCGCGGTGGTCAATCTCTCTGGGCCGCTCGCACCGTCTTTGTCCGTGAATCGCCGGACCATCATCGGAGACCGTCCGGAATCGGTAGAGCGCCTGATGATGGAGGCGACTCCTGAGCTTCTGGTGGCAGCGCCAAAGCGTGTGAGTTGGGACTGGATCAACCGGATGGTGGAGGACGCGCCTCGCGTAGCGGACCTGGTCGCACAGGCCAAGATCAAGGTCAATGCCGAATTTCGAATCGCAGGCAAGGCGTACGGCGCCGGACGTGTGGGCTGCTGGCCGCTGGACAGTGACGTTTTCACGCCTGATGATGACGATCGCATCCAGCGGGCAGACGTCAGGACGATCTGGCCGCCGTTTAAGCACGATCTCCCCGACGAGATCGTCGCCTGGCGGGCAGCCGCCATCGGAGTGTGCCAGGCAGACGGGATACCTGCCGCGGCCGATCGTGGCGCGGAGCCGGTCGTGGCTCTTCCCTCCGACGTGATCCTGCTCAGTCACTGGGTGGGTTTCCAGACCGCATGGCTTGACCCGGCCAAGTCTGTGTCCACCGGTCATCTGGTGCATGCCGCGGTCAAACTGAACCGGCCCCTGCACGAGATAGCGCATCGCCTGGCTGATCTCGGGTATGAGGTGCCCGATACCACGGGATTCACCGGTGACCTTGGCCAAGACGACGTGCTCATGGTTGATGTGAGCCTTGGCGGGGATACGGTCTTCCCTGGTGAACGCCCCCGCCGCATCGAACGCGGAACCTGGTTGGCGGAATCGCCCAGCTGGGTCTACCCATCGGGCACTCTGCGGAAAGAGCCCTACTATCTTGATCAAGCCGAGCCGGTCCCCTTGGGCCATGTCATCGCCGCCGCTGTCAAGCTCCGGTGCGACGCGAATCATGTGGCGGGACGACTGGCGGCGCTTGGATACCGCATACCCGGCACCGCAAACCTGCCCACCGATCTGACCACGGACGACGCCGTCTTGGTTCGCGATCGTCAGCCCGTCTTCCCGGACACGGAAAGCCACCGGCGGCACGGCTACCTCGACCCGGCTCACGCCGTACCGGTAGGACACGTAATGGAGGTATCGCTGCTGCTGCGTCGAAGCGTCGGCGACGTGGCCGGGCGTCTGGCGGCGCTCGGGTTCAGCGTGCCTGACATTTCCGGCTTCCCTACCGACATCTCCCGGCGCGACGTCGAACTCGTCACGAGCAGCAGTCGGCCGGCGTGGCTGGACCCCGCGAAACCCGTACCTGTCATGCACGTGCTCATCAAGGCGGCCACGGTCGGCACGAGCGGCAGAGACGCCGCACGCCGACTTTCAGGCCTTGGCTTCCAGGTTCCGAGCCTGACCTCGATAACAGATGAGAAGCTGACTGACGCCGACGCGGAGCTTCTCAGGTACCTGGCTCACGGCATGGGTGGAACAGTCCCGCCGGAAGCCTCGGTTCGGGCTGAGCAGGTGCTCAGGAGCGCGGCTACCACGAAGCGCGATCCCCGTGAGGTGTGCCACCGGCTCGCCGCGCTGGGACTCGTCGTCCCGGAAGATTCCGCGCTTCAAGCGACCGGGCCCGATGATCGCCGGATGATCAGCGTCGATGGTTACGGGGCCGCGCCGTGGTTGGATCCTGCCGCTCCGGTGCCGCTCGCTTATTTGCTGAGGGCCGCCATAGTGCTGGCTCGCAGCCCGCGGCACATCGCGCAGCGACTTGGCCTGTTTGGTTATTCCGTGCCCGATGTCCGCCAAGTGCCCGACGACCTGACCCGCGCTGATCTCAGCCTGCTGCGGAATGCGGGGAAGCTCCTCCCAGCCCGCGGGTATTACGCAATGCTGCGGAACCCTGAGCAGGACGACCTAGTCGTCCGGGTGCCCGACGTGGTCAGCGCCTGCTTGGCTCTCGTCCTCCAGCCGACGGCCGTTTGCGGACGGTTGGCGCTGCTCGGCTTCACGGTTCCAGACCCGGCGAACATGCCGCACGACCTGACCGAAGCCGACATTCAGCTGCTGAAGCGGATGGAGAAGGAAGTGCTCTTCGTGCGGGAGAGAGATGTAGAGGGGTGGCTCGATCCGGCTGTTCCCGTACCGCTCTGCCACGTTGTACGGTCGGCGACCAAGATCAACCGGGATGTCAGGTTCGTCGCTGAGCGCCTGCGCCAGTTTGGCTATGACGCGCCAGATCCAGACGGGCTCTTGCCGGATGACAAGCGGCTGATCACGACCAAACTCCGCCTGCCGACCGCCCGGGACCAGCAATTGGATCAAGGTGATGGCTGGCTGAATGAGACTAGGCCCGTTCCGCTGGGCCATCTCGTCCGAGCTTCGCTAGTGCTCGAGCGGCCGATGCGGGATGTCGCGGAGCGCCTCGAGTTTCTCGGGTTCCAACTACCGGATGTCCCGTCCCTGCTCGCCAGGGGGCGGCCGGGTGCAGGCTGACAGGACCGCCCCGACCGGTCGGGCTTGACCGAACCAAAATCGGTATACGTAGGCGCAGCCGCAGTGCGACACTCCGGAGCATGTCTTCGCGATTGGGTTCAGTGGCGGTTTACTGCGGTTCCAACCTCGGTCGCGATCCGGACTTCGCGGTCGCCGCGGGGTCGCTCGGGCGGACGCTCGCCGAGCGGGGGATCCGGCTGGTTTACGGTGGCGGGCAAGTCGGGCTGATGGGGGCCCTCGCCGATGCGGTGCTGGCGAGCCGCGGACGGGTTCACGGCGTCATCACCCAAGCGCTGCTGGCCAAGGAGGTCCCGCACCGCGGGCTCGCCGAACTCGAGATCGTCGACTCCATGCACGAGCGCAAGGCCGCGATGGCCGACGCAGCCGACGCGTTCATCATGCTTCCGGGCGGCTTCGGCACGTTCGACGAGTTCTTCGAGGTGCTGACCTGGACGCAACTCGGGATCCACGCCAAGCCGTGCGGCATCCTCGACGTCTCCGGGTTCTTCGAACCGATGCGCGCCCTGCTGGATGGCGCGGTGTCGGCCGGGTTCGTGCACCCCGGGCACCGCGACATGGTCATCGTCGACGACGACCCAGGCGAACTGCTCGACCGGCTGGCCGCCTGGACCCCGGTCACCGTCAGCAAGTGGCTGGACCGCGCCGGGCGATGATGGCCTCCCAGCCCGAGCCAGGTTGACCGGGACTGGGCTTTCACGGCCACGGCGGTACTGTGCCGACAGGGGACAACTGGGCCGACAGGGGACAACTGGGCCGACAGGGGACAACTGGACGGCGTCAGGAGGCACGGCATGGCCAGGATCAGTTACGACGACGACACCGCGACCGCGTACAAAGCGGTCCGCGGGATCCCGCGAGACGGGCTCGGGCAGTGGCGTGACGCGATACGACGTCACCTGAACCCGGTGCCCGGGAAGACCTTGGTGGACATTGGCGCGGGCACCGGCACGTTTGCGACCACTTTCAGCGACTGGTTTGGTCTCAGCATCCTCGCGGTCGAACCATCGGCGGCGATGCGTGCCCAGATTCCTGGCCGGCCAGGCATCGAGGTGCTGGCGGGCGACGCCACCGCCCTGCCACTGCCGGACAGTTCGGCGGATGGCGCGTGGCTGTCCCTCGTGCTTCATCACATCCCGGACCTCGAAGCCGCCGCGCGGGAGATCCGCCGCGTCCTCCGCCCCGGCGCTCCGGTGCTCATCCGCCAGGGATTCCCGGGCAGGGGCGACTGGCCGAGCACCTGGTGGGTGCACCGCTGGTTCCCCGAGACCACCCGGGTGGTCGATACCTGGCCCACCGTTGAGCAGACCTGCCAGGCGTTCGCAACCGCCGGATTCAGCCAGCACGGTCTTGAGCCGATTTCAGAGACCTACCGGACCAGCCTGGCCGAGTTCCTCGCCCAGGCGGACACCTTCCGCCGCGCCGATTCACCAATGCGAGCCCTCACCGAGGAGGAATTCCGCCGCGGCAAGGAACGACTCCGCCAGGCCGCGGAGGACGAAAAGACCCCCACCCCGGAACCCCGATCTTCCTGGCTTGACCTGCTGGTCCTGCGCTGAAGCAGCCACCCCGGCCGGGGATGCTGGAGCAGAAAGAGCTCGGCCTAGGCGGGCATCGATGGAGTCGCCTAAACCGGGAACAAATGCTCGGGTGTTGTCGGCGGACGCGGTGACGGGGCCCGCTGGATGCGCGAGGATGGGGTCATGGAACCGCGGATGCCAAGGTACATGCCGGCGCAGAATGCGTTCATGAAGTTCTTCACCAGCCTGGGCGTCAAGATCGGGCCGGTCAACGTCATCACCGTGGCCGGACGCAAGTCCGGTCAGCCGCGTTCTACGCCGGTAACGCCGTGGGTGGTCGATGGCAAGAGGTATGTCATCGCCGCCATCAGCACGTCCGACTGGGCGCGTAACGCCCGCGCCGCAGGCGAGGGCACGCTCACCTCCGGCCGCACCAGCACGCGCGTCCGGCTGGCCGAGGTCACCGACCCCGAACGTAAGAAGCGGGTGATGACAGCGTTCGGCACCGAGAACAAGCCGGGCGGCTGGTACCTCACTCAGACCGGCGTCGCGCCGAACCGGACACCCGAAGGTTTCGCCGCCGCCGCGGTGCATGCGGCGGTCTTCGAGGTCACCCCCGTGTAGCTACGTCCCATGCGGAACATGGCCAACGTTGCAGGAAAGGCAAAGCGAACGCGCACCGACTCCGTGATGGAGGCTGCCATCTTGGCCTGGCGTTTCCACGGGTGACCCGCGATCATGACGGGCGGGGGCGCCCCGGGCGTCCGCCGTTCAACTCGCGTGCGCTCCCCGGCCGCGCTAGGGCACGCGGGTCAGCACGTCCGAGCCGCCCGTGGGGTAGGTCTCGCGGAACGAGTTACCCGAGCAGGAGTAGGGCACGG
>Ga0123356_10007111_pt1 | contig 11211 bp, 7 predicted proteins | sample TergutEmb28metaG_2_FD_92546 | JGI IMG/M metagenome (GOLD analysis project Ga0123356, IMG submission 92546) | Embiratermes neotenicus P3 segment gut microbial communities from Petit-Saut dam, French Guiana - Emb289 P3 | ecosystem: Host-associated > Arthropoda: Insects > Digestive system > Gut ... | reverse complement strand
GCCTGCGTTCGGTGGGTGAGCTGCTGCAGAATCAGATACGCATTGGCCTGTCCCGCCTGGAGCGGGTGGTGAAGGAGCGCATGGCCATCCAAAACGTAAACGACGTGCGCCCCCAAGACTTGATCAATATCCGCCCGGTGTCGGCGGCCATCAAGGAGTTCTTTGGTTCATCTCAGCTATCGCAGTTTATGGATCAGCCTAACCCCCTGGCCGAGCTTACCCACAAGCGCCGCCTGTCCGCCCTGGGGCCCGGCGGCCTGAATCGTGACCGCGCTTCGTTTGAGGTGCGGGACGTGCACTACTCCCACTACGCGCGCATCTGCCCCATTGAAACGCCGGAAGGCCCCAACATTGGCCTGATCGGTTCTTTGGCTACTTACGCGCGCATCAATGAGTATGGGTTTATTGAGGCCCCGTATCGCCGGGTGGATATCGAGACCCACAAGGTCACCGACGAGATTGTGTACCTTACCGCCGACGAGGAAGACGATTATAACGTGGCCCAGGCCAACGAACCCCTGGCCGAAGACGGTTCCTTTATTAACGACCGTGTCACCGTGCGCCTGCGGGAAGAGGTGATTTCCGTCGACCGTGAGAAGGTGGACTACATCGACGTATCGCCCAAGCAGGTGGTGTCGGTGGCCACGGCCATGATCCCCTTCTTGGAGAATGACGACGCTAACCGCGCCCTGATGGGCTCCAACATGCAGCGCCAGGCTGTGCCCCTGCTTCGCCCCGAAGCGCCCATTATCGGCACCGGCATGGAGCATAAGGCAGCAGTGGACTCGGGCGTGGTGGTGGTAGCCAAGGGCGACGGTGTGGTAGAAAAGGTAAGCGCCAGCGAGATCCACGTGCGGGCCAGCCAAGACCGTTCCCTGCACATCTACCCCCTCAGCAAGTTTATACGCTCTAACCAGAGCACCTGCATCAACCAACGGCCCATCGTTTCCAAAGGCGATACGGTGGAAAAGGGCCAGGTGATTGCAGACGGCCCTTCCACGGATCAGGGCGAGATTGGCCTGGGCCGCAATGTGCTGATGGCTTTTATGACCTGGGAAGGCTACAATTACGAAGATGCCATCCTGATCAGCGAGCGGTTGGTTAAAGACGATATCTACACCTCCATCCATTTGGAGGAGTATGAATGCGAGGCCCGTGATACCAAGCTGGGCCCGGAAGAGATCACCCGAGACATCCCCAACGTGGGCGAAGACGCCCTGCGCGATTTGGACGAAGTAGGCATCATTCGTATTGGGGCGGAGGTGCGCGCGGGCGATATTTTGGTGGGCAAGGTGACCCCCAAGGGCGAAACCGAACTCACCGCCGAGGAGCGCCTGCTCCGCGCCATATTTGGCGAGAAAGCCCGTGAGGTGCGCGATACCTCCCTGCGGGTGCCCCACGGCGAAAGCGGCATCATTGTGGATGTTAAGACGTTTACCAGGGAGAACCGCGACGAATTATCGCCGGGCGTTAACCAGATGGTGCGGGTGTACATCGCCCAAAAGCGTAAGATTAGCGTGGGTGACAAGATGGCCGGCCGCCACGGCAACAAGGGTGTTGTGTCCCGCATCATGCGCGAGGAAGACATGCCCTTTATGCCCGACGGTACGCCGCTGCAAATCGTGCTTAACCCCTTGGGCGTGCCCTCCCGTATGAACATCGGCCAGGTGCTGGAGGTCCATCTGGGCATGGCCGCAAAAGCCCTGGGCTGGCATGTGGCCACCCCGGTGTTTGACGGCGCGTCTGAGCTAGATATCGAAAAGTGCCTGGTAGAGGCCGGTTTCCGCTCCGATGGCAAAACCATGCTGTATGATGGCCGTACCGGCGAACAATTTGAAAACCCGGTGACCGTGGGCTATATGTACATGCTCAAGCTGCACCACTTGGTAGACGATAAGATTCACGCCCGTTCTACCGGGCCGTACTCCCTTGTTACGCAGCAGCCCCTGGGCGGCAAGGCCCAGTTTGGCGGCCAGCGTTTCGGCGAGATGGAGGTATGGGCCCTGGAAGCCTACGGCGCCGCCAATACGCTGCAAGAGATACTCACTGTAAAGAGCGACGACGTGGTGGGCCGGGTAAAAACATACGAGGCCATCGTAAAGGGTAAAAACATCCCCGAACCCGGCGTGCCCGAGTCCTTTAAGGTGCTGATCAAGGAGCTGCAATCCCTGGCGCTGGACATCAAGGTGCTCAGCGAAGATAATCAGGAGATTGCCATCCGCGAGACCGACGAGGACGAGTTGGAGCCGACGGAGGGCAAATCCCTGATGGCCGATCTGGCCGAACCTATCAACTTCGATGAGGACGACGAAGAGGAAGATATGGCCGAAGACGGTCTGGAAGACTTCGACGACTTCGACGTGGAGGACGTGCCCGATTTGGAAGACATATCGCTGGATGATGAACTGTAGAATCCCCCCGCCCACAACAGAAGCGGGATGCCCAGGGGGGCGTCCCCTACAGATGATTCGACGTGCTCGACGCGTTGCCGTTCCTTCGTAGGGGACGCCGCCCTCGGCGTCCCGCCTTCGCGGGCGAGAGATTCTGTTTTAAGCCAGTATAGCAAAAAGGAGTGCAAAATCCTTGTTTGAATTAACAAATCTCGGTTCCATCCAGATCGGCATGGCTTCGCCTCAAAAAATGCTGGAGTGGTCTCACGGCGAGGTGTGCAAGCCCGAGACCATCAACTACCGCACCCTCAAGCCCGAAAAAGACGGCCTGTTTTGTGAGCGCATCTTTGGGCCGCAAAAAGACTGGGAGTGCAACTGCGGCAAGTACAAGCGGGTGCGCTACAAGGGCGTAATCTGCGACAAGTGCGGCGTGGAAGTGACCCGCGCAAAAGTGCGCCGCGAGCGTATGGGGCATATTCAGTTGGCCGCGCCCGTATCCCATATTTGGTACTTTAAGGGCATCCCCAGCCGCATGGGCATGCTGCTGGACGTATCCCCCCGCACCCTGGAAAAGGTGTTATATTTTGCCTCTTTTATTGTGCTGGATCCCGGCGATACCGAACTTAAAAAGCATGAGCTGATCAGCGATCAGCGTTACCGGGAGTGCCAAAACAAATACGGCACCCGCTTCCGCGCCGGTATGGGCGCCGAGGCTGTGAAAGAAATGCTGCTGGAGCTGGATTTGGACACCCTGGCCACCACGTTGCGGGCCGAGATCAACCAACTGGCCGCCAAAGAAAAAGACAGGGACTCCGAAGGGCAAAAGCGCGCCCGCGCCGTCAAACGCCTGGAAGTAGTCGAAGCCTTCCGCACCAGCGGCAACCGCCCCGAGTGGATGATACTGGACGTGGTGCCCGTGATCCCGCCCGATCTGCGCCCCATGGTGCAGTTGGACGGCGGCCGCTTTGCCACCAGCGACTTGAATGACCTGTATCGCCGGGTGATCAACCGCAACAACCGCCTTAAGCGCCTGTTGGAGCTGGGCGCACCCGACATCATCGTACGCAACGAAAAGCGCATGCTGCAAGAGGCCGTAGATGCCCTGATTGACAACGGCCGCCGTGGCCGCGCGGTTACCGGGCCGGGCAACCGCCCCCTCAAGAGCCTAAGCGATTTGCTGCGGGGCAAGCAGGGCCGCTTCCGCCAGAATCTGCTGGGCAAGCGCGTGGACTACTCGGGCCGCTCGGTGATCGTGGTAGGCCCGGAGCTTAAGCTCTATCAATGCGGCCTGCCCAAAGAGATGGCCCTGGAGCTGTTTAAGCCCTTTGTAATGGAGCGATTGGTGACCACCGGCGTGGCTCACAACGTAAAGAGCGCCAAACGTATGGTGGAGCGCGTAAAGCCCGAGGTGTGGGATATACTCGAAGGTGTGATCCGGGAGCACCCGGTGCTGCTCAACCGCGCGCCCACGCTGCATCGCCTGGGCATACAGGCATTCGAACCGGTGCTGGTAGAGGGACGTGCGCTAAAACTGCATCCCCTGGTATGTACGGCTTATAACGCCGACTTTGACGGCGACCAGATGGCCGTGCACGTGCCCCTCTCCATGGAGGCACAGGCCGAAGCCCGCTTCCTGATGCTGGCCGCCAACAACATCCTCAAACCCCAAGATGGCAAGCCGGTGATCTCGCCGACTCAAGATATGGTAATCGGTTGCTACTACCTAACTTGCGCCAAGGAAGGCGCCAAGGGAGAGGGCAGCTACTTCTCCTCGCCCGAGGAGGCCATGATGGCCTATGAATGCGAGGAACTTGCGCTCCAGGCCATGATCAAGGTGCGCCTCACCCGGGTGTGGGAGGGCGAAAAACATCGCAAGCTGATCGAAACCACCTTGGGGCGCCTGATCTTTAACAATGCCATTCCCCAAGATCTGGGCATGAAGCCCCGCAACACCTTGGACGAACAGTTTGAGCTGGAGATTAACGGCAAGGTAGGCCGGAAAGATTTGGTGCGCGTGGTGGACATGTGTTTCCGCGCCCATGGCATCACCAAAACCGCCGAGGTGCTGGATTCCATCAAGCGCATGGGTTTTGCCTATTCCACCAGGGGCGCGGTGACCGTGTCGGTGAGCGACATCATTGTGCCGCCGGAAAAACCCCAGATGCTGGCCGAGGCCGAGACCCAGGTGCGCAACGTGGAGCGCCTGTTCCGCCGGGGCCTGCTCTCTGAAAATGAGCGCTACAACAACGTAGTAAAAATCTGGAACGCTACCACCAACGCCCTCAAGGGCGAGGTGATGAACAACATGGACGACTTTAACCCCGTGCGTATGATGACCGACTCCGGCGCCCGCGGTTCCATCAGCCAGGTGTCCCAGTTGGCCGGCATGCGTGGCCTGATGGCCTCGCCCTCGGGCAAAACCATCGAGATGCCCATCCGCGCCAACTTCCGTGAGGGCCTGTCGGTATTGGAGTTCTTCCTTTCGTCTCACGGATCGCGCAAGTCCCTGGCCGACACCGCCCTGCGTACCGCCGACTCGGGCTACTTGACCCGCCGCCTGGTGGACGTGGCCCAAGAAGTGATCGTGCGCGAGGAAGATTGCTTCCTAAGCCGTGGTGAGAAAGTTCGTGGCATCACAGTATCGGTAATCGGCAATGAAAGCGACCCCATCGAATCTTTGGAAGACCGGATCATGGGCCGCGTGGCCGCCGAAGAGATTGTCCATCCCGAAACCGGCGAGGTGATTGTGCCCACGGGCGGCGACATCGCCTACGAAAAGGCGCGGCAAATCGTAAAATCCGGCATCAGCAAGTGCACGATCCGTTCGGTGCTCACCTGCCGCAACGAAAGCGGTGTGTGCGCCCGCTGCTACGGGGCCAACTTGGCCACTGGCGGCAAGGTGGACGTGGGCGAGGCCGTGGGCATCATCGCCGCCCAATCCATCGGCGAACCCGGCACCCAGCTCACCATGCGTAACTTCCACACCGGCGGCGTGGCCACCACCACCGACATCACCCAAGGTTTGCCCCGTGTGGAGGAGCTGTTTGAAGCCCGCAAACCCAAGAGTGACGCCACCCTGGCCGAGATTGCCGGCACCGTAAAGCTTGCCGAAACCAAAAAGAAGCGCGAGATTGTGCTTACCAGCGACGACGGCGAGATCAAAACCTATCCCATCACCTACGGCAGCCGCCTGAAGGTGCGGGACGGCGACGTGGTGTCCGCCGGCGACGAGCTGATCGAGGGCTCCATCAATCCCCACGACCTGCTGCGCATCCTGGGCGTAAAAGCCGTGCAGGAGTATTTGCTCAAAGAAGTGCTGATGGTATACCGCCTGCAGGGCGTGGCCATCTCCGACAAGCACATCGAGCTGATCGTGCGCCAGATGCTGCGCAAAGTGCGTTTGGAGGATGCTGGGGATACCCAGCTGCTGCCCGGCGCCCTGATCGACATATTCTCCTTTGAGCAAGAGAACGAGCGTGTGATGCGCGAAGGCGGCCAGCCCGCCGTAGCCAAGCGTGTGCTGCTGGGCATCACCAAGGCCTCGCTGGCCACCGAGTCGTTCCTGTCCGCCGCCTCCTTCCAAGAGACCACGAGGGTATTGACCGAAGCGGCCATCAAGGGCAAGAAGGATCCGCTGGTGGGGCTGAAGGAGAATGTGATCATCGGCAAACTGATACCGGCGGGTACGGGAATGAGACGATACAAGCATATTGATATTCACGAGGCGTATTAGATTTCTTTTTACTGGCCTGTCGGCTTTGTCGCCAGGCCACGTTTGTTATTTTAACGAGGTAGCATGTTCATGAAAAAAACCGATCATATTTTCCATGCGTTGGCCGCCTTTTTTATGCCCGCGATTCCTATGCTGTATCTGTACGCGAGAAACGCGCATCTGTTATCCCTTGCTCACGTACTAATTGTAACAACCACGCTAGGTGTGGTTTCTCTGCTAGGCTACTTGATAGTTGGAAAGCTATTCCGCTCGCATTGCATGGGGCTGATCGCCTGCCTCATCTTGTGGATTGCCTTTTTTTCGTATGGCAGCATCAATATGTTGGCTTCGGAGCGAGTTCGGTATAAGATGGCCGTTTTTTTCTGTTTGGCCGCCAGCCTAATGGCGCTTTGTTACCTGTTAATAAGAAAGAGGAAAATGCGTGCTCTGTGTCTTTTTATCGATATGCTAGTGGCGGTGTTACTCGTGTGGAATGGTTTTTCCGTTCTGAGCCTTCCTCCGCCTCCACAGGCAGAAGGCTTGCATAAAACGGAATTTCTGGTGGATGCAAACTTGCCATCACCCAACGTGTATTGGCTTCACCTAGACGGCATGTTGAGCTTTGAGGCCATGGAGCGTTACTTCGACGACCCACAGCCAGGCTTCGTTGGCAACCTGGAGCGCCGGGGATTTACGATCAACAAAGAAGCTCAACTAGGTGCTGCCCGTCTTACAGCGATTGCCATTCCGGCGCTTATGTGCCCCGGTTTTTATGACGATTATCAGGCGCCGGTGTTGCGGGCGCTCCGCGAAACCTATCAAACGACGCTGGATTGGAAAAAGGCAAGTATGGCCTTGGGCGTAATGAACTTACACGAGGCAAGAAGAGGAAACGAGCTGGTGAATGCTTTTCAGCAAAAGGGGTATTCGACAGCCTCTCTTTCATATGGTTACGCGGACTATGTTCCGGGGTTGGACTTGCTCGTAAAACGTGATGGTGATGAACGCATCATCTTGAATAAAGAAAATGCAAACGAAATTGATCCCCAAAGCCACTTAATTGCTGATCAGGCGATGGAACTCGTCAGTCTGCTTGGTCAAACAACCATGCTCTCCCCCATAGAGGTGCCTTTGCGAAGATTTGTCCGTGATTTTTTTCTTGGGAATCGCATTGACACGATGTTGACGATTCCTGTTGCCGCCGGGTTTGACGCAGCCGCATATATCCCTTCCAACGAAATGCGCCAGGATGAGAAAAATCTGATCATCGGCCTAAACGAAGCATTCTCGTTGCGGCCACCCCGCTTGGTGATCGGTATGATCAGGGTTCCGCATTTCCCTTTTACTATCGACGAGAATGGGCATGGTCAAAAGAGCTGGGACGTTCAATATAGCGCACATGATTACGCGCCCCAGCATCGGTATGCAGCTAAATATACAATCAGCGTGGTGGATTTCATTTTGGAAAACGATCCGGATGCTGTCGTGGTGCTACAAAGCGATCATGGATTGCACGGGTTATCCGCTCGGGAGATCATGGAGCAGTTTTCTCCTACCGAAGAGGCTGTATGGGACATTTGGAACAGCACGATGAGCGCTGTACGTATCCCTGAGAAATACGGCATTTTAGCCAAGCCGCTCGATCCCCTCAACATTTCGAGGTATTTAGTGAATCACTTTGTTGGAGAGAATTACGCGTATCTTGAATCTGAGGCCGGAGAAGGCGCATTATAAACGAAAATGAGCAACTAAGGCAAGGTGTATTATGAAAAAAACAGAGAGATTGCTCCATGCGTTGGCGGCCTTTTGTATGCCTGTGGTCCCTATGCTGTACCTGTACGCAAGAAACGCAAACTATCTGTCCCTCATGCAGATGATGTATGTGGCAGCCGCATTATGCTTAATTTCTTTGCTGGGATATTGTGCAGCAAAAAAAATATGTGAATCGTGTTTTGTAGGGTTGATTTTTTGCCTTATGCTGTGGTTTGCCTTTTTTGCATATGGAAGTATGTACACGCTGATTCCCTTGCAACATAGGTTTTTGTTGCCGGGTGTTTTCTTGCTCCTGTTCGGTTTGGTGGCATTGCTTTGCAAGTACGTGGGAAAAAGAGATTGGCGGGAACCATGCGTCATGATCGATATTGCAGTAACGGTATTGTTTATATGGAACAGCTTTTCTGTTATACATATATACATAAATAATGCCCCCTCTCCTTCTGCCAAGTGGGATTGGTGCAAAACCGATTTTGCAGTTGATATGAATTTGCCATCACCCAACGTGTATTGGCTTCACTGTGATGGCATGCTAGGGTTTGACGCTATGAAGGAGTATTTCGGCGATCCGCAGGCTGCTTTTATCAATGATCTGGAGTCTCGCGACTTCGTAATTAATAGAGAAGCGAGTTTTGAGGCCGCGCATGCTACGGCGATCGCTATTCCAGCGCTCATGTGTCCCGATTTTTACGATGGTTACGCACGTGCTCAAATCCAGACGCTACGCGACACATATCAATTGGCATTGAGCGCGAACAAAGCTTATGCGGCCTTTGGCGGGAGTGCTTTATCCGAGGTAAGGATGCGCAACGAAATGGTCAATGCCTTTTGGCAAAAGGGATACACGACTGCCGTTATCGATATCAGCTACTTGTATTTTCTTCCTGGGCTGGATTTATATGTGCGGCTTGAGGAAGAGGAGCATATAATCATCAATATGGAAAACAACGTTGATGCCAAGGACATCTTTGCCTATGGTCAGGCAGCAGAGCTACTGGATTTGCTTTTTCGAACAACCATGATTTCTTCTGTAGAAGCTCCCTTGCGAAATCAATTTAGGAGAATGCACCCTGGGATTCCTTCGTCTGAAGAATGGGCGATTTCTCCTGCCGGAGAAGTTGACGTAACTAAATACATTCCATCAAGCGACATACCTCTTTATGAGAAAAACCTGATCATTGGCCTAAACGAAGCGTTTTCTTTGCCCTCGCCGCGGTTGGTGATTGGCATGATTATGATCACACATTCTACTTTCAATAACGTGCGCGATTATGCGCCTCAACATCGATATGCTGCTGAATATGTAATCAGTGTGGTTGATTTCATATTGGAAAACGATCCAGATGCTATCGTGGTACTCCAAAGTGATCATGGATTGAGACCAACGGCACAGGTGATCATGGAGCAGTTTTCTCCTACCGAAGAGGCTGTGTGGGACATTTGGAATAGCACGATGAGTGCTGTACGCATTCCTGAGAAATACGGTGCTTTGGCCGAGCCGATTGATCCCTTGAATATATCCAGGTATTTGGTGAATCACTTTGTTGGGGAAAATTACGCATATCTTGAATCGGAGAACGAGAAGGATGCATTATGATATTCACGAGGCGTATTGATTCGATCACAATAAAGAAGATGCTGCTGCGGGCGGCATCTTCTTTTTTTAGGAAACTAGGATTCATCCTCATCTGTGTCATCCTTGGGGGCTAGCAAGAGTTTCCCGCCCGCAAAAACGACAATTGTGCCCAAAGCACAGTTAAATTATAACGTATCGCGAAGGCCTGTGCAATCCTCGCGATCGATGTGTACTATGGAAGGAAACATAAAGCGCTTGATTCTTGACAAAATAATGCTATAATTATGGCAAGAGCTAAAGGAGAGGATCAGAATGCAAATCAGACCCATAAAGGACTTGCGCAACACAACAGAAATTAGTGAGCTATGCAATGGCCAAGATGAGCCGATATTCATCACAAAGAATGGTTATGGAGACTTGGTTGTGATGAGCATGCCCGTGTACAACCGAATCACAGTTATGGCGGAGTTATATCAAAAAATCGCGCAGGCCGAGCAAGAAATTCAAGAGGGAAAGTTACTGGACGGCCCTTCCACGCTGGCTGCGTTGCGAGAGAAGTATGCAAACTAGCTATACGTATCAACTTACACCATCGGTCAGTGGAGAGCTGGATGCCATACTGGCGTATATTTCTGGAAACTTGCATGCGTCGGACAGCGCAATTGCTTTATTGGATGCGATCACGGAGGCCCTTGAGTTGGCCTGCGCCTTTCCAGAAAGCAATCCGCTCATCACAGATCCTTTGTTGGCAATGCGAGGGTATCGAAGAATAGTTGTTGGGAACTACATTATCATCTACACAATTGACAACAGTAAAAGTGTTTTGCCCGTTGTCCGCATTGTTTATGGCGCAATGGATTATTTAAAAGACCTGTGATTGCCGATATATGGAAACACATAATTTTCAATAATAATTATTGACACCCGCCCCCTCCGGTGCTATTATATATAAGTTGCTCGTTGTCTGCTTTATTGCGAAAGGATGTTTGGGCATGCTGACACCGCTTCGCCAAGCTTCGGCCCGCGTGGTGGGAACCAAACAGCTCTTGCGCGCGCTGGACGAAGGCAAAGTCAAAATGGCGTTCGTGGCCGTCGATGCCGATCCGTTTTTAGCCAAGCGGGTCACTGATCGCTGTTTGGACCGGGACATCCCCTGCCTGGATGCCGCTACCGCCAAGGAAATTGGTGAGGCTTGCGGCATTGCGGTACCGGCGGCAGCCGCGGGGATACTGCGCTAAAAACCGCTCATCTTGGGAGTCCGTAGGGTTGACGGGCGCCCGCCGGGGAGCGGCACGTTCTTACCCACACAACATGCACAAAACTTGGAGGTGCCCTGATGCCCACGATCAATCAGTTGATCCGCAAGGGAAGAGAGACCCGCGTGAAGAAATCCAACGCGCCCATCCTGCAGGAGTGCCCGCAAAAGCGTGGCGTTTGCCTGTCGGTCAAAACCACTACGCCTAAAAAGCCCAACTCGGCGCTGCGCAAGATCGCTAGGGTTCGTTTAACGAACCAGATCGAGGGCACGTGCTACATACCGGGCATTGGCCACAACCTGCAAGAGCACTCGGTGGTGCTGATCCGCGGCGGCAAGGTGCGCGACCTCCCGGGCGTGCGCTATCATATCATCCGTGGCGCGCTGGATACTGCCGGCGTAGCCAAGCGCATGCAGGCGCGCTCGCACTACGGCGCGAAGCGCCCGAAGAAGTAAGGGAGGGAAACGACATGCCCAGACGTGGATTTATACCCAAGCGCGAGGT
>Ga0123356_10007110_pt1 | contig 11211 bp, 10 predicted proteins | sample TergutEmb28metaG_2_FD_92546 | JGI IMG/M metagenome (GOLD analysis project Ga0123356, IMG submission 92546) | Embiratermes neotenicus P3 segment gut microbial communities from Petit-Saut dam, French Guiana - Emb289 P3 | ecosystem: Host-associated > Arthropoda: Insects > Digestive system > Gut ... | reverse complement strand
TCCGATTGTAGAAAAGATATTAGATACAGCCGGGCAAAAAGGAACAGGAAAATGGACTTCCGTTACATCTCTTGATGAGGGCGTTCCTTTGACACTGATAAGTGAAGCAGTTTATGCTCGTTGCTTATCTGCATTAAAGGATGAAAGAGTCATAGCTTCCGGGGTTTTAAAAGGACCAAAAGTGTCCGGTGATGCCGATTCTTCTTTTATTGAAGACATCCGCTTAGCTTTATATGCGTCAAAAATAGTGTCATATGCGCAGGGTTTTGCACTTATGCGTGCTTGTAATGAAACATATGGTTGGAACTTAAATTTCGGTTTAATTGCAATGCTCTGGCGTGGTGGCTGTATCATCCGTTCAGGCTTTTTGTCAAAAATAAAAGATGCATTCGATAAAACTCCCGACTTGGCTAATATTATGCTCGATTCATATTTTTGTGATGCTTTAGCGAATGCGCAGGAAAGCTGGCGCAGAGTTGTTTCTGCCGCTGTAACAAATGGTATTGCCGTTCCCGCTTTTGCAAGTGCTCTTACTTATTATGACGGATATAGAAGCGCTCGCTCTCCGGCAAACCTGCTTCAAGCGCAGCGTGACTTTTTCGGCGCTCATACATATGAGCGTATTGATAAACCCCGTGGTGAAAAATTCCATACCAACTGGACGGGTACCGGCGGAACAACCTCAGCTTCAATGTATTCTGTATGATTAATATTAACAAAAAGTATCAGCCATATATAATAATTATACCTGCTGTAATTGTTGTATATGGTTTGATATATTTATTTTCCGGTGATTTTTTTGTTGCTGCTCCTAATGCGTATAATTCTTATTCAAGACAGGCTCTTGCATGGTTATCGGGTCGCTTGGATTTGCCCGAAAATGTCCCGTGGCTGGAACTTGCTGTTTTTGACGGCAGGTATTTTGTGAGTTTTCCGCCGTTTCCGTCACTTGTTTTACTTCCTTTTGTACTTTTTTTCGGAATAAATACACCCGATAATTTCATTGCTTTTATTATTTCTATCTGTTCTCTTATATATGCTTATAAGCTTGGTTCTAAAATCTTAAAAAACGAAGTTTATGCCGGTTTTATGAGCCTGTTTCTTATTTTGGGTACAAATTACCTGCATATTTCATTATGGGGTTCTGTTTGGTATATCGCGCAAAACATGGCGTTTCTATTTACGCTAATGGCATTTTATTATTCTGTTTCGGACAATAAAAAACACGCTGTAATCGCATTATTTTTATTTTGTGCGGCAATGGGGTGCCGTCCGTTTAATGCGCTTTATCTGCCTGTTGTTTTATACATGATTTATTTGCGTGAAGATACTGCATTTATAGCATATATTAAGAAATTACTTGTTTACAGCATCCCGGCATTTATTTTAGGTGGTTTTTACATGTGGTTAAACTATGCAAGATTCGGAAATATTTTTGAATTCGGACATAATTATCTGCCTGAATTTGTAAATGACCCGCACGGACAATTCTACACCGGACGTATTTTAAGTAACTTAACCAGAATGTTCTTTAACCTAAACATTACCGACTTCCCAATGTTCCACGGCTTCGCTTTCTGGTTGGCTTCACCGATAGTAATAACCTTTTTTGTGTGCTACGGATTATTTATATGGAAATTTATCAAAGGGAAAGCTTGTCAAGCGGACGGTTCTACAGTTCAATATCAGAGGGACGGTTCCATTGCTTTGCCTGCGAGATTATCTGACAACAAATCTGAAAAATACATAATTTTCGCCGTGTGCCTGTTAACTCTAACTCACATTTTACTATTTTCAACACACAGAACTCTCGGCGGACACCAATTCGGCTCTCGCTACACCGTAGACACTCTCCCTTCATTCTACTTAGGATTACTATTTATCCTAAAAAATCTAAACCCAAACAACAAAATCTTCCTAAACACCACCCCCCTACTCTTCGGCCTCCTCCTAAACTACACCGGAACAATCCAATTTATGTCGTATTACTACTGATTTTTACTGTCTATAAAAACGGTGTCATGTATATTGGGAGAAATGTTATATCATCATCTATCTTTAAATCACCTGTGTGCAGGACATATGGTGTGTGCAGATGTGATTTAAACTTTGTTCTAAACTTCCTAATTGATGAAAGTGTATAATTTGTACTTGATTTAACTTCAATGGGTGATATGTTATGACGGCTGCTGACCTTACTTTTTGAAATTAAGAAATCAATTTCCATTCTTGAACTGCTATCTGTACGAGAAACGTTAGAATAGAAATATAACTTATTTCCTGATGCAACAAGCATTTGCGCAACGATGTTTTCTATGAGCATACCCTTATTAACTTCAAGTTTATCAAATAATAATTTTTTATAAATTTCTTCTGTTACCAGACCTTTTTCGTCAAAAGCATGACTTACAAGCAATCCCGTATCACCCATATAACATTTTAAAGTAAGTCTATTCATATTTAATTTAAGTCCAATTCCAGGTTCTGTAGTGTTATAACATAAATTTACAATTCTTGCATCATCAAGCCAGAATAATGCATCTTCATAATCCCTAAAGCGAGCTTCTTTTTTTATTGAAGAAAGACTGAACTTCTTTTCATGCTTTGATAATTGTGCCGGAATTTCATCAAAAATTCCAACGACTTTTTTTTCATATCCATTTGCGTGCTTTGCAACGTCTTCCCGATATAAAGATAGAATGTCACGTTTAATTTGGTCTACTTTACTAAACTCACGATTTGTTGTATACTCCGCTACTGCTTGCGGCATACCACCGACGATTAAATATTGTCTGAATAAATCCATTATTTTTCTATGCATTGCCTGCCCAAGCGGTTTCATTTCTATAAAACAATTAAATATTAATTGCATCAATGTTTCATTTCCGTTTGCCCATAAAAATTCTTCGAAATCCATCGGATACATTCTAATTCGGCGTTCCTCTGAAGGGATCACAATGTTTTTTATGTTTTTTTTGATTGAAACAATTGAACCGGTTTCGATATAATCATATCTGCCATCTTCTACAAGGTATTTAATTGCCGCACGCGCTCTAGGAAACAGTTGGACTTCATCAAATATAATTAAGGATTTACGTTCAATTAATTTTACAGAGTAGTATTCTGACAGATACATAAATAAAGTGTTAAGGTCGTTTAAGCTATTATCTAATAAGTCCAACACTTCATGACCTACCTTATTAAAATCAACGAGAATATAGGAGTTGTACTCTCTCTTGGCAAACTCCTCAACAATATAGCTCTTCCCAACTCTTCGAGCACCGTCAACAAGCAATGCAGTCTTTCCCGAATCATTCTTTTTCCAATCTAAAAGAGTTTCATAGATTTTTCTTTTCATTGTTACCTCATTTTTCAAAAAACAACATTGCACGAATGCAAGCTTTTGTATGAGGTAATATAACACGAAATCAAGAATTTTGCAAGCCGTAAAATACACATATTCAAGAAAAACAAGAGCGCGGTTCTTTGAAAGTGTAAGTAGACAAGAGCTGTTTAATCCACTTGTATTATGTTAATGTGTATTGTAGAATACAGTTAGAGCTATTGGGGATTGTTGAATGATGAAAAAATTAATATTGATGTTAGTAATTATAATGACGTTTGTAATAATGACCGGGTGTGGTTTTGAAGCGGATACAAGCTCGGATGATATACAAGAAATTACCAATGACGAAACAATGAGTACGGACTTAAATAATGCGCAAGAAATTACTAATGACGAAACGAAAGAACTTATAATAACAAAGTCTCAATATCAATATTATAATAGCATACATGACTTAATTGATTTTGCTTCTGATATTGTTGCGGGAACAATAGTCAACAGTAGAGTTGAAACGTTTTATACTTCGTATGATTTAAACGGGCAGTTGCTTGATGATGGAATAATTTATACTATTTTTACTTTGCTGATACAAGATGTATATAAAGGTAATTATTCTATAGGTGATTACATAGAAGTTAAGCAGCCGGGCGGAGAAACGGAGTATGTTATCAATGTTACTGATGAACCAACATTGGACATTGAGAATAGTTATGTGTTTTTTCTATACTCAGAAGACGATTGGACTGTACCTGCAAGCTACTTAAACCCAACCCAAAGTATTTACTACTATGATAGTGACAGCAGAGACATTTCGCAAAACCTTACCAGTGTGTCTGATAGAAATAATTTTCATATCACTTATGAACAACTTCGCTCAATTGCATCTATCGGAGATTAATTTATGCTCAGTTAAAAAGCAATGTGTAATTCGGAATAAAGGGTTTCATTCAATTGAAGTCCTTTTCTTTTATGTTTTTAATTAACTTGACCAATGCTGAATATAACGAAATCATTAAATAACATTTTTGACAAAAAATTGTGTTCGCTATATAATGCAAACCACTTCTTGGGAATGTGGGTTTTATGGTAATTTTTGTATGCAAAACGGAAGTTTAAGGATTTACAGACAATGGTAATTTTTGCATTAGAGACATCGTGTGATGAAACGGCGGTGGCTGTGGTTAGGGATGGGCGGCAGGTGCTTGCGAGTGAGGTTTTTTCGCAGGCTGATATGCATGCTCTATATGGTGGTGTAGTTCCAGAAATTGCTTCACGAAATCACGTTGCAGTAATCGGTAAACTTTGTGAGTATGCCATTAAAAACGCAGGAATATCTAAGAGCGAAATTGATGCTGTTGCTGTTACCTATGCCCCGGGGTTAATCGGAGCGTTACTTGTTGGTGTTAATTTTGCCAAGGGTCTTGCAATGGCTTTAGATGTTCCGCTTATTCCTGTACATCATATAAAAGGCCATATAGCCGCAAATTATATTGCTTATCCCGAACTTACACCCCCTTTTTTATGTGCGGTTGTTTCAGGCGGAAACAGCATAATAGCCGATGTGCGTGATTATACAGATGTTTCTATAATCGGCAAGTCAAGAGATGATGCGGCAGGTGAATGTTTTGATAAGGTCGCTCGTGTTTTAAATTTGGGATATCCCGGCGGACCTGCTCTTGATAAGCTGGCTGACGGCGGTGATGATTTAATGTTTAATTTACCGCTTCCTGTGATTGATGGTGCTCCGTATGATATGTCTTTTTCAGGATTAAAAACTGCAGTCGTCAACATTGTCCATAACTCGGAGCAAAAAAATGAAGCTCTTGATAAAGCATCTCTTGCTGCATCTTTTGCACGCACGGTCAGTGAGATTCTTGTCCCCCGTGTAGTGGCTGCAGTAGCGGAGCTTAAGTATGATAAGATTTCAATCGCAGGCGGTGTTGCCGCAAATTCACGTATCAGAGCAGATTTTCAAAAAGCATCGGAAACTAACGGTTTTTCTCTCTTTATTCCGCCGCTTAACCTTTGCGGCGATAATGCTGCAATGATTGGTTCTCAGGCATATTATGAGTTTCAATGCGGAAAAACATCAGGAATGAACCTCGATGCAAAGGCGACAATGGCACTTAATAATGAGCCGGTTTTCAGTACAGTGTCATGAGGAAAGCACTAAATGGATAAAATAATAAAAACAGAAAATTTAAGCTTCTCATATTATTCTGCGGACGGCTCTGCACCACAGCCTGTTCTTAATAAAATAAACCTTGAAATTGAAAAAGGAACTTTTGTTGCAGTAATAGGACATAACGGTTCGGGGAAAACAACACTTGCGAAGCATTTTAATGCAATACTGCTTCCCGGTGGCGGTTTTGTTTATATTGATAAAATGGACACGGCAAACGAAGAGCTGATAATTGAAATCCGCCGTCGTGTCGGAATGGTTTTCCAAAATCCCGATAATCAGATTGTTGCAACAATTGTTGAAGAGGATGTTGCTTTTGCTCCGGAAAATCTCGGATATCCGTCCGATGAAATACGAAAAAGAGTAGATGATGCTTTAAAAATCGTCGGGATGTATGACTACAGAAAACATGCACCTCACTTACTTTCGGGCGGTCAAAAACAACGTATAGCAATAGCCGGAGTCTTGGCAATGCGCCCTGAGTGTATAGTTTTTGATGAGCCGACAGCAATGCTTGACCCAAAAGGCAGAGATAATATTATCCGCATACTATGTGAGCTTCGTGACATTCACGGTGTAACCGTTGTTTTAATTACTCATCATATGGACGAAGCTGTAAATGCCGACAGAATCGTTGTTGTCTCTGACGGCGATATCATCATGGACGGAAAACCCAAAGAAATATTTCAAAAAATAGATGCACTAAAAGATACCGGTCTTGATATTCCCGAAACAGCTTTGCTGTTAAACGATTTAAAAAACGACGGATTTAATGTTTCACTTGATGCATTAACTGTTGATGAATGTGCTGATGTTATTTTCAATTCATTACAAACAGTATAAATGAGGATATAAATGCCGATTATAAAAGCAGAAAATTTATCACATACTTATAGTGTCGGCACGCCATTTGAGCGTGTTGCCATACATGATATTAATTTTTCCCTTGAAAAAGGTGAATTTTTAGGCATTATCGGGGCAACTGGTTCGGGAAAATCTACGTTTATTCAACATTTAAACGGATTGCTAAAACCGACAAGCGGCTTTGTTTATTATGATGATAAGGAAATTCATGAGTCAAAGCAATATACAAGAGATATTCGCTTTAAGGTAGGGCTAGTTTTTCAATATCCCGAATATCAGCTCTTTGAATCAACTGTTTTTGATGATATTGCTTTTGGTCCGAAAAACATGGGTCTACCGGAGGATGAAATAAAAGAACGTGTTAATGAAGCAGCAGGATTTGTCGGTTTGGATGATTCTTTTATGGAAAAATCACCGTTTGGATTGTCGGGCGGCGAAAAGCGAAGAGCGGCAATAGCGGGAGTAATCGCAATGCGCCCTGAGGTTTTAATTCTCGATGAGCCCACTGCAGGTCTTGACCCGAAAGGACAAGCGGAAATAATCCAAAATATTATTAATTATAAATCATCAAATAATGCCACAATAATTTTGGTTACTCACAACATGGAAGAAATCGCAAAAAATGCAGAGAGGATTGTTCTGCTGAGTAAAGGCGCTATTGTTATGGATGGCAGTCCCGCTCATGTATTTTCAGCATCTGCCAAACTGACAGAGCTTGGGCTTAGTGCTCCGAAAGCATCACTCGTTGCATCACGTTTACGTACGCTTGGGATAAAAATCCCGCAAGATATATATACTACTTCTCAACTCAGAAGTTTTTTAAACGAACTTAAAAACGGGGGTGAGATTAATGCTTAAAGATATTACCTTAGGTCAATTTTTCCCCGGTAATACAGTTGTCCACAGGCTTGACCCGCGAACGAAGCTGATATTAATGGTTATATATATCACAGGTTTATTTATGGCAAAAGGATTTCCCGCTTATGCATTTATGCTGGTTATTCTAATAACATGCCTTACCATATCAAAAATTAAACCAAAAGCTGTATTTAAAGGACTTAAACCTGTTTTTATAATTATATGTCTTACCGTTGTCTTAAACATCTTTTTTATCAGAGGCGATACGATTGTTTTCGAGTATGGAATAATTGTAATTACCCGTGAAGGTATTTTTACAGCTATTTTTATGGCTTTGCGTTTAATGATGTTAATTATAAGTACATTTCTACTTACATATACAACTTCACCGATTACATTAACAGACGGTCTTGAGCGGCTCATGAGTCCGCTTAAAAAAATAAAACTGCCGGTGCATGAGTTTGCAATGATGATGAGTATTGCACTGCGAATGATTCCGACTCTTATTGAAGAAACGGATAAAATAATGAGTGCTCAAAAATCAAGGGGAGCAGATTTTGAGACAGGCGGACTTATTAAAAGAGCAAAAGCAATTTTACCTCTTATAATCCCGCTTTTTATCAGTGCTTTTCGCCGTGCCGATGAACTTGCAACCGCAATGGAAAGCCGTTGTTATCACGGCGGTGAAGGAAGAACAAAACTAAATGTTTTACACTTTGCCGGACTTGATTTTGTTGCTTTTATTTTTGGTGCAGGCGTTCTTGCCGCTGTTATTTTTCTCGGACGGATTGGGTAGGTATGAAAACAAGAAATATCGCAATGAGAATAATGTATGACGGTTCAAGCTACCACGGATGGCAAATCCAAAAGGATGAAAAAACCGTTGCCGGAACTCTTGAAGAAGCTTTGTCTCAAATTTGTCAGCATCCCGTAAAAATCCATGGCTGCGGCAGAACCGATGCGGGAGTACATGCAGAAGTTTATTGTGCCAACTTTAAAACATCTTCGGTTATTCCCGAAGACAGACTGCCGCTTGCCGTTAATGCACTGCTTCCTTCTGATATTTCTGTCCAAAGTGTTATGGATGTTCCCGATGATTTTGATGCAAATCTTTCATGTATTAAAAAAGAATATACATACAGAATATATAATTCCCGTATAAGAAATCCATTTTATTCCAAAAGAGTTTATTTTTATCCCCATGCTCTTGATATTGATGCAATGAAAAAAGCTGCAGAATGTTTTGTAGGTACACATGATTTTGCTGCAGTACGTTCTGTCGGAACGGAAACAAAAACTACAGTAAGAACAGTCTTTTGGTATGAGATTGAAAAAAACGGGGATTTCATAGAATTTCGGGCTTGTGCCAATGGGTTTTTATATAATATGGCAAGAGCAATGGTTGGTACTCTTTTATATGTTTCCGAAGGTAAAATATCAGCGGAGAATCTGCCCGATATTCTTTTGGAAAAAGACCGTAGAAAAACCGGTCCTACCGTTCCTCCCGATGGTTTATATCTGACAAAAATATGGTATAACGGAAAAATCGGGGAGCTTTTTAGTTAATTTAATGAGAATTATAGGCAATCTTCATGTAATTTTTCTATCTTTTTGAGAAAAAACATGTTATAATTTCTAATTGCGGTTAGCGAAAATATGTTAAACGCAGCATTCATGTTACTCTTGGAGAAAAGATATGAAGAGCGATGATGTAGCAATAGAAAAAATGCGAAAATCCCCGATTCTTATTTTGATTCTTGTTGTTATTATTATCCTCACTCTCATTTTGGGTTATTTACTTCTAAGTCACATCATGGGAGAATCTCCGATTGCGGCAATTTTTTCACCCCGTCTTGCAGAAATAACCGCCGAAGAATTTAACTTCGATATCGGACGTGCAAGAATGTTTACTACCACAGGCAGCTCAATAGCTGCGGCGGGGACACTGGGAATCAAGGTTTTAGGTCCCGATGGAGTTGAAACACTCAGAGATTCGTTTCGAATGGGACAGCCTGCTATCGCTTCTGCCGGAAATTATTGTATAGCATTTGATATCGGAGGGTCTGCTGTACGTGTTTTTAACAATACACAAGTCACAGCAGCTCTTGAAACAAGCGGAACTGTTGTTTCCGCATCAATTAACCAAAACGGATGGTACTGTGTTGTTACTCAGGACGGCGGCGGTTACAGAGGTGTTATAACAGTATATAATAATTATGGCGCAGATGTTTTTAAAGCATATATAGGAAGCGGTTTTGTATTATCCGCCGCACTTTCACACGACAATAAAAGTCTGGCAATCTTAAGCTTTACAGAAACGGGAAGCCGGATAACCTTTTATGATGAGATTGATTCCAATGATGAACCGGAATACAGGTTTGATTACAGCGGCGGGTTTATTGTTGAAATTTCATATCTGCCCGATGGTAATGTTTTGGCATTTTCTGCAGATTTATTATTTACTGTAAACAGTAACGGCGAAAATAATATTTTATACTCATATCACGATAACCGCCTTGGCGCATATGATTATGACAAAGATTTTATAGCTCTTCACCTATATGATTTTGGTGTCGGATATCAGGGCAGGTTAATAACCGCTTTAACCGATGGTACTATTCTTGGCGAAACCGTAATTGAGCGGGAAGTAATTTCCATATCGGCTGTAGATAAATCACTTGTTGTTTTAAGAAATGACGGGATTACATTTTATAACGAAGAACTCGAAGAGTTCGAAATGTCTGCAGGAGCTTTTTCAGCAGCAGGCGCAAGCAGAATCCTCGCAGTCCGCAAGAATATTGCCCTTGCGACAAGTGATAATTCCGCTGTTATTCTTCGAAGAGAGGAGCATTAAATAGTGACGGCATTTTTACTGGATTTTATTATTGTCGGAACCATTGCATTTTGCGCATGGCGCGGATATAAAAACGGTTTAATCCGCGGTGTTTTTGGTGTTGTTTCACTTATTGCATCATTACTTGTCGCAAATATGGCGGCAGAGGCATATGCCGATGAAGCAAAAGATGTTCTTGTACCTTTTGTCAGCGGAATGTTGGATTCTACAATATCAGAGCTGTCTGACGACGGTGTTGTATATCAGGCGATTGCTCACGACCATGAAATTGATGATGTTGATTTCGGGACTGCTTATCTTGCGCTTCGTTATATCGGTTTTCCCGAAGCCGGTGCTGTAAAGCTTGCCGAGCTTTCTGTCGAGTCGGAAGAAAATGAACCTCGGGGATATTTCTCTGATGTAATTGCCGACCGGGTTTCATCCACATTAACATATGTTGCTGTATTTGGAATCGCTTTTCTTTTAATTGCAATAGTTTTTGCGGTTATCGGAAATTTGGTCGGTTTTGTATTCGCTCTCCCGGGACTTAGGCTTGTTGATATAATAGCCGGTTCTGTTTTTGGTCTGTTTAAAGGAGTAATTATTGTTTATACAGTTGCTGTTATTCTTCGTTACTTCGGTATATTAGTGCTCGATACTCTTGAAAGCACATCACTTTTAATTTATCTTGTTAATAATAACCCCATAGCGAATCTGCTTGGAGTTTAACCTTTTTAAAATCATTGTTTGACCAGAGGTGATATTATTTGGTAAAAATTGTTCCTAATATTCTTTCGGTATTTCGTATCTGCCTTGTACCGGTGTTTGTTATTGCATACTTTACTGATGATAGTGATATTAAATATTATGCAATTCTTGTATATTTTATAGCAGGATTAAGCGATTTTCTCGACGGGTTTTTAGCACGTAAATTTAATGCTCAGTCAAAACTTGGTAAGCTGCTCGACCCGCTCGGGGATAAGTTAATGACATTTACGGTGCTTATCTGCATCACAATCACACGACCGATTCTTTTATGGGCAGTCCTTGTATTTTTTATCAAAGAAATATTAATGGGTATCGGCGGATTGGTTTTACATAAAAAAGCCCATATAGAACTTCCGCCTG
>Ga0123356_10007109_pt1 | contig 11211 bp, 8 predicted proteins | sample TergutEmb28metaG_2_FD_92546 | JGI IMG/M metagenome (GOLD analysis project Ga0123356, IMG submission 92546) | Embiratermes neotenicus P3 segment gut microbial communities from Petit-Saut dam, French Guiana - Emb289 P3 | ecosystem: Host-associated > Arthropoda: Insects > Digestive system > Gut ... | reverse complement strand
GTTGCCCAGATAGCTCAGGCGGTAGAGCACATCCTTGGTAAGGATGAGGTCACGGGTTCGAGTCCCGTTCTGGGCTGTTTCTGCGGTAGGAGGCGTTAGTGCAGCCTGCCGTTTTTGGCGACGGCGGCGGTGAAATTGTCGGGGCAAATTTTTTTTGGTTAAAAATTTGACTTGGGCCGCGACGTTATAGTATTTTCGTAAGGCTGTACCAAAAAATCGATTATGTCAATAAAAATATAAACAATTCACCATATTTCTGGAGAGAGTTTCATGGCAAAGGAAAAGTTTGAGCGCGGTGGTAAACCGCACGTAAACGTAGGAACCATAGGCCACGTCGACCATGGTAAGACCACTTTGACCGCTGCGATCACCCGCGTCATGGCGACCAAGGGCCTCGCCAAGTACATTTCCTACGACTCGGTTGCCAAGGCGTCTGAGTCACAGGGACGCCGCGACGACACCAAGATCGTTACGATCGCCACGTCGCACGTCGAGTACGAAACCGACAAGCGCCACTACGCCCACGTAGACTGCCCGGGTCACGCCGACTACGTTAAAAACATGATCACCGGCGCCGCGCAGATGGACGGCGCGATCCTGGTCGTTTGCGCTTATACCGGCCCCATGCCGCAGACTCGCGAGCACATTCTGCTTGCGCGCCAGGTCGGCGTGCCCCACATCGTCGTGTTCCTTAATAAGGTAGACCTTGTGGACGACCCCGAACTCCTCGAGCTCGTCGAGATGGAAATCCGCGAACTCCTGACGAAGTACGGCTTCCCCGGCGACGACGCCCCCATCATCAAGGGCAGCGCGGTCGGCGCACTCACAGATCCCGAGAATCCCGAAAAGGCGAAGTGCATCATCGAGCTCATGGACGCGGTAGACAGCTATGTCCCCACGCCCGAGCGCGAAGTCGACAAGCCCTTCCTCATGTCGGTCGAAGACGTCTTCTCCATCACCGGCCGCGGCACTGTCGCCACTGGCCGTATCGAGCGCGGTACCGTTAAGGTACAGGACGAAGTCGAGCGCGTCGGCTTGGCCGAAGACCGCAAAAAGTCGATCGTCACCGGTGTTGAAATGTTCCGCAAGCTCATGGACAAGGCCGAAGCCGGCGACAACGTCGGTCTGCTCCTGCGCGGTATGGATAAGAACGAAATCGAGCGCGGCATGGTTCTGGCCAAGCCGGGCTCCATCACCCCGCACAAGAAGTTCAAGGCCGAGGTGGTCGTGCTCTCCAAGGACGAGGGTGGCCGTCACAAGCCGTTCTTCTCCAACTATCGCCCGCAGTTCTATTTCCGCACCACCGACGTAACCGGCGCTATCAAGCTGGCCGAGGGTGTCGAAATGATCATGCCCGGCGACAACGCGGAAATCGACGTCGAGCTCATCGCGCCGGTTGCCATGGAGCAGGGACTCAAGTTTGCGATTCGTGAAGGCGGCCGCACCATCGGCGCGGGCATCGTTACGAAGATCATCGAGTAATTTGCTGTTTAAAGACGTGCGTGCGTGTACATACGCGCGCACGTCAATATTGTTTTAATAACGGGGATGTGTTTGTGCGTCCGCCAGTCTGTAAAAAACATTAAAAAGTGGATGTGGTATTATGCCCAGAGAAAGAATAACGCTTGAGTGCACGTCGTGCAAGCAGCGTAATTATGAGACCACCAAGAACAAGCGTAAGCATTCCGCTCGCGTCGAGTTCATAAAGTTTTGCCCTTTCGAGCGGAAGCGTACCCCGCACAAAGAGTCAAAATAGTCAATTGCCGTTAGTGGTTTCCGCGCTCCGCGATTGACGTTGTCCGACAACGCATTAGCAGAACGTCAGATTTGCGTAAATAGTATGATTAGCGGGTGATACTGTACGACAGTGCCTCGTTGAGACGACAGTTAAAAAGGTCCGTAGCTCAATTGGCAGAGCATCGGTCTCCAAAACCGAGGGCTGGGGGTTCGACTCCCTCCGGGCCTGTAAATGATGGGAAATTATTATGATGAACAAGATTGTTCAGTATTTGAAGGCTGTTAAGGCGGAGATGATCAAGGTTGACTGGCCGAAGAAGAAGGATATTACCGGCGCGACGACTTTGGTTGTTTGTTTGAGCATGGTGATGGCGCTGTATATCTTTTTATGCGACTCTGGCCTTCAGGCTTTGATGGGTCTGTTTTTGAGGACGCGTTAAGATATGGCGGCGGAAGAAAAAATTGTGGAGCCCAAGTGGTATGCGGTGCATACTTATTCGGGGCAGGAGGCCAAGGTCTTCGACTATCTGAACGGGCTTGTTGAGTCGGGCGAGTACGCCGATCATATAAAGTCGGTTCTTATGCCTACGCGTGATGTGGTTCAGGTGAAGAACGGCAAGAAGATCAAGACCACGCGCAAGGATTATCCGTCGTATGTGTTGGTTGAGATGGTTCTTACTAAAGAGGCCATGCATATAGTGACCGACGCCGCGGGCGTGAGCGGTTTTGTGGGGGCCCAGAAGGGTCAGAAGCCGCAGCCTCTTCGTGAGGAAGAGGCGAGAAGGATTTTGGGGCAGGCGGCCGAAAAGGGAGCGCGTGCGCAGGTGTCCGAGGTGCCTTTCGAGGTTGGCGACGCGGTGAAGATCAAGGAAGGGCCGTTCAAGGATTTCGACGGTGTTGTCGACGAGGTGCATCCGGAAAAAGGAAAAGTCAAGGTAATGGTGAGTGTTTTCGGCAGGTCTACGCCTGTCGAGGTAGATTTCGCGCACGTCGCGCCGATCAGTTGACAGGGTTGAATATTACTGATGTTGTCAAGGGCGTCAGTTAATATAGATGTGGGTGTTTACCCACAATGCTGTAGGGGTGCGATTTATCGCGCCCACGAAAATACCGGCGGTGTTGGTGGCATTGGCCGGTGCAGATGATACGACGAAAAATTCGCGCTCGAGAGGGTGCGGTGTTTGGTAGAAAAAGGAGCTTTTAAGTGGCTAAAAAGGTTGTAGGACAGGTAAAGCTGCAGATCACGGGCGGTGCGGCGACGCCGGCTCCCCCCGTAGGCCCCGCGTTGGGACAGCAGGGTGTAAATATTATGGAGTTCTGCAAGGCGTTCAACGCCAAGACCAAAGATTCCGGCGGGATGGTAATTCCGGTCGTTATCACGGTTTACTCCGACCGTTCGTTCACTTTCATAACGAAGACGCCGCCCGCGGCTGTTCTCATTAAGAAAGAGCTCGGTAAGGATAAGGGGTCAGGCGTTCCTAATAAGGATAAGATTGGTTCGCTGTCAAAGGATCAGTTGAAGAAGATCGCCGAGATGAAGATGGCCGACCTCAACGCGGCAAGCGTAGACGCGGCCATGAACATCATTGCCGGAACCGCCCGCAGTATGGGCGTTACTATCGACTAAGAGGAGCAATATAGAAATGAAACACGGTAAGAAATACAATGCTGTTTACGCTAAGGTAGACAGATTAAAAGAGTACGGCGCTGTCGAAGCGCTCGATTTTCTTAAGACCAACTCGACCGTCAAGTTCGACGAAACCGTCGAAATGATCGTACGTCTCGGCGTAGACCCCCGCAAGAGCGACCAGGCTGTTCGCGGCGCCGCGGTTCTGCCCCACGGTTTGGGCAAGACCGTCCGCGTCCTCGTCTTTGCGCAGGGCGATAAGGAGGCGGAAGCGAAAGAAGCCGGAGCCGATTTCACAGGCGCCGACGATATCGCCGAAAAGATTCAGGGCGGCTGGCTCGATTTTGACGCAGTCGTCGCGACGCCCGACATGATGAAGGTAGTCGGTAAGCTCGGTAAGATTCTGGGTACGCGCGGCCTCATGCCGAACCCCAAGGTGGGAACGGTAACCGCAGATGTGGGCAAGGCTGTCAGGGAGCTTAAAAAGGGTAAGGCAGAGTTTCGCGTTGATAAGGGCGCGATCATCCACGCCCCTATAGGCAAGCTTTCGTTTGATTCCCAGAAGTTGCTTGAGAACGCCCGCGCGCTGATGGACGCGGTCATCAAGGCCAAGCCGGCAACGGCGAAGGGCCTTTACTTGAAGAAAGTAACGCTGACAAGCACGATGGGCCAGGGTTTGAAGGTTGCCATAAACGACCTGAAGCCTTAATTTTGAATTAATGCTCTTTGCCATTTTGTTGATGCATATTTATTATTGATGTCTGTAGGGGCGGCAACTTGTTTATCTCGGCGTAAGCCAATTTGCCGCCTGCCTTTAAATCATCAAAAATATGAATGTATTAACGGAATGTGACAGAGTGCGAATATAAACAATCAGAAGGTGTGGAAAAATGTCAACACGTGCAGAGAGAACTGCGGTTATTGAGGGCCTCGAGAAGGAGTTCAAGAACGCGGCGGGTATCTACATCACCGATAATCACAAGATTACGGTTGAGGTGGTAACGCGTCTGCGTAACGAGCTTCGCAAGAACGGCGTTCGGTACATCGTAGTAAAAAACACGTTGGCGAAGGAGGCGTGCAAGCGGGTGGGCATAGATGCTCTCAACCCGTACTTCAAGGGCCCTACGGCGGTAGCCGTTGCCCCGAAGGACAGCACTGTTCCTGCGAAAATTTTACGCGACTTCCGCAAGGAGCTCAAGGACCTTCTTGAGCTTAAGGCCGCCTATGTCGACGGTTCGACATTTACGGGCGCGCAGGCGGAAAAACTGGCGGATCTGCCGAGCCGTGAAGTGCTGCTGTCGCAGTTGCTTGGCGTGCTGAAGGCGCCCATTGGCAACATGGCGGGCGTACTCAACGGCATCCTCTCGACGTTTGTCGGGACGCTGGAAGCCGTCAAGGCGAAAAAGGGCGCGTAATACTAAGGGAGTTTGGTGGCGGGCGTCTTTTTAGGATGCGCCGTCATTGTAAAATAAAACAGGTTGTACGGTGGCGGTGTGTTTGTATCGTCGTCATCATAAAAAACGAAACAATTAACAATTACATATTTATGGAGGTTTAAAGTGTCTCTCACAAAAGAACAGTTCGTCGAAGCAATTGGCAATATGACCGTGCTCGAGCTCTCCGACCTTATCAAGGCGATTGAGGAAAAGTTTGACGTTAAGGCCGCGGCCCCTATGGCTATGGCCGCAATGCCTGCCGCCGGCGGTCCTGCCGCAGCGGCTGAAGAAGAAAAGACCGAGTTCGACGCGATCCTCGACAACGCGGGCGCAGAGAAGATTAAGGTCATCAAGGTCGTTCGTGAAATCACCGGTCTGGGCCTGAAAGAAGCCAAGGACCTGGTTGAAGGCGCCCCGAAGCCGATCAAGGAAGCTTGCTCGAAGGACGAAGCCGAGTCGATTAAGAAGAAAATTGAGGAAGCCGGCGGGAAAGTCGTAATTAAGTAAATCGTCGCTGTGCGGATTATAACGCACAATGCTGATAACGGCACAGAATGCTTCGGTGACGAAGTGTTCTGTGTCTTTTCGCCGTCTGTATTCGAGGGTGCAGTAATACTGATTGACACGGTGCGGTTTGTAGGTGTCAGGACATCAATAAAAAAGGATCGTCTTAATGACAGATAGAAAGACATATTCTCGTATCAAGCGGGTAGCGAATCTGCCCAACCTGCTGGAAATCCAAACCCACTCTTACGAGAATTTTCTCCAGCCGGATACGCCGCCGCGTCTGCGTAAAAAAGAGGGGCTTCACGGCGCGTTCGAAGGTCTCTTTCCGGTCAACGACGTAAAGGGCTACTACGAGCTCCAGTACGACGGCTACAAGCTCGGTATACCCAAATACAATCTGAGAGAGTGCAAGGAGCGCGGAATGACTTACGCCGCGCCGCTCAAGGTCGATATGTCGCTCATAGTTTATGAGCCGGAAGGGGAAACCAAGAAATTTGTTGAAAAGATATCGAACGAGGTTTACATAGGCGAAATACCGCTGATGACGGAGCGCGGCACGTTCGTGATAAACGGCGCCGAGCGCGTGATCGTCAGCCAGTTGCACAGGTCTCCGGGCATCACGTTTGACGAAATCGTTGAGCCGAACGGTAAAAAGCAGCTTACTGCAAGAATCATACCTCACCGCGGGTCGTGGGTGGAAATCCAGCTCGACGGCGATGTTTTGATCGTTAATATAGACAGACGCAAAAAAATGCCCGCAACGGTGCTCCTGCGCGCCCTCGGGTACTCCACAAACGAAGAAATCATTAACCTCTTCTACGAAAAAGAAACCATAAAGGTCGAAAATAAAAACAGCGAAGCGCTGCTGGGACGCGTAATAGGCAAAGAAGTCGTAGACGAAGAAACCGGCGAGGTTCTCATAGACGCGTCCGAGGCCATTACCGAGGAAAAATTTAAGGCGCTGGTCGAAAAAGGTATAGCGGAGGTAGAGGTACTGGCAGGCGATCTGGACAGCGACGATAACAGAATTATCCTCGAAACGCTGAAGAAGGACCAGACCAAGAGCGAAGAAGACGCCCTGCTCCATATATACGCAACAATGCGCCTGGGCGATCCTCCCACCGTCGATGTAGCCAGAAGTTTAGTGCAGCGCGCTTTCTTTGATGACAAACGGTACGACCTGGGCAGTGTCGGGCGTTACCGTGTAAATACACGCCTGGGCGTTACGCCGCCAGAGGGCACCAATACGCTCACAAAGGAAGACTTTGTTGAGACGTACAAGTACATGATCAAGCTTAACGCGGGAGATGGATTTATTGATGATATAGACCATCTCGGCAACCGCCGCGTCCGTTCGGTGGGAGAGCTTCTCGCCACACAGTTCACGGTAGGGCTTACGAGGATGGTGCGCACTATCAGGGAGCGGCTGAGTTTGCGTGACACAGAGAACATCACCCCGCAAGACCTTATCAACGCCAGAACCGTCTCTACGGTCGTTCAGGCGTTTTTTGGGTCGAGCCAGCTCTCGCAGTTCCTCGACCAGACCAATCCGCTGTCTGAGCTTACGCACAAGCGCCGCGTCAGCGCCCTGGGTCCTGGCGGGTTGACAAGAGAGCGCGCGGGTTTTGAGGTCCGCGACGTTCACCATACCCACTACGGCCGTCTCTGTCCGATTGAAACGCCGGAAGGTCCGAACATCGGTCTTATCGCGTCGCTCAGCACGTTCGCGCGTGTCAACGAGTTCGGTTTTATCGAGACGCCGTACCAGAAAGTTGAAAATGGCATTGTTACCGGAAAGATAGAGTACCTGACGGCCGATCAGGAAGATAATTACATCATCGCGCAGGCCAACACGCCGCGTGAGCCCAAAACCGGCAAGATTACCGAGAGCAGCCTTTTCGCGCGTTACAGGGGCGACTTCCCGGTTGTCTCTCCCGAGCAGGTGACGTATATGGACGTGTCGCCGATGCAGTTGGTCAGTATTGCCGCAGGCCTTATTCCTTTCCTTGAGCATGACGACGCGAACCGCGCTCTCATGGGCTCCAACATGCAGCGTCAGGCTGTGCCGCTGCTCTGTACCGAAGCGCCGTTTGTTGGAACCGGCCTGGAAGGGCGCGCGGCGGTCGATTCGGGATGCATGATCATCGCCAAAAACGCCGGCGTCGTAGAAAAGGTCGACGCTACGAAAATCGTTATTAGGAAAACCGACAGAGACGCGAACGATATTCTTGGGTTAACGGAGTTTGACTCGTACGAGCTGGTCAAGTTCGAACGGTCGAACCAAGACACGACCATCAACCAGAAAGTCTGTGTCAGGGAGGGTCAGCATGTAGAGGCCGGAACGGTTTTGGCCGACGGCCACGCGACGAGCAAAGGCGAGTTGGCTTTAGGCAGGAACGTCATGGTAGCGTTTATGCCCTGGCGCGGCTATAACTTTGAAGACGCGATTATCATCTCCGAGAAACTGGTCGCCGAAGACGTTTACACTTCGGTGCACATAGAAGTTTTTGAAACCGAGGTTCGTGATACCAAGCGCGGTCCCGAAGAGTTAACGCGCGAAATTCCCAATGTCAGCGACGAGGCGCTGCGCAATCTCGACGAGAACGGCGTTGTCAGGATAGGCACCGAGGTTGAGCCCGGCGATATTCTCGTTGGTAAAGTTACGCCCAAGGGCGAAACGGAGCTTTCACCGGAAGAGCGTCTTTTAAGGGCCATCTTCGGCGACAAGGCCGGCGATGTCCGCGACTCTTCTCTCAAGGCTCCCCCGGGGCTTAAGGGCGTTGTTATAGACACGCGCGTATACTTCCGCAAGGAGCGCGACAAGCGTTCGAAGAAAAAAGACAAGAAGCGCATCGACGAGCTCAAGGAAGAGATAACGCGGGAGATTCTTGAAGTGGAAAAGGTAAGGCTTGAGCGGTTGGTGGAGATACTGGCCGACACGCAGTCCTGCGAAATTTCCAATACCCACACCGGCGAAGTGATACTGTCCGCCGGCAAAAAGTGGACGAAGTCTAATCTGTCCAAACTTGACTTTATGGCGATCTCCTTTAAGGACGGGCTCTCTCAGGATCCTGAGAAAAATAAGCTGGCCGAGGAGGTTCTGTACAAGGCGAATGACTTGATAGTCAAAAAAGAGGACAAGCTCGATAAAGAGATCGATAAGGTTGTAAGGGGCGACGAGCTCAAGCCCGGCGTTCTTCAGTTGGTAAAGATCTATGTCGCCAAAAAGCGCAAGCTGTCGGTCGGCGACAAGATGGCCGGGCGCCACGGGAACAAAGGGGTTATCTCAAAAATTCTTCCCGTCGAAGAGTTGCCGTACCTGCCCGACGGCACGCCTATCGATATCATCCTGAACCCGCTGGGTGTTCCTTCCCGAATGAACGTCGGCCAGATTTTGGAGACGCACATGGGGTGGGCCGCCGCGAAGCTTGGGGAGCAGATCGCCACGCCGGTATTTGACGGCGCGAGCTATGAAGATGTAGTCGCACTGCTTAAAAAGGCGAAATTGCCCGAAAGCGGAAAAGAGAAGCTTAGAGACGGCCGCACAGGCGAGCCGTTTGACCACGAGATCACGGTGGGCCCCATCTACATGATGAAGCTCTGCCACCTGGTCGATGACAAGATCCACGCGCGTTCCATCGGTCCGTACTCACTCGTAACGCAGCAGCCGCTCGGCGGTAAGTCGCAGTTCGGCGGCCAGCGCTTCGGCGAGATGGAAGTGTGGGCGCTTGAGGCTTACGGCGCGGCGTATACGCTGCAGCAGATACTAACGGTCAAGAGCGATGACCTGGCCGGGCGTTCGAAGATATACGAGTCGATCGTCAAGGGCGAAAACGCGCCGCCTGCCGGTATACCCGAGTCGTTCAAGGTTCTGGTAAGAGAGATTAAAGCTCTCGCGCTCGACTTCAAAACATTGGAGGGTGGGGAAGAGGCGTAAATTGTAATACCGGCGTAACGATGTCGGATGGTATGATGTGTATTAGTATTGATGGTAACGATTTTGTGTGTTGTTGATAGATATGGCGGGACAATGTGGCGCATCCCGAAGGGATGCACCGCCTGGTAGAATGTCCCCTAAAGATTTTTCGCGTCCCGTAGGGGCGCGTAGGGTGTTAGCTGGGCAATGGTGGTGATGTTCATCATCATAAACAGGTGAAAATATCGATGGAGGTATATACGTGTCGGAAATAAGCCAGTTGGACAAAAAACCGCAGGAGATCACGGGGGTCGAGATCAGGCTCGCTTCCCACGAGACCATTCGTAACTGGTCGTACGGCGAAGTTACGAAGCCGGAAACGATCAACTACCGCTCCTTCAAGCCGGAACGGGACGGTCTGTTTTGTGAAAAGATCTTTGGCCCGGTTCGTAACTGGGAGTGTAACTGCGGCAAATACAAGCGTATTCGTTACCGGGGCGTAGTGTGCGACCGTTGCGGCGTTGAGGTAACGCACTCCAAGGTAAGGCGCGAGCGTATGGGGCATATCGAGCTTGCGGTGCCCATCATCCACATTTGGTTTCTTAAGAGCTCTCCGTCGCACATAAGCAATCTGCTCAACATGCAAAGTTCGCATCTCGAGCGCGTTATCTACTACGAATCCTATGTGGTGATCGATCCGGGCAACACAAGCCTTAAGCGTAACCAGCTTCTTTCCGAAGATGAGTATTTCGAACTGTTAGACAAGGGCAAGCAGTTTGACGCGCAGATGGGCGGTGAGGCGATACTTGAGCTGCTGCGCGCGCTTGATGTGGAGGCGCTGGTTTATGAGCTGCGCTCGAGAATAAAGTTTGAGGTATCGGAGCAGCGCCGTCAGGAGCACCTGAAGCGTTTAAGGATTGCGGAAGATTTCAACAGATCGAAAAACGAGCCGATGGACATGGTGTTGCAGGTATTGCCGGTGCTGCCGCCCGATCTGCGTCCGCTGGTGCCTTTGGAAGGCGGGCGTTTCGCCACGTCAGACCTGAACGACCTGTATCGCCGCGTTATCAACAGGAATAACCGTTTAAAGAAACTTATAGAGATCAAGGCTCCCGATGTCATTCTTCGTAACGAGAAGAGGATGCTTCAGGAGGCTGTCGATACGCTGTTTGACAACGGCCGTCGCTCATTCTCGGTTAAGGGCGAAGGCAAGCGCCCATTAAAATCGCTCAGCGATTTGCTGAAGGGCAAGCAGGGGCGTTTCCGCCAGAACCTTCTCGGCAAGCGCGTCGACTATTCAGGTCGCAGCGTCATCGTTGTCGGGCCGGAGCTTAAAATTCATCAGTGCGGATTGCCGAAGCTCATGGCGCTCGAGTTGTTCAAGCCTTTCGTCATCCAGAAATTAGAGGAAAAGGGGCTGGTACAGACGGTCAAAAGCGCGAAAAAATTTGTTGAGAAAGAGCGTCCGGAGGTTTGGGATATTCTTGAGGAGGTCATTAAGGATCACCCCGTCCTTCTCAACCGCGCGCCTACGCTTCACCGTCTCGGTATCCAGGCGTTTTTCCCGGTTCTTGTGGAGGGAAAAGCCATTCGTCTGCATCCGCTCGTTTGCTCGGCTTTTAACGCCGACTTCGACGGCGACCAGATGGCCGTGCACGTACCGCTGTCATTTGAATCGCAGCTTGAGTGCCGCTTCCTTATGTTATCCGCTAATAACCTGCTCAGCCCCGCGTCCGGTCATCCCGTTATGACGCCCACTCAAGACATCGTTCTCGGTATATACTATTTGACAAAGATGTCGCTCGACCGCAAGGGTCAGGGCCGCGTTTTCAGCGATACCGCCGAAGTGCTGCACGCAATTGCCGACAAGCAGGTCGACATACACGCGAAAATCAAGCTGCGCTACAGGGGTGAGCGTATCGAAACGACCCCGGGCCGCGTCATCTTCAACACGGTCGTTCCCGAGGAGATAGAATTTGTTAATGAGC
>Ga0123356_10007107_pt1 | contig 11214 bp, 12 predicted proteins | sample TergutEmb28metaG_2_FD_92546 | JGI IMG/M metagenome (GOLD analysis project Ga0123356, IMG submission 92546) | Embiratermes neotenicus P3 segment gut microbial communities from Petit-Saut dam, French Guiana - Emb289 P3 | ecosystem: Host-associated > Arthropoda: Insects > Digestive system > Gut ... | reverse complement strand
GCGAATAAATCAAAGATAAATACTTGGACGCAATCTCATGTAACATTTAAGGAGAAAAACAAATTGTCTGTAGCGCAAAGAAAATACTTCACCGAAGTGGCAGCGTTAGCAGATAAAACCGTCGCAGTTGTCACCACAAACGGGAAAACCTTCAGCGGAACCCTAGTCGGTATAAATCCTGATAGCCTAAGCCTTACACTTGCAGATGCAAAAGATGAATCAGGCAAATCGCTCAATCGATTGGTCCTAAACGGCGCAAACGTTATGTCTATAGCCAGTACAGAGAAACCCTTTGACCTCAAATCGCTCGCCGGCAGGCTTGAAAAAGTTTTCCCAACCATGGTTAAACTCTATGAAGACCAAGGTTTTATCTGGGTCATGGATAAAGTGAAGTTAACTGAAAAAGGCGTTGTGGAAGGCACAGGCCCCGCTGTGGATCGCGTGCAAAAAGTCTACACGCAATTCATAAGCGAAGCTAAAGCCTAAATAAACCAGCGCAGTTGCTGCTCTTCCTTTTTCTTTTCTTCTGTCATGCTCCGAATTATCCCAAAAGATTCCAACATTTCTTTAATTTTTGCGCCACTTGCATCTATTTCGGATAAATCTATTGACAACCCAAGATATTTGTTCAAAGTTATCAGAGCATAGCGTGCTGCATTCACATCAGGTTCCATTCCGGGTGTATCCACCAAAAGCGAAAAACCCTTAAAATCACGAATTCTTGCCAGCCCAATTGAGAGACCAGCAATACCAAACACATGACCCACCATAACTTTGGTGCCTAAATCCAGCGTAGCCTGCATAGTTTCCAAATCCGTAGCGGTGCTATAGATTTGAGGTACCGGATGAGCTTCATCTTTTTTAAAGCCGCCAATAGAAACCACAAACTTACAACCTAACTCTGCACATATATCGAGCACTTTCCCAACAAGTTCATATTGACCAATTGTAGTAAGAGCCTGAGTATTTCCATACCAGATAATAAGATCGTGACCATTCTCGCCGCTACATTTAGCATAGTAGAGCTCATTTATCGGCGAACGGGTACCGCCATCGGGAGTGGTGATGGCAAAATCTTGGAAAGATGAAGAAAATATCTGAGCGAACTTGACTGCTTTGTGTTCATTTATAAGGTGCAAAGCAGCGATGTTGGCAACAAAACCGATGCCAGGTAAGCCTTCAATGAGGATAGGGTTGTTTAGCTGGGGTTTCTCAGATATGTCAATTGAGCAGACCATAATTGTGCCTTCTGAGGGTATAAGCAAAGCATTATGATATAAGGATGACTAATTAACAAGTCACCAACAGCTTATTTTTGAGCGCTATATATCAAAAGTTGATACTACCAAAAATCCAAGTTATCAGATGCCCTAATTATCCGCAGTAACTATCCAGCACTAGTCATCAAGAGATAGGAATTAGAAGAGATTGCTCTTCTATTGAAGTATCGTTAAACTAAGTTATGCAATTTGGATTTTTTTATCCAAGGCAGCGTGTACATTTTTTTCGATTGTACGTTTTAATCCGCTGATTTTATCCACTGTATCTTGATAAGAGTTAGCTTTAACAACTTCATGGGTTTCTACGCTGGTTTTGCGTGCTCTGAACTGATTTAGTTGTTCTTGGTATTGGGCGATGTTACGGTTGATTTCATCTAGATCTGATGATGTCAGCAAATGATCACGCGTTGTTGCCATCTCTTTGCAACGTATCTGCAGATTATCCAAGGCGTTTTTGTATAAAAATTCATTGACTGATTGTTCAGCCTTACGAGCTTTATCGGGTTTAAGTTTAAGAGTGTCCTTAGTTACCATACCTGCGAGTTTTTCGAGGATTTCTTTGAGCATCGGATAGCCTTGTGGCTCTTGTACCAATGCATCAAATGGGGTGTCTAGGTACTGGTTGATTTTTGTGAGTTCACCAGGAGTTATTCCTCCGCCTCCGCCTGAAGTAGCCATTGCCTGCATCTTGATGAAGGGTTTTTGGAGATGCCGCAAATCATTTCGCAGCTCGTTGTTTAGGTTCTCTATTTCTGTATTTATCAAGTTGAGTTTATCGATTGGACCACTGCTTTTTAGATTAGAGATTTTTTGTTCGATCTCTGAGATTTCCTGTTCGATAGGCACCCGTTCGTCGCGGATTTTTTCGCGGTCTTCTTGGAGTGTGAGAAGCTGTTTTTCTATACCCTGCAACTCATCTAACTTGAGGATAGCTTCTTCTAGTGTTTTGGTCTTTACGTATTCTTTGGTTACATATTCGTTTAGGGTGTTGAAGACCTGTCGAGCTTTTTCATAGACCGCTAAGAATTTTCTGCGGTCCATAATAAAGAATGGTGAGATACGAGGGAACCAGTTCTTTATGTCTATGTCGGTTACGTAGAAGACTTTGTAAATTTCCTGCACATAGCCGCGCATGGTGTCATAGGAAATCTGCTCGGGAGAGCTGAGTTTTTTTAAGCGCTCCATAAAGAGACGACTGAGTTTGTTTAGTGCACGGGCACGATTGTAGAGTTTCATGTTATGCCGTTCGATTTCTTTGTTGCTGATATCGAAGAGCTGTTTGCTTACGTCTGCGACCAGCTGAAGGGCAAGATCCATGTCGTCGCGCAGTTTTTTGGCTTGCGCTTGCACAGGAACTAGGGCGGCATTGGTTTTGTCTTCCAGCCATCGCTTAGCCTCATTAGACGAAGCGAACTGGGCGATTGCTTCAGTCAACATACTTCACAGTGTAATTTGTGCGCTTGGGGTTTATGTATTTAATCCCAAATCACTACAAAATTTACCCACACAATCAGCCATAAGTACCATGCTCCATAGAAATATGCACACCAACACGGCCAATGCGGATTCTTTTTTGTAAATACAAATTTTTAATCGGTTTATTCTAAAAATGGCAACAAAATAGCGTGAGAGGAGCGAGGAACCAAACGAAAGGGGAAGGTTGGTTTAATCCCCGTCCCTCTCACAGCAGCCATAGCCGAGCTTAGCCTTTATAAGGCTTAGTCCCAAACCGTAACTCAATTGTGGGAATGGGCAGTTGGGGTTACTTCAAATCACGCAACATTTGGAACAATATCACCAAAATATGTTTTTTATGTTCCAAATAAGGTTTTTTGTACAAATTAGAACATATACCACCAATCCAAAAAACCAGTATCAACCATAGGCATGTTTAAACAGGACAGCAAAAAGCGGCGGAGACAGCAAATACACAGTTTAACCGCACCACACAACCACCGGGGGTAATACTCTTAAATATGTAACAAATGCATTGAGCCTTGGGAAAACAATACTTGGACACCAAAAAACTCACCCTAACCATCGTCTTTGCGGCATTAGCAATTGTACTAAACCCAGCCCTAACAGGCCTTGCGTTCGCAGCACCATTCGCACCACAACTATTCTACCAAATCTGGGAAATCCCCATAGTCATAGCTTTCCTAATAATCAGTCCCCTATCCGGTATAGCCGTAGCCCTGCTAAACACAAGTGTCCTCTTTGTCATCTTTCCAGGTACTCTTCCCACCGGTCCACTATACAATTTACTCGCTACCTTGGCCATGCAAATTGGCATGTATACCGTGATAGTTATCGGCAAAAAAATACACAACCGCAAAAACCCCCAAGCCAACATACTCACCAGCATCAAATGGCTCACAGCAACAACGGCCATAGGTAGCTTAACCCGTGTTGCACTCATGTCAATTATACTCTACTTTGCCCTACCTCAACCAGTCCCCATAGGTTTTGGATTTAACCAAGCCATCATAAATGCTTACTTACCTCTAGCAGGCTTCTTTAACGCAACACTGGCACTCTACACCATACCCATAGGCTGGATAATTGCCTTATCAGCCCAGACGGCACTACAACCAACATTTCAAAATAGACAAAAAAAGTAGAACTAAAATTAAAGTTAGAAGCCCAGGGCTTGGGCTAAAACTTGTGGGTTTATTTTTCCGGCCTTAAAGGTCTTGCCGGTTTTGGCGTTGTTTATCATAAGCATAGCGGGGGCAAATAGGCTGTTGTCGATTTTGTAGAAGTCTTTGTCGGCGTTGAGGAAAATTTGCAGGAAGGGTTTACCATAATCTTTTGAGTTAATTGAGGGGGCATCGTTGACTAGTTGTTGTAGTTTGGATTCGTCATCGCAGTCAACGGTTAGGTAGACGACACCACCGTAGAGTATGACGTCGTTGGTTCTTGCCATGGCGACTTCAAAGTCGGGCCCAACTGGGGGGATGGGTGCATAGCCGGTTGCGTATCGGATGGTTTTGGGGTCTAATCCAAGGGTGTGGAGTTTGTGTATACCTACTTCAACAACTCTACCTGCTACTTGGGTTAAGCCTGCGACGCTTGCGGTTGGAGCAACAGCTATTATCAAGTTTACTGCTTCGATGTTGCTGGCTTTGCAGACTTTTTCTACAAGAACATCAGATGGCAACACATTGCTTTCAAGAACAATAACTGCTTTGTCGCTTTGGTCGGTGTAGGCGATTTCTTCATAGGTTTCTTTGGGTTTTAATGCGATGGCCCGAACAGGTCCTGAGCCAATGGCGATGTTATCACCGTCTTTGATGCGCCAGCCAGCAAATTGACTGCCCAACATGGCAACTGCGGGGTGATCGGAGGTAACGGTTATGGAGGGAAAGGTTATGTCGCCATAGTTTTTTATGCCTAATTGAACTTTTGCGGCGCCGCCTAAGCAGAGCTCTGTTAAGAGTTTCCCTGCAGCAAATCCGCCAGACGCTTTGACACCGGAGTCAATAATGGTGGCGCCTGCACTTGATTTTGAAATATCGACACCATATAATTCGGGGTTGTTGAGGAATTTTTGGGCTTTTTGCCAAGCTAGTTGGTTTACGCTTAATGCTCTAACCATTAATAATTCACCTTAGGCAACTATGGGATAAAAATTTGTAATATTAAAGGTAACGCTATAGGGTGATTATTGTTAACATGTTAGAGTTTATTATCGACTGAGTTTAGATGAACAATAACGACCATATTTTTCAGGGCGCTTCAGAGGTAGAAAAAACAGATATAGAACCGGTGTAATATGCAAACGGCTAATCGTTCAAACAATATCCGTTTCTTAAACCTCAATCAACAAAAATCATGTGGTCCGTAAGCTGTTGAACCTGTGCGGCGTTAGCATCAGGCGATTTTGTTGTTCATATCACATATCACCCATTTATTTTATGTTACTGATAGGTTGTAGCTTGTGTCAAGTCGTTGCAATATTTCCTCAAGTGGCACAGAACCGTCTAAGCTAATAGTGTACCAGTGTTTTTTATTCATATGATAGCCTGGGAAATATTTTTTTCCATCTACAACTGTCTGTAACTCTTCTGGTTTGGTTCTTAAATCTAAAATATCAATCAGCTCATCAGAGTTGAGACCTAGTTTTCTTTTGGATATAGTGAGTAGTGCGGCGTACCATTTGTTGGTGTCTTTTCGTTTGAAAACGGCGTTGTTGGGGAAGCGTTGCCATAAAAATTCTAATTCGTCGTGATAGGTGTTCTGTACATGTTGAATGATTTTTTGTGCGTATTGGCTTTTGAAAATATCGGGTTCAAAGCATTTTTCAGCTATTTTGTGAAGGATATTTTCGTAATCGGTTCTGACTGTGCTCACAAATGGGCCGCATGCATCAGTTATGTGATGCAGGACATATTCATTTGAGGCAGTGTCTATCACTTTTGTGTTGATTGTTCCACTATTTTGTATAGTGACGATCATTTGGAATTGTCCGCCCACAATATTTGTTGTGTATGTGTATGTGCTGTTGTTGTTTGGGGTAAACCCGAATAGTAACAGTTTTTTTAGATTTAATTTTTTATTATCAAATATTGCAGACATATACACACCTCATACATGTAGAAAAATGTTAGTAATTAAATAGTATAATAAAATTTGATGTTGTAGAGACAATTTGTGGTCAACCCGTTTGTTAAATTTCGTCAATACCACAAGATACGCCCAAAGAGAGATGTTTTAGTGATTTTTAAATATGTCTTTATACATGCAGGGTATTGTGTGCTACATCAGGAGTTGTAGAGTTGCAACTAGAAGAGATGAAAAAAGAAATTGAAGCTTTAGTTATAGCCAAAGGCTTCTACAATAAACCCGAAGATATTCCAAAAAAGTTGCTGTTTGCTTTCATTGAACTGGGTGAAGCCAGCGATTCATGGAAGAAGGGATTGGGTGAGGAAAAAATTGCAGAGGAACTCATAGATGTGATCTTCTATATTCTAGATACCAGTCGTCTTGCTTGTCCAAACATGAACATGGATGAAGTTTTTGCTAAAAAACTTGCTAAAAATCTGGGCAGACCTTTCCAATACGGTGAGGGCCATCGTGCCAAACAGTCCCCATAATTTATGTTAATCAGCTGATTGTGTGTGAGGCCTGTGGACTTTAGCTATCCGGACAATGTTTGTTTTGAATGTAATGGATGTGGCTTGTGCTGTGGCGACACGCCCCAAAAAGAACGCCATATTCTTCTTTTGGCATCGGAAGCTAAGGAAATTTCATCAGAAACCCAGCTACCTATTGAAGAGTTTGCCAAAGAAACAACAGACAGTAGTCCCTACGTTTATGAAATGAATAAGCCAAATGGCAGATGTTTTTTTCTTAAAAATAGCAGATGCAACATCTATGAATCCCGGCCGCTTATCTGTCGATACTATCCCTTTGAAGTACGGTTCAACTCGGAGAGGGGTATGCATGTTTTTAACTACACCCTAGAATGTCCAACTATAAACAAAGAAGGAAAACAGATGGTAAAGCAAGATTTTGAGAGACTGTTTTTGCTGGCTGAAGAACGCTTACTTTAGAGCTGGTTTAAAACATCGGATTGATCTATGGTTATACCGCAGTAGTGACATTTTAGTGACAGCGGTTCGTCGTGTTTAACTTGGAATTTGGATAAGATTGGTTCGCCGCTGTTACTTACACAGCTGGGGTTAACACATTTAACGATACCTTCGATAACTTTGGGGAGTTGAACTTCTTGTTTTTCCACCACTTCATAGTTACGGATGAGGTTAATTGAGGCATGTGGGGCAAATAGTGCAATACGGTTGACCTCTTGGATGCTGAGAAGTTTATCTTCGATTTTTACTATGTCCTTGGCACCGAAACGTTTGCTTGGCACGTTAACCGCGATGGTCATGACACGTTTCTCTTTGCCGGTTATTCCCAAAATTCTAACGACATCAAGTGCGTAGCCGCCACATATATGGTCAATGACCGTACCGTTTTTGATTTTGGAAACATGTAATTCATTTTTGCTCATAGAGACCACACAGAGAGCTACTGCTTGGAGGCAGATAAGATTTTACTTTAAAAATTAGATACGCAGGTTGATGACAGTTGTGCCTGCGAATTTGTCAAAGTACCGTAGAAAGGCAGGGTTTTTTATACGCCAGCCAAGCAGTAAATCAAAGGGCAGAAGCGGGAGGACTTTGCCAAAGTTGCGGATTGCGGCATGGTCGTAGCTCATTTTCTTCCCGTCTGTACGAACGACTTTTAGGCCAAGGATACGTTTACCAATGCTTTGTCCATTGAAACCTTCTAGCAGTGTTGAATATAGCCAGAGCAATCCCACAGTTATAAACAGAGATGTGCTGATGTTGTTTGTTAGAAAAGTTGTTAGGTCAGGGGCGATTAGGCTGGGGATAATTGAGATGGTTATTGTTATGGCAAAAATTAAACTGAAATCAATTAGGAATGCAACCGCGCGTTTTTGAAAGGATGCAATGGGGAGTGAACTTGCTTTACCCTGTACGTCGGCAACTTCGGCCCAATCTTCTACGTCGTGGATGATTCGTACTGCGCTTTCGCCTGCACGGCTGAGTTTGTATTTGCCGCTTGGGGTCTGCTCTATAAAGGGGGCTAATGCGCGGAGGTGAAAGCTAAGTTTGCCTGTGTCAACTTTGAGGAAGTTTAGTAGATCTGTAAATGATGCTTCGCTGTTGTTGCTTAGATGGAGAAGTATGTCTCTGCGCAATGGATGCGAAAGGACTGAGAGGACTTTTGAAACATTTTCTTGGTTTACTGCCATATTTAGCCCATGCGTTTTATAATTAATTACTTTTGGAGACGCATTTGGTATAGCCTTTACTTGGGTTTTCTCACATATAAGGAACACCCAAAATCCTCTCTAAAAGCTTAAGGTTTAAACAATATATTAAAAGATTATGAATTAGCTAAAAATAGAGCAATAAATCATTATTTCGCACATAATATTCACGCAGATGTATTAGTATTAACGTATAGGCAGCGACATCAACTATTATTGTTGATGTTTGGCGGGCACACAAGTTGTTTTAAAGAGAGGTTTTGGCAATTGTCACGTATTTGACACGTCATCACTACAAGTGTTCATCCATATAACTTCAACTTCGACAATATCTATATATAAGCGTCATTCGCATAAGCATTTCAATTAGCAGCGGAAACTTTTAAACAAAGGAGCTGAAAGAAAACGTGAAAACAATCTACGAAGGAAAGACAAAAAAAGTTTTATCTGATGAAATAACCGGCGACCATTATTTACTTTTCAAAGATTCTGCCACCGGTGAAAACGGCAAATTTGATCCGGGCGCTAACACTGTAGGTGGCAGTGTTTTAGGCAAAGGAAAAAAGGGCCTGACCATTTCAAAATATTTTTTTGAGATAATGGAAGCAAACGGAATTCCAACACATTATCTGGGTGCAGACCTTGAACAGGGCCTAATGAAAGTCCGCAAGGTCACAGTTCCAGCACTTGAATTTGTGTTACGCTACTTCACAGCAGGCAGCATGTGCCGCAGATTTACACTCGAAAAAGGCATCCCATTTAACCCGCCCTACCTCGAAGTCACACTCAAAGATGACGCTCAAGGAGACCCTCTTATCAGCGAAAGATTATGCCTCATGAAAGGCTTACTAAAAGAAGGCGAATACAACAAAACCTTAGATCTTTTAGTTAAAGTGGGCGAAGTTCTACAAAAGGAACTAAAAGGACTGGGGTTAACTCTGATAGATTTCAAAGTTGAATTCGGCTTTGATGAAAATCGCAAAATATACATCGCAGACGAAATTACACCCGACATCTGGCGCGTACAAGACGAATTGGGCAACATACCCAACCAAATTGACTGCGCAAAACTGATTCTTGACAAAATAGATGCCAAAAACCCCGCCTAAGGTTGTTTAACAACCCCCAATTTTTATGGGTAAATAAGACCCAACGTTTAATCAACACAACCCATGCTACAGTCCGATAAAATAACCAAATTGAGCAAGTGGTAAGAAAAACACCAAATCACTCAACAAAAAACAACATAGAAACAAAAACGCCATCACATCAAATTTGAAGTGGAGGATTAGTTGCTTTTTCTATTGTTAGACTTGGTTTTGCAGTTGTGTTAACTTGGATAGTCAAGGTTTAGGGTTTAAAACCATGTATGAGATGTTTGATTCGTTGTGTGGTTGTTTCGCTGTTTTCAATCCTGTACCATCTAGCAGTATAGTCATCTAGACAGTCGGAGGCTTTTGTGTCTCGAAGTATTAATTCAGGTTCGCCAAGTATTTTGACGAAATAAATTATTAGTTTTTTTCCCTCTTCAGTGGGATCAACTGAGAGAGTAACAGATATGGGAGAAACGGTAAGATAAAATCGGGACATCTGTGAGCGTATTTTATGGACCGCAACACCCCAAAACTGGGTAATACCGGGCATAGAGTTGATTTCGTGGACTGTTTTAAAATTGTAACTCATCTATAGTCCCTTCTTGAGATATAGGATGCCTTGGGCTTGAGTGTTCATGTTTAAGTCCGATTCCCGTCACCTTTAAAACATAGATTTAACATATAAATATTATCAACAAATATTTTTTACCAGATTATACGCGGTTTCAACAATCACACATAAAGACACCCGCAATCATACTCTAAAATATAGAACCAAAAACAAACAACCACAACCACAAATAAACCAATCAACAACACTACAACTACACACATTTATTAGGCCATAACCAAAGAAATCTAAGGATTACCCATGTCAAGCGCAGAAATCGCAGTGCAAGTATTTCGAAAATTAGAACGCGAAGACCTAAGAATCCTTCACATAATCGAAGCCGCAATGGCAAAACGAGAATTCGTCCCCATCGAACAAATCCACAAATACGCCAAAGTTCCCCTCGAACGCGTCACATACACAATAGACAAACTAGACAAACTAAACCTAATCTACAGAAAACACGGCGCATACACCGGCTACACCCTAAACTACACAGGCTACGACTGCTTAGCCATAAACGCACTGGTAAAAGCCGAAATCATCACCTCATTTGGACAAACCCTAGGCGTGGGTAAAGAAGCCGACGTTTACGACGCCCTAAGCCCAGCAGAACAACGCATAGCCGTCAAATTCCACAGATTAGGCCGAATCAGCTTTCGACAAACCCGTCGCAAACGAGGCTACATCCGAGAACACTCCTCATGGCTGTTTCAATCACACCTAGCCGCAGAAAAAGAATTCCAAGCCATGAAACTAGCCCATGAAAAAGGCGTTTCAGTACCCCAACCGCTTAGCCAAAACCGCCACGTCATAGCGATGGGTATGATTGAGGGCGGCGAACTCTCACGCTACAAAGACATCGGCGATGCCAAAAAAGTTCTGCGAGAAATTCTACGCAACCTCAAAAAAGCCTACCTCAAAGCCAACATAATCCACGCAGACCTCAGCGAATACAATCTTATCCTACAACCAGACGGACACATATTAATTATTGACTGGCCGCAGGCAGTTAAAACCGATCATAAAAACGCAAAAGAACTACTCGAACGAGACCTAAAAAATATATTAACTTTCTTCAGCCGCAAATTCTACGTAGAACTAGCGGCAGATGAAGCATACAAATATGTAATAGGGGAAGCTAAAAAGCTACCTATTTAGTGCAAGTTTGTGTTTAACACGATATAGAGTATGTTGTTTCCGCGAAGAAGCACATTACCATAGTTGGTCATAAGCTGATCTTCTTTGCACTCTGTTGCGCCTTCCAAGAGCAGGTTCATATGCCCATCGCACTTGATCATTTTGCCCTTGTATTCATAGCCGTTTTTGAGGACAACTTCAATGTTGCCATGCAATTGTTTTATGAGAACGTTTAATGGTTTTTTACTTGGTTCCATCATTGACATATGGGTTCCCTGTCCATTCCTG
>Ga0123356_10007106_pt1 | contig 11215 bp, 8 predicted proteins | sample TergutEmb28metaG_2_FD_92546 | JGI IMG/M metagenome (GOLD analysis project Ga0123356, IMG submission 92546) | Embiratermes neotenicus P3 segment gut microbial communities from Petit-Saut dam, French Guiana - Emb289 P3 | ecosystem: Host-associated > Arthropoda: Insects > Digestive system > Gut ... | reverse complement strand
GGATATTCTCGAGTGCCGCAAGGTCCGCCGCTGGCCGTCCCCGAAAGCCCTGAAGCAACCGGGATCCTTTGACCTCAGCGATCATCGCCTGCGCTTCCGAGCGCGTGATGGGGCAGCGTCGCAGCGCCACATCGTTGTAGACCTCGACCATCACGCCGCCAGTACCGAACAGGAGCACCGGGCCCAGTTGAGAGTCGCAGGACACACCAACGATGACTTCTACACCGTCTCCGACCATCTCCTGCACCGACACGCCGTTGATCCGGGCCTGTGGCGCACGGGCCTCGGCATTGGCCAGGATCTCCGCGTAGGCCGTTCGCACTTCTGCCGCGTCGCCGAGGTTCAGCCGCACCACGCCGGCCTCTGTCTTATGAAGAATGTCCGGCGAATCGACCTTGAGAGCGACTGGAAACCCGAGCCGCTCTGCGGCCTCGATGGCTGCCTCTGCAGACGATGCCCGGTGCTCACGCGCACTCGCCACGCCCCAGGCTGCCAACAGCTGCTTGCTCTCGGACTCCGAGAGTGTCGCATGGCCCAAGCCAAGAGCGTGAGCGATCGCCTCATCCTGTGGCGTCGTGCGTAACGGGGCCATCGCGAAGCCATCGGCGAGCCGCCGCTCCCGCCATGTATGATATGAGAGGCGGCTCCGCAGGCCGCGTGCCAACTTGTCCGGCGTGTAGAAAATCGGTATCCGCGCACTCTTGAGCTGTGCCAAGCCAGCCTTGGCGTCCCGGCTTCCCGTCCACAAGAACACCACACCCTTGTCGGTCCGATCACGCTGGCTGATAACCTGCCGCGCCTGCGCATCCGCGCCCGCACTTGCCACAACGAGCGTACCCATCCGGGGATCGTTGATCATATGCTCCATGATTTGTGGGAAGGACTCACTGTTGGCAAAGCCTGTCACATCGGCTGGATTCGCAGCCCATCCGAAGCCCTTCAGGATCGCGTTGATGCCGTCGCGCGCCGCTTCGCCAAGCAGCGGTAGATCGAGGCCGGCCTGACCGCACATGTCGGCAGTGAGCGAACTGATGCCGCCCGAATGCGATACGACCGCGAGGCCCGGCAAACCGGGCTTGGGCGTGTTGGCTAGGAGCTGTGCGACCTCCAGGAGTTCGTCGTAATCCTGGACACGGATCACCCCGTACTGGGCAAAAATCGCATCCCAGCGGGCATCCGCGCCCGTCAGCGCCGCGGTATGCGAGCGCGCCGCCCTCGCGCCGAGTTCAGAACGCCCGATTTTGATGAGGACGATTGGCTTGCCGCGCTCTGCGGCAAGCTTTGCCACGTCGAGAAATTTATCGGCCCGCTTGAAGCCTTCAACAAAACCGGCAATGACCCGCGTATCCGGATCGTCCAGTAGATAGCGGGCGAAATCCGTGAAGTCGAGGTCCGCCTCGTTCCCGGTCGAGATGATGTAGCTGAATCCGATGCCGTTCTCCACGGCCCGCACCAGGAACGGCCCGAACGCCGTCGCGCCGCTTTGGCACACGAGGCCGATCGGCCCAGTCAGACCGGACGCCCCGCGCGAGGAAGAGGTGGCCCAGATGTCGTGCTTGACGTTCGCGAGCCCCAGGCAGTTGGGCCCGCTGATGCGCATGCCGGAGGCCCGGGCAAAGGCGCCGAGTTCGCCCTGCAGATCGCGCCGATCGTTCACGCCGCGCTCGGCAAAGCCCGCCGAGATCACGATCGCCGATCCCGCTCCTTTGCGATGGCTCTCCCGGAGGACGTCGAGCACATGGTCGTAGGGCACCACGATGCCAACCACGTCGGGGGCCTCGGGCAGGTCCGTCACACTTGGGTAGGACTTCTCCCCCATGATTTCGTCATAGCGCGGGTTCACCGCGTAAACCCGCACCTGGTCTTTGGCCTTGAGTGCCGCAGCCAGAAACCGCCCGCCATACTGCATCCGCGGCGTCGCGCCCACGATCGCGATGGAGCGTGGGTTCAGCATTTTGTGGATCGAGGCCATCTGTGGTGCTGTCCAGAAACCCATAACCCCCCCTGAAGCAAACGTGGTCTGTCGGATCAGCAAGCCCATTCTCCAGGAATGGGACTGCCATCAGCCGATATTCCCACATCATGGCCTGAAGCGAGCGCGCGCGGCAGAGCCTGCTCGCCAATGCCGGATGAGGAGGTCGCTCAAGACCGTGATCGACCAGGTCTGGAAAGGCGCTTCGTACCGACGGGTGGGTGCTGTTCCTCAACAGGCCGGGACGCAGAGGCCGGGTGGCCAGGATGGCTCGCGGCCCGCCCGTTGATGGCTCGGCCGGGCGGCCCTATCCTGTCATCGTGCTAATGCCATGGGAGCAAACCCGTATGGACGAAGATCGGTTTAATATGTCCGTTCGCAAGTTTCTCAAGGTGGTCGGCGTCACTTCGCAACGTGAAATCGAGGGCGCCGTCCGAGAGGCGGTGAAGGCTGGTCGCCTCCGCGGCAACGAGACGCTGAAAGCAACGATGACGCTTGAGATCGGTGCCATAAGCCTCAGGCACAAGATCGATGATGAAATCGAAATCGGTTAACCGTGACCGTCAAAGAGGTGTTACGCTCGAGGATCTCTGCAACGTCGTATTGACCGGTCGTCAAAGCGTCTAGCGGTTGACTGAAAGTCAGATGGCCTGTGCAGATCTGCCGCTTTGGTGGAATATGGTCTGCCCGGCTTGGAATCGGACCCGTTGGCGCCGAACATTTGGTCCGAGTTCGGGCGTCGATTCCGGGAGTACGGCGAGTAAGCTGAAACCGCCGCGGCCGTGATCTTCCCCATCATTCGGAGCCTCGGCTAACCCTCACGACCAGGGCATCCCGCCCGATTGTTTGCGTGGGACGAACACCACCGCGACCCCGTCAGCTGCACCGGTTAATACGGGGCGTCGACCCGGGATGGATCTGTCTTGACGGAAACACTACTCGGTGATGCGCTTCGGCACTCGTGCCGGAGTGCCAAACGCTCTCAGCCAGACGATGGAGAATGCGGACGCATAGGATACCCCAGAATGACCCACACGTCAGCACGGCTTAAGTTGGCAGGAAACCGATCGTCGTATCAAGCATCCGGCGGCGCCTATGATCCGGATGACGGATCCCTGAAGGAGCAGCACCATGCGCATTAACGACAATCTATCGGTACCCGTCATCGTCCATGCCGAGCAGCAGGATTGGGTGCCGAGCCCCGCAGCGGGCGTGGATCGGCGTATGCTGTTTCGCGTCGGCGGCGAGGTTGCCCGTGCGACGTCGATCGTGCGCTATGCGCCCAGCAGCGCTTTCCCACGTCACACGCATCATGGTGGCGAGGAGATTCTCGTATTGGCCGGTGTCTTCCAGGACGAACACGGCGACTACCCGGTCGGCAGCTATTTTCGCAATCCACCTGGCACCTCGCATGTGCCTGCGGCGAAAGAAGGTTGCACCATCTTTGTACGCCTTTGGCAATTTCGTGAGGGGGATAGAGCTCAGATCGTACGCCAGCCCCGTGAAGGTCAGCAGGTGGACCCGCGCCCGGGGGCGCGGAGCGCGACTGTGCTGTTCGACGACGCTCATGAGACGGTGCGTTTGGAGGAGTGGTCCTCGGGCGAAACCGTCAAAGTCGACAATAACCGCGGTCTGGAGTTCCTCGTTCTCTCCGGCAGGCTGACATTCAGAGGTGAATGCATGCCGCCGCTGAGCTGGGGCCGTTTGCCGGCAGGCACCGCGTTGAGAGCAAATGTCAGCGCTCAGGGTGCCAGAATCTGGATGAAGGATGCACCTTTGCTGCATCCCGATGTCTGCCAATTGCCTGACTAAGTCCGAGAACTCGCCTTGCGCTCCGCGCAGAACATCTTCTGCTGACTGTTCATACCTGGACCCGACAGCAGGTCAGCCAGTAACCGGTTCGTTGACACGATCGTCGAGCCACTCGTCATTGATGCCGAACGGTTCAAGGTGCGCGGTGACATCGACCGTCCCCGGCAACAGGTTCTCGACGGCTGTTTCGGCAGCATCGCCGATCGCATGACCTTGCGCCACGCCAGATGCCCATCGACTTCCAGCTGAAATTCGACGAATGTTCGATCGTCAGCGAATCGACTTCGCGGGGTCGTGAACGGCACGGACTCCCGGGCACGCCAGAACCACATCCCTGATACGTCGGCGGTCGCTTTCGGGAAGTTCTCGATCGAGAAGCTGGGTGAGAACAAACCGGGCGGCCAACGATTTCAACCCACCGCATTTAATGTACGGCCTCGCGATCGCCTCAGCTGCCGAGCCGGCAGTGAGACGAAGAGAGATAGGGCCTCACAGCGACGGATGGGCAGACTTGGCACGGTGATCGTCACCTCGCGCACGCGTTGGGCTCCATCAACTCGATGCGGTTCCCAAATGGGTCGTCAACATAGCGACGATTGTAACCTTCAAGAGGCTCATCCTCTGCAACGCGATAGCCGCGGGTCTCCAATCGTGCGACGAGTTCGCAGAGGTCGCTGACGATGAAGGCAGGATGAGCCTTTCGAGCGGGGTTGAAATTGGCGTCGACGCCTAAATGGACCTTCAAGCCATCCTGTTCGAACCAACATCCGCCACGCTTTGCGAGATGAGGCGGTTTAGGCACCTCACTGATTCCAAGGGCGTCGGCGTAAAAGGCACGCGCTTCGGCTTCTCGCCCCGGCGGCATCGCGAGTTGAACATGGTCAAGGCGCTTCACGGACATGGGTCCAGCTTCCTGCGGCGAAATTCCGACCTCTTGCGTGACCGCAGAGACCCGACGGCGGCGGCGGTCTAAGCTATCTAGCACGCCCGACGTGATCAGACCTAGTACGTCTTGTGTGGACGGCCCCGTTGGTTCAGGAGCACCGACGAGGAAACTGACGTCCGAATCGACTGCGGTCATGTGGCCGACCTATGTGACGCGGTGCCATGACCGCTGGCCCAGACGGGTTCCGCGATCCAGTCCCAAACAGCCCGTCGACCTCGAAGGCCGAAGGTACTACCTGGTTCTCCGGACCCTCGGTTCGTCTGATCGTCATCTCGATGAGCTCTCAGGCACCGCGCAGATACGTCCGACCACTCGCGACCGAACGGTCCCCGCCCAGCGGCAATCGTGTGCCGGTCGCCGGTCACGCCGCACGGTTCGATTGGCCTGTAGGCCATTTTTCTGACCGGTCTTTCAAAGGTGGGTTGAAGCGCGGCAGTACAACTCTCGGCATTCGGAGCGAAAATTTCAACTCTAAATAATACCAACGATACCAATTCGACGATGCCCGACATTCGCGCGATACCAAAGCGAGTTAGCTTGGCCATTACTGTCGCACAAGCAAGATACGGAACCGAGGCCAGCGATGCGCACGACACCTCTGACAAGCCAACACACCAGCGCAACGAACTCTGCCTATGCTCTTCGTGGCCAAAACCATCAACGGCTCGGGGGTGCGATCGGGCGCATCGCGGCGACGCCTATAAAGAAGGACCTCGCGACGCAACTGTCCAGGGTGGTGGATCTTCGACAAGCCCGCGAACAGACTGTAAGGCGGATTTCACCACTCGATCGCTACCTCGAAGGATGGGCCAAGGCCAACTTGGAAGAAATTCTCGCTGCCGCCGCACCTGATTACTGCTTTCGCGATCCTCTCATTGGAACATTTTCGCGACGGTCTCTGCATGAGTATTTTGATACCTTGATGGATAGGCTCGAACATCTAGGACCAATCAAGCCATGCGATATGGCTTTCGAACTGCGTGGGCCGATGGCGGAACTGTCACACGGGCCGGGAATTTGGTTCTGGCGCGAGGCATCACGGATCGGGCTCACCGGTGTCACTCAGATCCACGTCGGAGAGGAAGGCGTGCTTGCCGAATGCGTGGCGTACGACAGCAACATGGCATCCCACATGCTTCGCTGTGCCGCCTAGCGAAATCGGCAACGGAGCACAGTCCTACCGCCAGAAGGGGCCGGTATCCGAGCCTCTCCGGGTGTCCCCGGAACGATGAGCACCGCGCGCGTGCGGGCTGCGCGCACGGCCCGGGTTGTAGCGGTTGTTGTACCCGAGATGAGAGCTCGGACAGGGAACAATTAGGCGGCCAGCCTGGATCTCTCGATCTCATCGACCCACGGCGCAGTTGCACCGTGAGTTACCAAGCAGGTCAGCAGGCCACGACAGTGCGGATCTCCCGCCTTTTCAGGCTGTTCCACCGCCGCCACGGCGGCGCGACCTGAGTCGCGCCGACCGCCAGCACGCCCCCGCGTAGCTTGCGTGCGTATGCCCGCGCTCGCTGGCCAACGTATCTTGCATCGATATCATGGGAATGTTGGGGAGTCGCCGATTTGGAATCGCTTGTATCGTCAGGCAGATTGTCGAAACGCAAGCCTCAGCCGAGTGCCCGTATCGGGAGATAAGGCGGTGGAACGAGAGCTCTGTTGGTAAGGACACGCTCGCACGGAGGAAGTTTCCACAGAGTGGGCCGGATCACGGCGCTGACGAGGGCGACGCTAGCGACGGTGGAGGGACGTAGATCACCGGCGGATGCCGGATAAGCTGGTCGCTGGTGTAACGCGATTCCGCAGCGCGATATGACCGACGCTCAGCTCGTCCGGCAATATGGCAGGCGGCGAGCGAGCCAGCACCCAACGTCGATCGTACCGGTGTCACGTTGCACCGCGAGCGTCCAGTCGCCCGGTGGCGTATGATCCAATGCGCGCGGGCAGGGCAGTGCCCAAAGGTCCAGACCGATCGGGTCCAGCAACTCCATCCGTCCCTGGCCGAGGAAGCCCGAGAAGCCGCCATACAGCGCGCCGCCGGAATCAGCGACGGTGAGGTCGGCGTCCAGTTCATCGCAGTGGTAGCGGCCAGCGATGTCTTGCGCCGGCGCTCCTGCGCGTCGTTGCAGCAGTGTCCGGAAGTTTTCCTGCGGACGCTCCATCTGCAGACCATGAGACTTCGGATGAAGGCGTGTTCCGGTCTGGCTGGTGGCGGTACCGTCCGATTGCAGGTTCAGGCGCTCCGAAAAATGGCCATAGCGCAGGCGCGGATACGCGTCCGGGGAGGTATCGATGCGGGCGGAGAGACTGGTTTCCGGATCGATCCACGCACCCGCCCAATCCGGCAATGGTCCAGGCTGGGGTGGGTGCGGTCGATCGATGTCGAGGGCAGCGGCAAGTACGTCGAGCGCGGCATCCCGCGCATCCGAAAGGTGGTTAAACATCACCAGGACGGAGAGGCGTTCCGCCGGCAGGTACATGCGATGGCTGCGCCAGCCGCGTAGCGCGCCGCCATGGCCGGTATAGGCCCGGCCGAATTCGATGCCTCGGTTCAGGCCAAAGCCGTAAGACGATGGCATGCCGCCGGCGAAATTCACCGGCGCGCTGAGTCGGCGATAGAGCGACGTCGGATCGTCGCGCGTGGCATCGATGTGGCGCTCCCAGGCGATCATGTCGTCTAGGCTGGCGCCGAGACCGGCGTCCCCGGTCCAGATGATGCGGTTCTCGGCGGGACGAAAGCCGGTGATGTGGGTGCCTTCATAGCCTTCCGTGCCGTCCGGCAGGGCGCGCGTGTCGGCAGCGAGAACCGCGCTGGCCATCCCGGCGCGATCAAAGATGCAGGCGCGCAGCAGTTCCGCGAAGGAGCGGCCGGTGCGGTGCTGTAGGATGTCAGAGAGCAACCGAAAATTTTGGTTGACGTAGGAGTATTGAGTGCCCGGGGTGAAGTGCAGTGTGCGTGCGCCGCCAATGACGCGCACAGCCTCTGCGTCGGCGAAGGGCGATTCCGCGGGGGCACCGTGCAGCATGGCGACGGCCCAGTAGTCGCGCAGGCCGGACTGGTTGTGGCAGAGCTGGAGCGTGGTGGGTGGAGGCTGCTGTAGGTTAGGCAGACAGGCGCGCAGGTCGGCATCCAGCACCGTGGGGTCGGGGAACTGGTCCAGCAGCACAGCGCAGGTGAACTGCTTGGTGATGGAGCAGAGGCGGAAAAGACTTGCGGGAGTGAAGGGCAGGCGGCGCTCGGCGTTGGCATAGCCCCAAGCGTGGCGGACCAGCGTTTCGCCTGCTCGCAGCACTGCGACCGCGCCGCCTGGACCGGGGTAGTTGCGCGGGAGGGATGCGACGGCGCAGTCGAGGCGAGAGGGCATGGGGCGTGCTTTCGGCTTCGGTGCAGTCCTTATCATGCGCGACATTCATCGCGCCCACACCCCCTGCAATGCTGTGGCCATCAGTCTTACTGTACGTGTCCCCGACGACTCGCTGCACGACTGGCCGCCGCGGACATTGATTTGGAACGCGGCCTGGGAATTGTCGGGCTGATGGCGGAGACGTCCGCACAGGTCACACGAGGCGTGACAACAAGATCATCCGGCCCCACTGTGCAATGTGATGCTCGACGGCAGATTCCCGCTGATTGCCTGCCTGACACGGCGCAGTGTGCGCGATCTCAGCCTGATCCCCGCCGTGCCGTTGTGGAGATCGAACCAGCATTCATTCATCTCCTCGCAACTTCGGCTAATCCCAGAGCGAGTGTGGTGTTCCTGCGATCACTCAGAGCCAACTGAGGGTTACCCTACTCACCCAACATCTCACATATTCGATCGAGCCTCCATGGTTGCCGGCCGTTGAAGCCGCTCCATCGCGAACGTTGGGTCGACCTATTGTCTCCCGATGCCGGTTCCCCCACAACGGGGCATGAACCAGGCAGTTGTTGCCGGCCTGATTGGCTGTGTCTCATTCCTCTACGCGATGGTCGGACAGGCTGGCGGAACGGCCTTTCTCGCCGTCATGGCACTTGCCGAGTTTTCGCCAACGGAGATGCGCCCAACAGCGTTGCTGCTCAACATCGTTGCGGCCGGCTACGCGACGTGGCAACTTCAGCGGCATCACGTCATCGAGTGGATGCTGCTGCGGCCCATAATCGCGCCATCCATTGCGACAGCATTCCTTGGCGGTCTGCTCGTACTGCGCGGCTCGGTCTATTTCGTCACCACAGCGCTTCTGTTAATAGCCGCAGCCGGCTTTATCCTGTTGCGCCAAAGTGGCGATGTGGCGCCTGCCCGGCCTATACGACCGCTCCCCGCGGCTCTCGCGGGCGGAGCGGCCGGAATGCTCTCCGGGCTGATAGGGATCGGCGGCGGAGTGTTTCTGACGCCGCTGGTTGTCGCTTTCGGCTGGGCGTCGCCGAGGCGCGCGGCCGGACTGTCGCCCCCGTTCATTCTCAGCAATTCCATCGTAGGCTTTATCGGTGCCCTGGTTGCAGGGCAGCGTGTCGCATCAGGCACGGCCGTCTATGCTGTCACAGCGATCGCTGGAGCCATGCTTGGCACAACCGCGAGTTTGCACTGGATGTCGGAGAAGGCGACGCGGTACGTCTTGGCGGCCATCCTGCTCTTTGCTGGGATTCGGCTCCTGTCTCGATAGTCTACAGAGACGGGGACAGCCAACTCGAAATCGGTGACGTGCTCATGGGGGATTTTGACGGGTTGCCGGAGCGGTTTCAGGCAGAGAGGCAGTGCTCTTTAGAATGGCGATGACATCCGAGCGTGGACTCGGACACGACTCGCGATGATCCGTCGCACTTCGGTTTCGCCGTCGGGAGCGAGAATTTATCGGCCAGCGCACTGCGCATGAAACGGCCGGCACCGTGAGCTGCTCCGACACAGGACGCGTCCGCCGCACCGCGGGCGGGCGGGTCCTTCGCGTCCTTAGCCCTTCACTCCGCCCATGGTCAGCCCGGCAGTCATGCGTCCGCGGAATATGTAGTAAATGGCCAGCGGCGGTATCGCATACACGATAGCCGTCGCCATCATGTAGTTCCACGGAGCTTCATCGCTGTTCAGGAACTGCGCCAGCGCCACCGGCACGGTCATGCTGCGCTTCGAGGAAAGCAGCAGGAACTGGTATAAGTACTCGTTCCACGCCAGCAGCAGCGCATAGGTGCCGACCGCCACCAAGGCCGGGGCCATCATCGGCAAGTAGATCCGGGTGTAGACCTGCCAGGGTGACGCACCATCGATCCGCGCCGACTCGTCCAGCTCGATCGGAATGCTCCGGCCATATTGCGAGAAGATGAATATGGCGTAGGGAGTGGCGAAGGTGATCATAGCGGCGATCACCGACCACAGGTTGTTGGTGAGCCCGTAGGCTTGCATGATCCGGTAAAATGGGATCGCCAGGAACGAGGCTGGAATCACATAGGTCAGCAGCGCGGCATTGCTGACCAGCCAGCCATAGCGGACGCGCATCCGGCCGATGGAGAAACTAGCAAATGAGCCGATCGCCAGAGTCAGGATCGTCACTGTCGCGCCGACATAGAGGCTGTTGCCGAACTGGTGCCAGAAATACTCCAGATACCAATAACCTTGAGTGACCACGATCCAGAAGCTGGCCAGTGATGGGTGACGAGGCCAGATCGCATCGGTGAAGACGTCGTTGTGCGCCTCCAGTGACACCATCACAATGTTGTACAGCGGCATCAGCGTCCAGATGACCACGAGGATGCCGAACGAGAATGCGGCGATCTCGGAGAGGGCACGCCGGCGCCGCGCAGCGCGGCCCGCGACGCCTAACTTGCCGCGTGCCGCCGCAGCGATCGAAGCCGGCAGTGCTGTTGCGCTCATAGCTGTACCTCCGCCGTCTTAAGCTTGCGCATCAGAATGATCACCAGCGGAATCACCAGTGGTAGCGCCGACATCACCGCGGCGACGCCAAGCGGCGGCTGCGCCATGTCAAACGCGTTGCGGATGCCCAGCGTTGCCAGCACATGCGTCGTATTGGCGGGACCTCCACCGGTGACGAAGAACACCGAGTTGAAGTCGCCGAGCGTGAAAATGGTCGAAAGCAGCGTGCAGATTAGGTAAAGGTTGGCGAGGAGCGGGAAGTTGATATGTACGAACTGGCGCCAGCCGGTGGCGCCGTCGACCTTCGCCGCGTCATACAACTCCTGCGGGATGGCCATGCGGCCGGCAAGCAGAATGACCGTCCAGAACGGCATCCACTTCCAGATATGTGCATACATTGCCGACCCCAGCGCGAGCCAGCGCGTGTTCAACCAAGATGGGCCGTCGGTACCGGTGAAGTGGTAGATTAGGTTGTTCACCAGGCCCCAATCACTGTTCAACATCCAGTGGATGGAGATGAACGTCGGCAGCGCGGGCACCGCCCAGGGCAGCACATAAATCATCAGCAGCCCCTTCACCCACCAGCCGCGGCGCATGAAGAAGCCGGACATCAGCAGCGCGCAGAACATCTTCAGGTTCACCGCG
>Ga0123356_10007105_pt1 | contig 11215 bp, 7 predicted proteins | sample TergutEmb28metaG_2_FD_92546 | JGI IMG/M metagenome (GOLD analysis project Ga0123356, IMG submission 92546) | Embiratermes neotenicus P3 segment gut microbial communities from Petit-Saut dam, French Guiana - Emb289 P3 | ecosystem: Host-associated > Arthropoda: Insects > Digestive system > Gut ... | reverse complement strand
GACGAAGAACATCGAAGCGGCGTCCACGTGCTGGTATTCGACTGAGACCTCGGGGAACTCCTTTGCGAGGGAGTCCACCGTACGCTGCCAGAGGTCGCCCGCGAACGTCAGCACGTTGGTCTTGTGCACGAGCGTGAGCTTCTTGCGAGGTCGCGCCATGGCCGCTTCGAACGCGTAGCGGGCTACCCGCTCCACGCCGAACCGCGTGTTGAACGACTCCTGGGTGGCCAGTTCCTCGGCCGTCCCGCGGCGCATCACGCCGCCAGCCCCGGTGTACGGGCCCTCGGTACCCTCCCGGACGACGATCATGTCGATCGTCTCCGGTGTCCCCTTCGCCAGCGGGGACACCACGCCGGGGAAGAGCCGGACCGGCCGCAGGTTGACGTAGTGGTCGAGCTCGAAGCGGAGCTTGAGCAGCAGGCCGCGCTCCAGGATCCCGCTCGGCACCGACGGGTCGCCGACCGCGCCGAGCAGGATCGCGTCGTGCGCCCTGATCTCCTCGAGAACCGTGTCCGGCAGCGTCTCACCGCTGCGGTGCCAGCGCCGTGCACCCAGGTCGTAATCGGTGGCGTCCCAGGTGACCTCGGGCGTGGCCGCCCGCAGGACCTTCAGCGCCTCGGCCGTGACCTCGGGGCCGATGCCGTCGCCGCCGATGACGGCGAGTCGAATCGTTGATGCCATGGACAAACCCTAGTCCTCGCTCGGCGACAGCCAGCTCATCAGCGGGCGGAGCTTGGCGCCCACCTGCTCGATCTGCTCGGCCTGCTCGGCCTCGCGGCGCTTGCGGAAGTTCGGCTGGCCGGCGTCGAACTCCTCGACAAGCTCGCGGGTGAAGGTGCCGTCCTGGATCTCGCCGAGGATCTTGCGCATCTCCTCGCGGGTGGCGTCGTTCACCAGCCGCGGTCCGCGGGTGTAGCCGCCGTACTCGGCGGTGTCGGACACCGACCAGTACATCTTGGAGATGCCGCCCTCGTACATGAGGTCGACGATCAGCTTCATCTCGTGCAGGCACTCGAAGTAGGCCGCCTCCGGCTGGTAGCCGGCCTCCACGAGGGTGGCGAACCCGGCCTTGATCAGCTCGGAGACGCCGCCGCAGAGCACCGCCTGCTCGCCGAACAGGTCGGTCTCCGTCTCCTCGGTGAACGTCGTCTTCAGCACCCCGGCCCGGGTGCCGCCGATGCCCTTGGCGTAGGAGAGCGCGAGGGCGAGCGCGTTGCCGGTGGCGTCCTGCTCGACCGCGACGAGCATCGGCACGCCGCGGCCCTCGTTGAACTGGCGGCGGACCAGGTGACCGGGCGCCTTCGGCGCGACCATGGCGACGTCAACGTCGGCAGGCGGCTTGATGAGCCCGTAGCGGATGTTCAGGCCGTGCGCGAAGAACAGCGCGTCGCCCTCGACAAGCGACGGCGCGATCGCCTCGGCATACACCTGGCGCTGCAGGTGGTCCGGGATCAGCACCATCACCAGGTCGGACTCCTCGCACGCCTCGGCCGGAGTCAGCACCCGCAGGCCGTCGTTCGCGGCCTTCTCGCGGCTCTTCGAGCCGGCCGGCAGGCCCACCCGGACGTCCACGCCGGAGTCTCGCAGCGACAGCGCGTGCGCGTGCCCCTGGCTGCCGTAACCGAGGACCGCGACGTGCCGCCGCTGGATAAGCGAGAGGTCGGCGCTGTCGTCGTAGAAGATCTCTGCCACTTGACTATGGCCTTTCTGCATTGTTGATGGTTCGGATCGTCTTGCGCTTTACCGGCCGCTATCGCGGCCGACTGAGCTAAAGCGACCCGGGGTTGGGTGATTGGGTCATGCGGAACGCTCGAGTGGACGCAGCGTTCGGTCGGTGATGGACCGGCCGCCGCGGCCGACGGCGATCGTCCCGGACTGGACGAGCTCCTTGATGCCGAACGGCTCAAGGACCTTGACCAGCGCGTCTAGCTTGTCACGGCTGCCGGTGGCCTCCACGGTCACCGCGTCGAGCGCCACGTCCACGACGTGCGCCCGGAACAGCCCTACGGTCTCAAGGACCCTCGAGCGGGTGTCGGTGTCGGCCCGGACCTTGATCAGGATCAGCTCTCGCTGCACCGCCTGCCCTGATTCGAGCTCGACGATCTTCAGCACGTTGATGAGCTTGTTGAGCTGCTTGGTGACCTGCTCGAGCGGGTGCTCCTCACAGTTCACCACGATCGTCATCCGGGAGATCTCCGGGTGCTCGGTCGGGCCGACCGCGAGGGAGTCGATGTTGAACCCGCGCCGGGAGAACAGCCCGGCGATGCGGACCAGGACGCCCGGCTTGTTCTCCACAAGCACGGAGAGGGTGTGCGTGCTCATTCCTCCGTCGCTTCCCACTCGGGCGCCATGCCGCGCGCGAATTTGATGTCGTCGTTGCTGGTGCCCGCCGCGACCATCGGCCAGACCATCGCGTCCTTGTGCACGATGAAGTCGATCACGACCGGCTGGTCGTTGATCGCCATCGCCTGCTCGATGACGGCGTCCACGTCTTCCTTGCGCTCGCAGCGCAGCCCGATGCACCCGTAGGCCTCGGCCAGTTTCACGAAATCCGGGATGCGGGTGCCTTTGACCTCGGTCTTGCGGTCCTCAAGGCTGGTGTTGGAGTACCGCTCGTTGTAAAAGAGGGTCTGCCACTGGCGGACCATGCCGAGGCTGCCGTTGTTGATGATGGCGATCTTGACCGGGACGCCCTCGATCGCGCAGGTGGCCAGTTCCTGGTTGGTCATCTGGAAGCAGCCGTCGCCGTCGATCGCCCAGACCTTGGCGTCGGGCAGGCCGACCTTGGCGCCGAGCGCGGCCGGGACCGCGAACCCCATGGTCCCCGCACCGCCGGAGTTGATCCAGGTCCGCGGCTTCTCGTAGCCGATGAACTGGGCTGCCCACATCTGGTGCTGGCCAACGCCTGCCAGGAAGACCCCGTCCGGGCCGACCAGCTTGCCGATCCGCTCGATGACGTACTGCGGGGCGAGCGAGCCGTCCTCCGGCTCGTCATAGCCAACCGGGTACTTGGCCCGCCACGCCTGAAGCTGCACCCACCAGTCGGTGGTATCGCCCGGGTGGCCGTGCTCATGCTCAGCCCGCACCGCGGCGGTCAGGTCCGCGATGACCTCGCGGCAGTCGCCCACGATCGGCACGTCCGCGCGGCGGTTCTTGGAGATTTCCGCCGGGTCGATGTCCGCGTGCACGATCGCCGCGTCCGGCGCGAAGGAGTCCAGCTTTCCGGTGACGCGGTCGTCGAACCGGGCGCCTAGCGCGACGATCAGGTCCGCCCGCTGCAGCGCGCCGACCGCGGCGACCGTGCCGTGCATGCCAGGCATGCCGAGGTGCAGCGCGTGGCTGTCCGGGAACGCACCGCGCGCCATGAGCGTGGTGACCACCGGAGCGCCGGTCAGCTCGGCGAGTTCCTTGAGCTCTGCCGCGGCGTCGGCCTTGATCACGCCGCCGCCCACGTAAAGCACCGGGCGCCTGGCCTCGTTGATCATCTTCGCGGCCTCACGCACCTGACGGGAGTGCGGTCGCGTCACCGGGTGATAACCGGGCAGGTCGAACTGGATCGGCCAGCTGAACTCGGTGGTCGCCTGCATGGCGTCCTTGGCGATGTCCACCAGGACGGGGCCGGGCCGTCCGGTCGCCGCCAGGTGGAACGCCTCGCCGATCGTGCGGGCGATGTCGCCGGCCTTGGTGACGAGGAAGTTGTGCTTGGTGATCGGGTAGGTGATCCCGGAGATGTCCGCCTCCTGGAACCCGTCAGTGCCGATCAGGTTCGTGGAGACCTGGCCGGTGATGGCCACCACCGGGACGGAGTCCATGTACGCGTCCGCGAGCGGGGTGACAAGGTTGGTCGCGCCCGGCCCGCTGGTCGCCATGCAGACGCCCACCCGCCCGGTGGCCTGGGCGTAGCCGGTCGCGGCATGCCCGGCCCCCTGCTCGTGCCGGACGAGGATGTGCCTGATCCGTTCCGAATCGAGCAGCGGGTCATAGGCCGGGAGGACGGCGCCACCGGGGATCCCGAAGACAACGTCCACGCCTACCTGCTCGAGCGCCATGACGAGGGCCTGGGCGCCGGTGACCTTGACCGGAGCGATGTGCGTCTGGTGCGCCCGCTGCTGTGCCGCCTGCTGGGCGGCCGCGGACTGCGGGGTGGCGGCCTGCTGCGCCGCGGACGTCGCCGATGCGGCGGACGTCACGGACGTGGCAGACGTCACGGAGGTCGCGGATGGAATCGGGCGCTGCGGCGGCTGCTTCTGAGCAGCCCCCTTCGCCGGGATGTCCAGCGGGGAGGGAGCGTGCGCCTTGGGTGGGACTGGGCTCGTCTGCTCGGTCATCGGGTGGCTTCCTTGTCACGATGTGCGCTGTAACGGCATTAAAAAACCCCTCGTGCCGGGCGGCAGTCGAGGGGTGCGCGCAGATAGCGGACTGGTCAGCTTTCTGCGCGCCAGCCAATTACGAGGATGTGGTTCCGCTTCACGGTTACCACCCTCACCCACAAGCCTGCCTGCAGTCAAATTATCACGGTCGCCGTCTCAGCATCCGAGACGACTTGTCCGGAAATTTCGGATTCAGGCGGCCGGCACGCCTGGCTTAGACGCCCCGTTGACGTCCGGTGAACTGGCAGCCGCGGCGTTCGGCGATGCGGCCGGAGCGGTGGCAGGCACCGGTCCGAGACCTGCGCTCCCGGTCCTGATGAGCGCCTCCACGCCCGTTGCCGCCATCGGCCGGGCGACCAGGAAACCTTGCCCGTAGCCGCATCCCATCGCCCTCAGTTCGGCGAGCTGACGCGGATGCTCGATCCCCTCGGCCACCACCTGCATGCCCAGGTCCCTGCCGACCTGCACGATGGTCTTGGTGAGCATAGTGAGCACGGGGTCGGTGCCAAGTCCCGCGACGAAGGACGGGTCGATCTTGATGATGTCGGCGGGCAGCTGCCGCAGGTGCGCGAGTGAGGCGTAGCCGGTGCCGAAGTCGTCGATGGCAAGCTTGACGCCGAGGTCACGCAGCTCCGCCAGCCGGTCCATGATGAGCCCGGCGTCCTCCACCAGGATCCGTTCGCTTACCTCCAGGGTGAGCGAGGCCGGCGGCAGGCCGCTCTCCGCGAGCGCGGCCGCCACCTGGGCGGAGAACTGCGGCGCGTTCAGCTGCCGCAGCGCGATGTTCACCGAAACGCCGACATCCCACGACGCGGCCCGCCAGGCCGCGCCCTGGGCGCACGCCTTGCGCAGCACCCATTCGCCGAGCGGGACGATCAGCCCGGAATCCTCGGCCACCGCTAGGAACGCCCGCGGCGATACCGGCTCGTCCCCCCGCCACCAGCGGACAAGCGCCTCGGCTCCGGTCACCGATGAGGTGGCCAGGTCCACGATCGGCTGGTACTGCAGGGTGAGCTCTTCCCTCGCGATCGCGCGTTGCAGATCGCTGGCCAGGTCGAGCCGGCGGACGACATCGGCGTGCATGTGCGCGGCGTAGACCTCGACCCGGCCACCGCCGCTGTCCTTGGCCCGGGCCATGGCCACGTCCGCGTTGCGCAGCACCACGGTGGGGGTGCTCTCGGAATCGGCTAGCGCGACGCCGGCGCTCGCGGTCAGCCCGATCTCCCGGTCGGCTACCCGGAAGGGCTCGCCCGCGATGGCGCCCGCCATCCGCTCGGCTAGTTCAGCTATCTCCTGGACGCTGGCCGCGTTCTCCATCAGCACGGCGAACTCATCGCCGCCCCACCTGGCAACGGTCTCCGCGGCGGGCACCACCGCCCGTAGCCGGCGCGCCGCCTGGGCGAGCACCAGGTCGCCCGCACCGTGACCGACTAGGTCGTTCACGCCGGTGAAGCCGTCGAGGTCGAGGAAGATGACGCCGGCGTGGCGCTCGGCGGACGGCTCGAGTGCCTCCCTGGCGCGCTCTTCCACGTAGGCGCGGTTCGGCAGCCCGGTCAGGCCGTCGTGGAATGTGAGGTGCGCCACCTGAAGGCGGAGCGCCACCTGGTCCGACACGTCGCGGACGCTCACCAGGAGCCGGGGCGGCTCGCCGGGGACGCGGTACACCAGCACGGCACACTCCACGTGCCGCCAGGTGCCGTCGGCAGCGCGGACCCGGCAGGAGAACCGGCCGTTCCCGGCCGCAGCGTCATGCCCGGCCGCAGCCTCATGCCCTGCCGCGGCCGCGTGCCCCGCTGCGGCCTCGTGCCCCGCTGCGGCCTGATGCCCCGCGGCCTCGGCTACAGCATGCTCCGCATGCCCCGAGTCTCCCAGCTTCCTGGTGGCCTCCGCGCCGACCGGGCCGGCCCATTCGTCCGGCTCCGACTCGGGGGCACCGATCACGGCGTCGACCGCCGCCCGGGTGGCCGCGAGGTCCTCCGGGTGGACAAACTCGGCGAGGGTCTTGCCGACCAGTACGTCCCTCGGGTAGCTGAACACCGTGGCCAGCGGGCTGGCGTAGCTGATCGTCCCGTCCAGGTCGCAGATCAGTACGATGTCGCCGGTCCGGTCGGCGAGATCGCGGAGGCTGTTGGATGCCTCCCGCCACATCCGCACCGCGACGCCGTTCTCCCGTACCAGCATGAGGATCCGTACTGCCATCACAAGCACGGCGGCGCCGCCGGCGATGACCAGGGCAAGCCCCGACGCCGGCGCGCTGGCGAGCCCGTTGACGATGAGCACGAAGGCCGCGATCACCACGGCGACCGAAGCGATGATGGTGGCCGCGCCCGCATTCGTGACCGGCGCCCGCCGGACGCCGAGCAGCCCCGCCAGCCCGCCGCCGTCGCCGGTCCGCTTCTGGCCTTGCCAGGGCACCAGGTTCAGCCGTGCGGCGATCGTGCCGACCCAGGGCGCCAAGCCGAAAAGGCATGCGGTCACGATCAGCGCGAGCTGCTCGAGGATGCCCTGATGCCCGCCGGAGAAGACCCGGGCGCCGACGCCCAGCGAGTCCGCATAGGTGAGCACGATGAGGGCGACGTAGGGGACCAGCACCCGGCGCCAGGCGACCGTGAGCACCGGCAACAGCGCGCCGAGCACGGCCAGGTCAGCGAGCGGGTGCAGCAGATCGAGCAGGAACGCCCCAGGATGCTCGTTGGAGCGGTGGAACTCCGAGCCGAACGCCAGCACCCAGCCGACGACCAGCAGGGCGACCGCCATCACGTACCCGTCGGCCAGTCCGGGCAGCACGGATCCCGACTCGTTCCGTTTCTCGCCCTCTGCGAGCACCATGACACCGGCCGCCGCCGTCGCCAGCGCGAGCAGCGGCGCGACGTCGGCAAGCGACAGTGAGCTGGCCGTCGCGCTCATCGATCCGGAGAGCACCTGGGTGACGACCAGCCCGGCGAGCCAGAACAGCGCCGTTCCCGCGAGCCAGCGATAGCCCCTGGCCACCGGACCGGAGTGCCGCCGTGCACCCATCCACAGCGCAACGACCGCGCCGGCCGTAGCGATCATGGCGAGGACGGTCACGGGGCTCCTTGGGTACTCGTGCGGTTGGTTCGTGCGCTTGTCGGTAGGGTGCTGTTCACGGATGGTCGGCGGCTGAGGATTAGGCTACGGATCGGCAACGATCCGTCACCGGCCCCGGGTACCGTCCGGTCCCAGTCGCGGGCTCGCGCTCACTCTACGTACCCGAGATCACGCTTCGGTAGAGGAAGCATCCCCGTCCGGTGAGGAATCGGCGGCCATCCGGTCAGCGGTACCTCTCCTGCTTGCAATCGGTGACCGGACTGTCCGGGTCCATCGGGTTTGTGCCTCGCGTGCAGGTCCAGTGTAACCGTGACCAGCCGGTGGCCTTCCGGGTTCAGCATGGCCAGCGTTTCCGGCAGGCAGGCGGCCCCGATGCCGTCCGGCGGCGGCCGGCCGCGGCGATCGCCGGGTCAGGATCGGCTAGTACGCGCCGCCGATCACGTTCCGGAGCGGCTCGCCCCTGGTGTACGCGATGACCTGCTCCCGCACCAGCCGGGCGGCGCGCTGCCGCGACACGGGGGTGGACGCGGCCACGTGCGGGGTGAGGAACACGCCCGGCAGCGACCAGAGCGGGTGGCCGGGCGGCAGTGGTTCCGGGTCCGTCACGTCGAGCACGGCACGCAGCCGCCCGCGCGCGACCTCGGCGACCAGCGCCGCCGTGTCCACGACCGCGCCGCGTGCCCCGTTGACCAGCAGTGCGCCGTCCTTCATGCGGGCGAGGAAGCGGGCGTCGGCGAGGCCGGCGGTCTCCTGGGTGTACGGGACGAGCAGCACAACCACGTCGGCCTCGGCAAGCAGTGCGGGCAGCTCGGCCACGTCGGCCACGCCGTCCCGCGCGCCGCGCGCGACCCGGCGCACCGTCACCTCGAACCCGGCGAGCCGCCGCTCCACCGCGGCGCCGATTGACCCGTAGCCGACGATGAGCACGGTTTTACTCGCGAGCTGGTCGGTCCCCTGGTAGGCCCACTCGCCCGCCGCCTGGGCCGCGTTGAACGCGGGGAAACCGCGGAGCGCGGCAAGCATCGCCGCGACCACCCACTCGGCCGTCGAGGCGTCGTGCACTCCGCGCGCATTGCACAGCGTGACGCCGGCCGGCAGCTGCGGGCGCAGCCAGTCCACCCCCGCGGTAATCGTCTGCACAACCCGCAGCCGCTTCATCTCCGCGAGCACCGCGGCCCCCGCCGGGCTCGGGAAGAAACTCGGCACGTAGAACTCAACGTCGGCGACGTTTGCCGGGATAGGGCGGGCCCGGGCTGGTGCGGCTGCGGCGGCACCGGTCTCCCCCATGTCCCTGCCGAGCGCGACGACCTGAACATCCACCCCGGGCAGCCCGGTCAGCCCGGCCGCCGCCCACTCTGCGGGCACCCATATCAGCACGCCCCCCACGCTACTGATCTAGACTCCACCCAGCTACAGACGAATCTCCCAGGGGTCCGAATTGCGCAAAGTCCTGATCGCGAATCGCGGCGAGATCGCGGTTCGCGTTGCCCGCGCCTGCCGCGATGCCGGTCTCGGCAGCGTCGCCGTGTACGCCGACCAAGACCTAGACGCCCAGCACGTACGGGTGTCGGACGAGGCGTATGCGCTCGGCGGTGCCACTCCCGCGCAAACCTACCTGGACATCGGCAAGATCATCGCGATCGCGCAACGGGCGGCGGCGGACGCCGTGCACCCTGGCTACGGCTTCCTCGCGGAGAACGCCGCCTTCGCCCAGGCCGTTCTCGACGCCGGGCTCATCTGGATCGGCCCGCCTCCAGCGGCGATCGAGGCGCTCGGCGACAAGGTGAAGGCGCGCGACATCGCCAAGCGGGTCGGGGCGCCGCTTGCACCGGGGACCGACGGCCCGGTCAGTTCGGCCGCGGAGATCAGGGAATTCGCCCGCGCGCACGGGCTGCCCGTCGCGATCAAGGCCGCGTTCGGCGGCGGCGGCCGCGGGCTGAAGGTCGCGCGCACACTCGAGGAGATCGACGAGCTTTACGAGTCGGCGGTCCGCGAGGCGACGGCGGCGTTCGGCAATGGCGAGTGCTTCGCCGAGCGTTACCTGGACCGGCCGCGGCACGTCGAGACCCAGTGCCTGGCCGACGCCCACGGCAACGTCGTGGTCGTCTCCACCCGCGACTGCTCGCTGCAGCGCCGCCACCAGAAGCTGGTCGAAGAGGCCCCCGCCCCGTTCCTGTCCGGGGCGCAGAACGAGCAGCTCTACGCGGCGTCCAAGGCCATCCTGCGGGAGGCGGGCTATGTCGGCGCGGGCACCTGCGAGTTCCTGGTGGCGAGCGACGGCACGATCAGCTTCCTTGAGGTGAACACCAGGCTCCAGGTCGAGCACCCGGTCTCTGAGGAGGTCACCGGGCTGGACCTGGTGCGGGAGATGTTCAGGATCGCCGAGGGCGGCAAGCTCGGCTACACCGACCCGGCGGTGCGGGGGCACTCGATCGAGTTCCGGATCAACGCCGAAGATCCGGCGCGGAACTTCCTGCCCGCACCGGGCACGATCACCGCCTGGGAGCCGCCATCCGGACCCGGCGTCCGCCTCGACGCGGGCTACGGCGCTGGTCAGACCGTGCCGCAAGCGTTCGACTCGCTCATCGGCAAGCTGATCGTCACCGGCGCGGACCGCACCCAGGCCCTGCAGCGCGCCCGCCGGGCGCTCGCGGAGTTCACCGTCGGCGGGATGCCGACCGTGCTCCCCTTCCATCGCGCGGTCGTCGAGGACCCGGCGTTCGCCGGTGACCGGTTCGCGGTACACACCCGGTGGATCGAGACCGAGTTCGCCGCGGCGCTCGCGCCGCAGGACCCCGCGACAACAGCGGACGAACCCGCCCGGGAGCGGATTACCGTCGAGGTCGGGGGGAAGAGGCTGGAGGTGGTAGTGCCAGCCCTCCTGACCGTACCCGTCGCGTCCGGTACCGCCCCCGTCTCATCCGAACGGTCCCGTGGTACCCGCGCGCCCGCCCGCCGCTCCGCAGGCCGGGCAGGCGCAGGCGGCGATGCCCTCGTCTCCCCGATGCAGGGCACGATCGTGAAGATCGTCGCCGCCGAGGGGACGCAGGTGCGAGCGGGCGACACCGTGGTGATCCTGGAGGCGATGAAGATGGAACAGCCACTGGCCGCGCACAAGGACGGCACGGTCACCGGTCTGACCGTCGAAGTCGGCCAGACCGTCACCTCCGACACCGAGATCTGTCAGATCAAGGATTGATGACCGTGCGGCGGCTGCCCGGTGACCCGAGCGTCCTGGGCTGGCTGCGTTTCGCGATCGGTTTCCGGTTGCCGGCGAAGAACCGGGAGTGGGTGCGGCACGAACTCACCGACGCGGGCTGGCGGGCCCGGACTGTCCGGCGGCTGCTCGTCCTCATGGTGCCGATCTGCGTGGCGCTCGCGTTCCTTCCGGGACCAGTGTGGCTGCGCATCGCGGTCCCTGGGTTCGCGCTCATCGCCAGCGTTGGCACGGTGCTGATCAGCGCCGACGATGTGCGCGCCGCCCGGCTGAAGCAGCACGACCTGCCGGTACCCGATGACCGCGACCTGGGACACCCTCCGCACTAGCAGAACGGCGGGATTTGCTTCCGGTTCCGGGGACTGCCGCCGGATCACCCGGGCGGGCGCCGCGTGCCCCGTTCAGGTTCACGGGACTAGCACGACCTTGCCGAGTGTGTGAGCTCCCTGACGGGCTGGTCGCGCCGATGTCGCGCTAGACGATGGCGTCGCCGAATTCCATGACCTTACGGGCGGCCTCGGTCACCGAGCCGGACAGGCTCGGGTAGACCGAGAACGTG
>Ga0123356_10007104_pt1 | contig 11217 bp, 9 predicted proteins | sample TergutEmb28metaG_2_FD_92546 | JGI IMG/M metagenome (GOLD analysis project Ga0123356, IMG submission 92546) | Embiratermes neotenicus P3 segment gut microbial communities from Petit-Saut dam, French Guiana - Emb289 P3 | ecosystem: Host-associated > Arthropoda: Insects > Digestive system > Gut ... | reverse complement strand
ATTCTAATTCACCTGTTTTCCAATATTCATTTATTTCTTCTATCATAATTTGTGCTTTATTTATTGAAATCATTGCAAATTTATCTTCTTTTCGAGAATAATTTATTTCAAAACCAAGTAACTTTATATAAAACTCCATACTTTTATCAAAATTATTTACACTTAATTCTGGAATTATTTTATTATAATTAACTTCCCACATATTTTATCCTTAATATTATTTTTTTATCCATATCTAATATTTTCTTTAAATATATGATAATTCTTTTTATAAAAATCATATTTGTCTATTTTAATTCTTTTTTTTGCATAATATTCATAATTTTTCAATAAAATATTTTCCCACGGTTTTACATCATCTTTGTTTACCAAATTATGCATTGAAACAAAATCATTATAATTTATTAGTTCAAATCTTTCAAATTTTCTTTTTAACAATTGCTTCTTAATCATTTTTTTTGTTCGTTTTGAAAAATCTTTCGCTGTTGTAACATATATGCCTTTGTTTCTTTCTTCAATAAAAAGTGTTCCAATAAATTCTTTAATTGCCGAAACAGGCTCTGTTTTATTTTTAGATTCACGTCTCTTGCATTGAATTAGTATAGTGTCATCAGAATTTATCAATTTAAATTCTTTATCATAATAATTAATTTCATCCAATGATGCAGTAATTTCTTCATTTATTGTTAAGTATTCATTGTATGCAATAATCTTATCCATAAAATCTCCATAAATTATTGTTCCCGATACTGCTTGGCATTAATTGTGCGCTAATTGCAGTTGCGCCTTATTTCCAATCTTCTATTTTTAACCCATTTATTCTTTTAAATTCTTCTGTATTGTTTGTTACCAATATCATATTTAATGATTTTGCATGAGCTCCTATTAACATATCAAATGGTCCAATTAAATACTTTTTATCTTTTAATTCTTTTTTAATTTTTCCATATTCTTTTGCAGCATATTCGTCAAAACATTTCACCTCAAATAATGTTAAAAAGTTCATTAATGCCATTCTATTTTTTATATTATATGCTGGATCTGCATTTTCAATACCAAATTCCAATTCCGCAAGAGTAATACTTGATAAATAAAGACCTCTTTTCCTGTTCTTCTTTAATTTATCCATTACGTTTTGAAATTTATTTTTTATTATGAATATACACATATTTGTATCAAAAAAATACATTAAAAATCTTCCCTTTTTTGATCAGTGCCTTGAATTCTGCTTTCTGCCATAAAATCATCAGAAAAATTATTTAAACCATGTAAAAACACTTCCCATTCTTTATCTACCGGGAATAAAAATACGGCTTCACCAACCCTTTTAATATACACATCATTTCCAGTGAATTGATATTCTTTAGGAAGCCTGACAGCTTGGCTCCTGCCATTCAAAAATAGCTTTGCAGTTTGCATAAATATCTCCTATATTCTTAATATATACCATGATATATACCTCGTCAAGGGTTTTAATGACAAATTTATCATTATTCTTTGAATCATTTGTCATATGTTCATTATTTTAGAAATTATTATCACTGACTATACTTTTTAACCTAACAAGCCTATCTTCATCAAGAGCGGCTGCGCAGCTGCCCTTGCCTGCTTTTTCATGCGGTTTAAAATCAACTCTGCGCTGCTCTCTCTGACAGCATCTTATTACCCATTTCGCGTAACAAATATTTTTGAATCTTTCCGCTTTGCGTCATTGGATAACTGTCAACAAAGAAAACATATTTGGGGATTTTAAAACGCCCGATTTTATCCCTGCAGAAATCACGCACTTCCTCTTCTGTTAGCTGCACATCCGGTTTTAATATAACAAAAGCACCGACTTCCTCGCCGTACTTCTCGCTTGCAATCCCTGCAACCTGTACGTCTTTTATACCGGGTATGGTGTATAAGAAATCCTCCACTTCCTTGGGTGAAATATTTTCCCCTCCGCGGATGATCAAGTCTTTTATACGGCCTGTAACCTTGAAGTTACCGTCTGCATCTTTTATCCCCTGATCTCCTGAGTGAAGCCAGCCGTCTTTATCAATACACGCTGCTGTAGCTTCCGGCATTTTGTAATAACCCTTCATCGTATTGTAGCCGCGGCAGCAGAACTCTCCGTGAGTACCAACAGGGCATTCTTCTCCGGTTTCAGGGTTGCGTATTGTCACTTCGATGCCAGGCAGAGCGCGACCTACAGTTTCTACCTTTACAATAATATCATCATCGAAACGGGTCTGAGTCATTACAGGGGAAGCCTCTGTAAGCCCGTAACAAATTGTTACTTCTTTCATGTGCATAAGATCAATCACCTGACGCATTGTTTCGATGGGACAGGGTGAGCCTGCCATGATTCCGGTGCGCAGACTGGAAAGATCGAACATTCTGAACATGGGATGATTCAATTCCGCTATAAACATTGTGGGTACTCCGTAGACTGCCGTACACTTTTCTTTTTGAACAGTCGCAAGTACAAGCAGGGGATCGAACCATTCGATAAGAGCTGCAGTTGAGCCATGCGTAATAATTGCCATCATTCCAAGCACAAGGCCAAAACAATGGAACAGCGGCACGGGAAGACAGACAATGTCTTTCTCTGTAAACTTCTGGTTCTCGCCGATATTCCAGCCGTTGTTAAGAATATTTCTGTGAGTCAGCATTACGCCTTTTGGAAAACCTGTAGTGCCTGATGTATACTGCATGTTTACAACATCGTTTGTATCAAGCGAGGCTTCAATTTCACGTAACTGTGCGGAATCCGTATGCTGCCCAAGCAGCAATAGTTCGCTTAAACAGAACATTCCCCTGTGTTTCTGCTGACCGATATGCACAACATATCTTAAGAATGGAAAGTTGCCGGAGTTTATATGCCCTCTTTGGGAAGTTCTTAGCTCCGGTACAAGTTCATTTACCATTGCGATATAATCAGAATCGCGCCAGCCGTTTGTAAGGCAAAGACAGACCATATCCGACTGCTTCAATACAAATTCAAGCTCGTGGGTTTTATAGCCTGTGTTTATGGTGACAAGAACAGCTCCTATCCTTGCGCATGCAAAAAGAACGGTATTCCAGTCCGGCACATTTGTCGCCCAGATTCCTACATGGTCGCCTTTTCTGATACCCATGTTTAAAAAACCATTTGCCAGATCATCAACTCTTTTATTGAATTCCTGATAGGTGAAACGAAGATTACGATCGGCATATACAATAAAATCATGATCGGGATGAGCGTCTGCTTTCTCTGTTAAAACCTGCGATAAAGTTTTTTCTATATACTCCATAAATTACACCGGAGTATAAACAACAGCAAGTATTTTTACAGGGTTGTTATTTGCAGAAAATACGCGATGCGGCACTATCGAATCGTAATAAACCGAATCGCCCGTGTTTAAGGTGCTGGACTCCTTACCGTATTCCAGCGAAAGAGTGCCTTCAAGTACATAGATAAATTCTTCGCCTTCATGCGCGGACTTTTCCTGCTGCGCATCAGGTTCGATTGCTACGATAAAAGGTTCCATGTGGCGTCCTGTTTTATCCGCTGCAAGCGCGTAAAAACTCATGCCATGATGGCCGCCCGATGCTGCGCCTTGCGGAAGCCCTGTTTTAAAACGGCTTCCTGAAACAGCATCCCCTGCTCTGCAAATTACAGGCCCTAATTGTTCATTGTCGTCAAGAAGTGTGCCAAGGCGTACGCCTAGCCCCCTGGATATTTTAATTAACGGAGCAAGATCCGGAATGTGCCCGTCGTCTTCGATCTTTGCGATTAAGTCTGCCTGTACGCCTGAGCGCTGTGACAGGTCTTCCCTGCTGATTGAATAGGTCTTTCTGATTTCGGCGATTCGTTCGCCTAAAGTATGTGTTGCCATAGCGACATTTTATATTTTTATGTCATCATGTGCAAGTTCAATTGACAAGCTATTTTATTTTTTTTGTTTTGTTTTGGGTTTTCAAGCAAAAGCAAACTTTAGACTACTTTTTCGAAAACTAGTCTCAAAAGTAACTTAAGCATAAACACAGATTTATCCAGATTGATATATAATATTCCTATGAAAAACGAAATCGCTTTTAAAATAACCACCGATATTAACAGATGATGGAACAAAAGCACCTTTTTCGAGTAATGTACCAGGGTTCATAGTAGCATTAACACCTATTTCTGCATAATCACCAATTATGGCACCAAATTTCCCCAGTCCTGTCTCGACCCATTCACCATTGGGCATTTTAATCTTTACTTTTTTTTGCACAATACATTTTTTAGCAAGTTCTGCATCTAATTTAAGTTCTTCTACCATTTTTTTCTTGTTTTTTAATAACAAAACATTTGATGTTTTTGCACCAGCTCCAAGATGAGCATAGTTACCAAGAATAGAATCACCAATGTAGTTAAAGTGAGGAACTTCCACATTATCAAAAAGCACGGAATTTTTTATTTCTGCGGAATTTCCTACAACACAATTATCACCAATAATTACATTTTCTCGTAAAAAAGCGCCGTGTCTAAGTTCACTACCTTCACCAATCAAGGCAGGACCATAAATTTCCACACACCTATCTATTCTTTTAACATTTTTACTTATAAAAATACCCTTGCTGATTTCATTGTATTTATCTGAATAATTCCTTGCAATCGTATATATAGCTTCCCGTATGGTATTAAGTATAAACCATAAAGGTTCATCATCCAAAAACCATAATTTGAGAATTTCAGGAATGCTTTCAAAAAACATAGTTCTATCAATATGCTGTGCTGCATTAGTCATATCTTCTCCATAGTTTTTCAAAATGTTTAACGCATAAATCAATGAACGATTTCCCGTTTTTCATTTTTTCTAGCACAAAAGAAGTTGTTTGTTCAACTCTTATACCTGTATGGTATGGTGTCCACCAAGCCCACTTCCCGTCAATAATAATTACTGCGTATCTAACTTCCGTGTTATATTCATGCCACTCAATGGTGCCTGTTCTGCCATTTGGATTCGGCATTATGTCTTTTTTCATATCCTCAATAATTTTTCGTGTATCAGTGGCCCTAAGAATAGGATCATTTTCCTCTAGCTTCCCAGTTTCTTTTAGTAAATCCTTATCTGTATTTGCTACTAGCAATCTGAGATTTACACCGTTACTTATCTTTTCATGAAAGTTACGTGTTCTTAATACATTTAAGATTCCATCACCATAATATACAATAATATCTACCGAACGTTCTGCATTAGATAACATTTCATAAAGCATAGAGTGTTTTCCATCTTCCTCCTCAAATATGTGAATAAATCCTTTCTGTTCGAATATGTTTGACGGTTCATTTATATCTAGTTTTTGCTTTGTTCGTCTTTTATACATTTGTACAAAGAAGACAAGCAAGAAGAAAATAGATAAACAAACAATAACCATTGTAAAAACGGGTTTGCTGGCAAATAAATCTCTTATTCCATTAATTATTATTACAACAGAGCCAATTACCCCAAGCACTAAGGATAGATTACTTACCCATTTCATCATTTTGTTATCATCCTTGACATACATGCCTTTTGTTGTAGTGATGGTGGAAACCTGTGAACATATTCATAATCTAATATATTCTGGTCTCTTTCCTGCTAATTCAAATTTACCAAGCTTTCCAGAAAAAAATAAAGCCACAACTGGGGACTGTATTCTAATTACGGAAGGCTTATACAGCTCCTATCTAGGTATAATGCTATTGAATTTGCTGAATTTTGTCAAGTAATTGGTTGATTATTGAGGTGAATTAGTGATTACTGATGAATATTGATGACTACCGAGGGTTCTATGTGTCGTTTTATGTGTTTGAAGCCATGAATATTTCAATTTCAGCTGCAGCCTTTATATCCTTCATTATAGTTTCAACCTGTCTGTTTTATTATTGTTTCCGTTCTCCCGGCACGAGTCTGCTATTATCTAAAACAGCCGCAGCTTTTTTAAATTCACCGTGCAATATGTACAACGATATTTCATCCAAAAGCTCATTTACCGCGCGAGGCCATTTTTTGTTTTTCAAATCATCCAGCGCTGTTTTGGCGGCTCGTTTTTGAATACGCTGGCATGCTGTTTTTATCTCTGAGAGCTTTTCCGTCAAGACAATTTTGTCTTCATCAGATAATTCATCGTTATTGTCTGTTTCTTTTGGTTTGTATTTTTCGATTACCGTCCGAAGCGCGTCCATAAATAATGGTGTATCGGATAAAATTTCCGTTATTTTCCCGGCTCCCCCCGCCTGTTCCAGTTTGAGCGCAGCAGCAGACAGTTCTGTTTCACCGATGTTCATAAGAGCGCTTTTCATGCCATGTACAGTTATAGTAAACAAACTTAAACTTGAGTTGTCGCATTCATTCAATTTCGGCAGGATGTCTTCCAAAACTGAAAGCGCTTTTTTAATATCCTGCACAACTATTTTAGAAAAATCACTTTTATATAACGAACCGTTAACAGGTTTTTGATTTTTCATTTGCTTCCGTGCCGCCTCAACTACTTCGTGCGGCTGCTTATCGCGGACCAAACGGTTCAATATGGAATTCAACTCGCGTGTATCAATCGGTTTGGACATAAAGCCGTCAAAACCGTTTTCCAGGAACATAGACGATATTCCCGCTACAGCGTTAGCTGTCAACGCTACAATAGGGTTATTATATCCTAAGTCGCGGATTATTTTTGTTGCTTCTATCCCGTTCATTACCGGCATCATATGATCCATAAATATAATGTCGTATTTATTTCCTTCCTTGATTTTATCTACAGCCTCAGAACCGCTTAAAACCGTTTCGATTTTCAAACCATATGACTGCATCATGCCTCTTGCCACATACAGATTGGATTCAACGTCGTCTACTACAAGGACGCCGCCGTAAGGCATATACTCACGCACAATCTGCGCTCTGTTTGATTTTAATACGCCCTTAAAACGGCTGCTGCGCAATTGCTGCGCCAATTCGCAGCCGCATACATTGTTACCAATACGTTCTTGCGCAAGCCGTACTGTAAACACCGAACCTTTTCCCTGTTCACTTTCAACAAAAATTTGGCCGTTCATCGCTTCCAATAGGCGTTTAGTTATGTGCATACCCAAGCCGGTGCCGACTATAGTACGGTTAGAGTCCATATTAAAGCGCGTGTACTCGTCGAACAGTCTATTTACCTGTTCTTCCGTCATTCCCTGCCCGGTATCGGTCACTCTCAAGACAAGCACGCATTTTGAATCAATAATATTTTCTGCACTAACCGACAGCTCTACAGTCCCTTTGTCAGTATACTTAAAGGCGTTGGAAAGAATATTGTTTAGTACCTGTTTGATGCGAAGCTCATCGCCAATCAAATCAAGCGGTGTGTTCTCGTCTATTTTAAGGACAAACTCTATAGGCTTGCTGTCATAACGCAGGAGAACCAGCTGCACCGTATCGTAAATAATACTTGGAATGTCATATTTATTGGAGATAATTTCCAGCTTACCGGCTTCGATTTTTGAAAGGTCAAGGATGTCGTTAATAATGTTTAACAGCAAATTCCCGGAGTTGTATATCATGTTGAAAGCTTCTATGATTTCCGGCGAGGTATCTTCCTTTTGCAATTCTATTTCTGCTGTGCCGAGTATCGCATTCATGGGGGTGCGTATCTCATGGCTTACATGCGATAAAAATACGCTTTTCGTTTTATTGGCGTTTTCCGCTTCCAAACGTTGTTTTTCCGCTTCATTAATAAGGTTTTTCAATTCTGTCAATTCATGAATAAAACCTACAACGGCAAAACTGTTTTCATGCGGGATTTTTTTGAACTCTACTTCAAGAACACGTTTTTTGCCATGCATATTTAATTCAGTTTCAAATTTTACCTGTCCTTCTTTTACAGTTTTTGCAAGCCGATCGGACAGCGGAATGGATTTACTCCCGTCAGGCTGAAACTCCGGTATGCTTTTTGCCAGGCGTTCGGCAAAACCCGTAAGCATTTCCTCTTTTGTTTCAAATCCCATTAATGCCATAGCAGCCGGGTTGAAATCTATTACTTTGAATTTACTGTCAAACAAAAAATTAATTTGCGGGTTTATTGCAAGCAGGGTACGCATACGCTCATCCGCATCGCGCATCTTTTCAATTAAAGCAAGCTGCTCCTTTTGCTCTCTCATATCCTGCGTGTAGCCGATTACCACATCGTTTTCGCCAAACTTCGTGCGTATAAGCGTAACTTCAGTTGGGATCAGCAAACCGTCATTCGGTCTTTTTAATGTCCATTCAAAAAAGCTATAACCGGTTTCAAATGTTTCGCGCAATAAGCTTGCGGCTTTTTCGCTGGAACGCAGGCCATTCGGCTGATATTCCGGAAAACAATCCCTGTAAAACCGATTTTTATAATCCTGTTTATCTTTTAACCCCAGAATAGCGATGTTCGAATCATTACAATCAATGACGTTCAGATCTTTGCCCCATAACCCAATGCCCATTGGAGAGGTATTAAGCATCAGCATCAACCTCTCCTGTTCGGTCCTTGCCGCTCTTCTGCTTATAAAAAACATAAACAACACTAAAATAACGATGAGCGCAAACGAAATGGATATACCTATCAGCCAAGGCACCCTGGCCTCAGCTATTTTTGCGCGGTAATCAAAGGTTCTGTGCATCCACCGGTTGGTTATCCCTTTTGTGTCGATGGACTGGAGGGCTTTGTCGATGATGGATCTAAGGACGGTATCATCCTTATGAAACCCGAATCTGGTGTCTATATTTTGGTCAAATACATAGTTAAGTTTATATCCGGTATGCTCCTGATAATGAGTCAAAAACATGAGCCGTCTCTCTGTAGTCATGACTAAATCAACCTCGCCCTTGCGCAAGGCGATGAAGGTTTCTTCGATACTATCAAACTCAACGGTATATTCATGATCCGGAAACCATTGCCTGAACATGGCAGTATAGGCAGTATCGCGGGCAAGACCTACTTTCAAGCTTCGGATCTCATTGATAGCGACGTCGAAGTGGTCGTCCATGGATATAAGCGCGTAATAATCGTTTTGAATCACCGTTTTCGTCCAGATGAAGTGTTCTTCGCGCGCTTTTGTCCACAGCAATTCCCCAATTAAAGATACCTCTTTGTTTTTCAGCTTATCCAACAGAACGAAAAAGTCGGTGGTTTCATCATTGACAAGCTCAAAGGATATATCTGTGAGAGCTTCGATCTCTTTGAGCAAGTCGAAAAAGATTCCCTGCCACTCTTTTTCGCGCGCGTTGTAAAATGTGATGGGATAATTGCTGGTGACTGCAGCGATCGGTATAACCGGATTGTTTCTTATATATTCGCGTTCCTCGTCGTTCAGCTGTACAGACAGCTTAAATTTCTGATACTCCTGATACCCGTGATTGTATAATTCGTTGAGATAAATATTGGCGCCGTTACGCTGCGCTTTTGTAACAACAGAGATTATGGATTCAAAAGCCGGGTTTGCCGTTGCCATTGCGACGGGATTAAAAATCAGCGGAAAAAAATCTTCAATAACCACATCGCCGTATTGGATATACAGCGCGTCATTGTTATTCGACGTAAAAAAAGCGTCGGCTTCCCCGTTTTTAATAACCTGATACCCTTCCATCGCCGTCCTGACCCATACAGTTTCATATGACCCAGGTTCGTTTGATGCGGCGAAGAGGCGTTCGGCGGGAGCGTTTTCTAAAAATGCGTATCTGGGCAGACGTTCAGCAGCTATCTGGTTGAGCCTCCTTGACCCTGCAATCCGGAACAATACAAACTGCCTCTCGGCGATGACATCGGTCATATAATATTTTTGCCGGTTTTCGTCAATGAGCATCACTACTCCCGCAAAGTCAAGTTCCTGAGCGTCTAACTGTTCGTACAAAACACTCAGCGGATGAAACTCTATTTTAAAGGGGATTTCGAATAAACCGGTCAGCCATTCGCTAAACAAAGCGGCGTACCCGCCAATTTCACCGTTTTCCTTTACGAATGCGTCCGTTGATTGAACCATCGCGTATGTCAAGGATTCATATTCCCTTTGCAGCTTTTCTATGTTTGTTATCTCCCGCTCTGTCACACCTGGGATGTCACGAAACGATGCGAATGGGTTTATGTCATATTGCTTTACTAAGGGTTGTTGTCCGAATTTTGCAACGAAGTTTCCTGTGCTTTTTGCAACGAAGTTCCCCGCGCAGGCGGAAAAACTGGTGATAAGAAAACCGGCGATAAATATTATTGGTAAAATCCGTTTTGACATTGTGATCTCCTTATTCTAAAACCATTTTTATACGGTCCAGAAGAACCGGCTTTGAAAATGGTTTTTTAATAAAATCCGCCGCACCCATTTCATAACCGCGAGCTTCTTGCGCGGCATCGTTAATGCTCGTTAAAAAGATGACAGGAATTTCCTTATACCGTACATCGGACTTTAACCGTTCCAAAACATCAAACCCATTAATATCCGGCATCATTATATCCAACAGAATCATATCAGGGATGACATTATCAAAAAGCTCAAACATTGTTATAGCGGATGAGATTGTAATTACATCATAATGATCTGCTAAAGCCTCATCTGCCATCATCAAATTTATACCGTTGTCGTCAACTACGAAAATCGTTTTCATTCCGACTCTCCTTTATTTCAACTCCGTATTTTTCAATGGTGTTTAAAACCTTTTTGAACTCCCCGCATAATAAATTAATTGAGATTTCTTCGTTTATATCGCTTATTCTGCGCGGCCACGCTTTTTGCTTCAAATCGGCTAACGCTTTTTTAGCGGCCTTCACATTATACTTTTCGCATGCTGTTTTTATTTCATCAAGTTTTTCGCGAAAAAAAACTATATCTTCCAGGGATACATCCCGGGATACTTCCAGGGATACTTCCTCTGTTTCCTTTAATTTTAAATTTTTGACCAAAGTTGAAAGCGCTTCCATTAAAACAGGAGTATCGCTTATCATTAAATTATAATTCCTGTTTTTTCCGGCTTGCTCTAATTTATATGCCAAATCGGACAGCGCCTTTTCACCGATACCGGCAAGGGCGCTTTTTACACCATGTACGACAATTATATAGGATTCCAAATCCTTGTCTTCAAGAGGGGAACCTTCGCCGCTAAACGGCTCGGTTGAGGTTCCAAGAGGGGAACCTTCGCTGCTAAGCGGCTCGGTTGAGGTTCCAAGAGGGGAACCTTCGCTGCTAAGCGGCTCGGTTGAGGTTCCAAGAGGGGAACCTTCGCTGCT
>Ga0123356_10007102_pt1 | contig 11221 bp, 9 predicted proteins | sample TergutEmb28metaG_2_FD_92546 | JGI IMG/M metagenome (GOLD analysis project Ga0123356, IMG submission 92546) | Embiratermes neotenicus P3 segment gut microbial communities from Petit-Saut dam, French Guiana - Emb289 P3 | ecosystem: Host-associated > Arthropoda: Insects > Digestive system > Gut ... | reverse complement strand
TACACCCTCCCGGTGCACGCTGACGATCAACCGCAGCCCGACGGCAGGCGGCACGGTGACCCCCGTGAGCGGCCTCAACTATGCCGCGGGAACGCCGGTCAACATTTCAGCCACCGCAGCCAGCGGCTACACGTTCAGCGGCTGGTCTATTACCGGCACCGGCGCTACAATCGCCAACGCGAGCAGCGCAACGACTACCGTTACCCTGACCGCCAACGCGACGATCACCGCCAACTTCCAGCAGCAGACCGGGGTTGGATGCCCGCCCGGGGAAGTGCTTTCGAGAACAGTCATACCGGCCGGCTCCGGCAATATTACTGTTACTCCGGCGCAGAACTGCTACCCGCAGAACTCGACCATAAGCGTACTGGCGGTTCCCAATGCCGGCTTCGAGTTCGACAGGTGGGAGGGCGACGGCACATGGGCAGGCGCCCCTGCCGATCTGGGCACGTCGACCATGTGGTGGAACCGGTCGCTTACCGCCTACTTCAGGCAGGGCAACGGTGGAATAATCACACCTCCTCCCCCTCCTCCAGGCGAAAGGACCGAAATCACAAAGATAGAGGCGGAGGCCTACAACGAAAGCGTGGGCGACTTCAGAATATCGCCGCCAAACGACGATGGCGTGATCTGCATCGGCTACATTGAAAACAACCACAGAGCTACGTACAATATATTCGCCTATCAGAACGGGTCGGCCACACTCCAGTTCATGCTCGCCACAGGTCTGGCCAGTTCCACGTTCACAGTGTGGGTAAACGGCACGCGGGCCGGTACAATAAACCTCACCAACACCGGTAGCTGGGATACCTACCAGTTAGTAACGCTCTCCGGCGACGCTAACCTAAGAGCCGGCCCCAACACGATAGAACTGCGCTTTGAGACTGCGGTAAACGTCGACTACTTCAATATCCTGGCTTTGCCCGGAACAATGAACGAGCCTATAATGTCTGTAAGGCCCGTAACGCAGACCGCCCCCCGCAAGGTGGCGCGTACAGGCGTTACGCTGAAAGCGGGAATAAAAGGCTTCAGCGTGATGCTGCCGGCGAACCATACATACACGTCCTACAGTTTGGTTGATCTGCGCGGCAGAGAAATCAGGCGCGGAAGCATCAGCGACGGCGTTACCGCCATGAGGTTTGACAACCTCAACAGCAGCGTGATGTTCCTGAGGCTCGAAGGGAAAAACGGTGCGGCGCCTACAGTGGTCAGGGCTGTAACGTTCTAACAGGCATTGATGAGATTTGTTGATGTGCAGGGCGGGTTTTTACCCGCCCTTTTTTATGGTATTTACAGCTAAACAATGTCCGCCAGCTCGGTCATGCTTACCAGCACTTCTCTGACCTTACCGCCCTTAGACGGCCCCACGATTCCCGCCTGCTCCATCTCGTCCATGATGCGCCTCGCGCGGGCGAAGCCTATTTTGAGCCTTGTTTGCAGTAGCGATGTAGATCCCTGGCCGATCTGCACCGTCATCTTTGCGGCTTCGAAGAACAGCGCGTCGCGGTCGCCGTCACCGAACATGCCGCCTTCGCCTCCTCCGCCGTCCTCGTCTTCGATTACGTCGTGGAAGCTGCCGATCTTTTCCGTTTCTACGCCCTGCGCCCTGATCTCGTCAACGATCGCGTCCACCTCTTTTTCGGAGATAAAGGCGCCGTGGAAGCGCTCGATGTCTGTTGCGCCGTTGCGCAGGAACAGCATGTCGCCTAAGCCCAGGAGTTTTTCCGCGCCCACGCGGTCTAATATTGTGCGCGAGTCTACGGCCTGCACCGTGCGGAAGCCGATTCGGGACGGCAGGTTGGATATGATTTTGCCGGTTACGATATCGACCGACGGGCGCTGGGTTGCTACGATAAGGTGTATGCCGGCGGCGCGCGCTTTTTGCGTTATGCGCATGATGAGGCTCTCTACGTCTTTGGACGCGGTCATCATCAGGTCGGCGAGTTCGTCTATTATTATCACGATCAGCGGTAGCGGCTTGTTTTCTTCTTCGTCGAGTATTTCCGTGAGTTCGCCGTTTTTGACCCGTTCGTTGAATGTTTCGAGTTTTTTAGCGCCGCTTTTGCCGAGCAGCTTGTAGCGCCGCTCCATCTCGTTCACGCCCCACTGCAGCGCCTTCACCGCCTCTTTGGGCTCTGTAACAACCGGCGCGAGCAGGTGGGGGATGTCGGCGAAGTTCGCCATCTCCACGACCTTGGGGTCTATCATTATGAGGCGCAACTGCTCCGGCGTGCGTGTCATCAGCATACTGCAGATGAGCGCGTTCATACAGACGCTCTTGCCCGATCCTGTGGTGCCGGCGATTAGCAGGTGAGGAGTCTTGGCGATGTCGGCGACGCACTCACCGCCGGAGATATTTTTTCCGATGACGACCGGGATGTCGGCGGTGTCGACGCTCTTTTTGAAGACGTCTGAGGTGAGGATATCCTTGAAGTAGATGTTCTGCCGCTCCGGGTTGGGCAGCTCGATCCCGATCGCCGCCTTGCCGGGGATGGGCGCCTGTATGCGGACCGGCAGACCGCCAACGGCGAGCGATATGTCGTTTTGCAGGTTAACGACGCTGCTGACCTTGGTCCCGGCCTCAATCTCCATCTCGTAGCGCGTTACTACCGGCCCCGGGCTCACCTTTTTCACTTCGCCAGTGATGCGGAAGCTCTTGAGCGTCTTTTCTAATATGGCGGAGTTGCGGTAGATGGCCTCCCTGTCGGTCATCTCCGAGAGCGGCGGCGGGTCGGGGAGTACGCTTGGCGACGGCGGGACGTACTGCTTGGACGGCTTCTTGAATACGTCTACTTTGAAGTCGCCGCCGCCTGCGCCGTCCATTATATCGCCGTCTTTATAGTCTATGTCTCCGTCGGCATCATCGTTGTCCGCCGCGCCGTCCGTATCGCTCTCTGCCGAGGAATCCCCGGCCGGCGCTTCATTTTCCTCGTCGGTGACCGGCGGGATGACGGCGTCTTCAAGCTGGGGCTCGACCTCGGCTGTTTCCGCTGAGCTGATTTCTACCCGCCCGCGGATTTTATCCACCTCCTCGTCAAAGGAGAGTACCTTGCCGGTTTCGGTATCAGTGTAGTCACTATCGTCGACGACTACCTCCGTTAATGCGGATACGCTTTCATCAGCCGATGTCAGTACGGCGGTGATCGGGACTGTCTTCTTGTCTTTCTTTCTTGATGTTTTTTTCGCTTCGGCAGGCTTCGCGTCAACAAGGGCGGGTGCGGCCTCGGGCGTATTGGGAGACGGCTCTTTACGGATGTCCGGCGAGTCCTCTATTCCCTTCTTCACATCGAGAAACGTTTTCTTTATCCACCCCATAAGCGCCATAAACCACTTCGCTACAAACGCCGCTATAGTCTGCGGGCGTATGCGCAGGCCGATGCTCAGCGTTATGACCATCAGTACCGCTGTGATGAAATACGGGCCGAGCATGCGCCCCTTGAACAGCGGGTTCAGCGCGTTGGCCATGAACATTCCCATATAGTTCGCCCCGACACTGTTTGCGGTAGCCGCAAGCCCCGAAGCGCTGAGCGCCGGCATGTGCTTGACGGCGAGCAGCAGGCAGAGCTCAACGGTCAGTACCGCCAAAAACAGCAGCAGCTTGAGCCGCAGCGGCCTGCCCATAAACTTCGCGGCGCCTATGTAGCAGACCGCGGCGGGGAACACGAATGCGGCTATCCGCCCGAAAAGATAGATCATCCCCAGCGCCAGGCTCGTCCCCAAATACGGCCCGAGGATGTGCACGTTCGATTTGTCTGTAACCTGATTGTGCGAGTAGAAGAGCAGAGATATGAGCGCCAGCACGCCTACAGACGTGTATATGAGCCCCCAAATGCCCTGGATGATAACACGGTCCAATCCAGGCTTCGCCCCGTCTTTGTCATTGGCGGATTTTTCCGGCGCGTTTCTTTTTCTTGACATCGAATAGCAATCCAATCATAAATTAATGGTTTTGTGCGGTTGATTTTTGTAATGAATACAGCGCGAACCGAATTTCTTTCGCGGTGCGGCATACATGGTCCTGATCAGAACCGCCGCATATTTTCGCGTACTCCTCTATGACCCTGCCCGCCTCCTGCGCGCGCTTGAAGTTCGCGTTAAGGACATCTCCCGCGCTTGCGCGGTTCATCTCCTCCGGGCGCGATGCCGAGGCGAAACAGTCATTGGCCGTATCGCGCCCCGATAACAGCGCGTCTTGCCCTACGGCCTTCTCCATTCCCGTAAGCAGGTGCCGCATTTGCTTGAGGGATACGCAGGCATCTTCGTTTTCGACGATAAAGCGGAAATGCTCCTCTATGACCCGCAGCGCCTCGCGCAGGCGGTTGAAGTTCGCGTCGAGAATTCTGTATATTTGATCTTGCATGACAGTTCCCCTTACGCACAGCGGCGCATCTCTAATCTTTTACCGCTCTTGCCGCTTTAAGCAGCGTATCGTGCGCGTTTTTGGCCCGCTGTTTCAGCAGGCGCTCCGTCGACAGCTCAGCCTCAGTGTTTTCGGTGAAGTAGTAGGCGCGGTAGAAGTGGCATGCAGCCCTGAGGTCGGCCATTGCCCCGTCGACCAGTTTGGCGGCTTCCGGGTAGGGCTCCAAAAGCGCGACAGACTGATCCACCTCGCGCTTTATCGCCTCGTACCGCTGTTCCGCGGCTTCGGCGCGGGCTACCAGCTGGGCGTGGCTGAGCAACGGATCGTGCATCCTCTCTTTTGCGAGCGCGTCGGCGAACTGGGAGGCGTCTGTGATCAGCGAGCGTAGCGTCGCTATTTGGCCCGCCTGTTCGTGCCTTGAGCGTGGAGGCTCTGCGATATGCGGCTGCGACACCGCGTGCGGTTCGGTGGTGCGCCGGCGGTCAGCGCGGTCGCCCGGCGCCTCGAAGGCGTCGGCAAGGTTGTACTGCAGGGTAAAGACCCATATCGTGCCGCCAAGCATGCACACCGCCATAAGCGACGAGAGCGTGGCCCGCCAGCGGCCGCGCGAGTTGATGGCAATCATCAGCGCAACACAAGACATGGCGGCCAGTACCGCCAACAGCAGTAATTCTATGCTCATATCATTGGTCCTTCCGCAAGCTCCCAGACATTAGAACGCCAATCCGCTCCCGCCTGTTACTTTTTTCTTATCCGCACCGACTCGATCCTGCTCGGTTCAGAATGAATAATATAAATTTTTTTCCCGTCAATGTCAAACTGTTCGCCCGTTTTCGGAATTCTGCCCAAATGGCGCGTCAGTAACCCGTTGAGCGTCCTGGCATCTGGGGCGGCGGCCACAAGGCTCTCCGGCAGCCATTCGTCCATGCCGTCCAGTTCCTGCAAGCCCGAGAAGACCTTGATACTGCCGCCGCTTTCCCTGCTGCCGCGCCGCTCATTCTGAAAGTTCATAACCCTGCCGAGGCCGTCGGAAAGCGAAAAAATTCCGCTCAGTCCGCCGAACTCGTCCAATACGCAAACCACGCTCAGCCTGTCGGCGAACATAAAGCTGACGAGGTCGGCCGTCTCCTGCGTCTCCGGCACCCAGTTCGGTTGTTTGGCGATTCGGCGGCATCGTTCGTCTGGGCGTGCGCAGAGAAGATCGGAGAGGCTGACGACGCCGGTCACCTGCTGCCCGCGCGTGATGAGCGCACAGGCCTGCCCAAGCCGCGTAAGCTCGGCAAGCGCGTCGGACGCCGTGGTGTAGTGCGGCAAAAACGGCACCTGCGACCGGTGAGTCATATAGCGCTTAACCGGTTGCGCGCCGCGGTCGAGCAGGGCGGAAATTACGCCCTCCTCCGATTTGGTAACAACACCCTGCTCAAACGAACTCTGCACGGCGGTCTTAAGCTCGTCTACGGTTACAAACGGACTCGGTTTTTTGAGGTAACGCTTGAAACGCTCCAAAAAGAAACGATTAACCGCCAATACCAGATTGAGCAGCGGCGCCGTAGCTCTCTTCAAGCCGTGGATGACGGGCGCCGCGACGGCCGCAATCATCTCATTGTGCGCCAGCGCTATGTTTTTGGGCAAAATATCGCCGATCACGACAAGCGCCGCGGAGGTCGCCAAAAAACTCCACAAAACCGCGTTGCCGCCGGCGCCCAGAACCATAGACATAAGAGCGGCGACAAGGCCGGCAAGGGTGATGTTGACAAACAGGTTCCCAAGAAGTATCAGCAGCAGCGTCCGCTGGCCGTCTAACAACAAAGCGTAGATGAGCCGGCGCGACCCAGCTTCGCCCTTCTTGAACGAACTGATGCGCTCGCGCGGGATGGAAAACAGCGCGGTCTCGGCCAAAGAGAAAAATGTAGACATCCCCAAAAAGAACAGACAGAGGACGGAGAGCAGTATTACGTTAGTGTTCATAATTGCCATTATAACAAAGATATTGCGCATATAGAAACAGGGCCTGCCCTGTTTCTACGTGCGCCAATACCAACATCATTTCAAGATCAATGCCTGTACATCAAAACGGCAAATCATCATCGGACGACGATCCGCCGCCGCCACCGCCAGACGACGACCCGCCACCCATCGACCCGTTACTCATCGATCCGCCGCCCATAGGCTCCGGGAACGAGTCGTAATACTCGTCCGGTTGCGAGAGTGGCTCGCCGCGGCCGCCTCCTCCGGCGCCGCCGCCGCTCAGGAATTGCAGAACCTGCCCCTCAATCTCGGTGCGGTAACGCTTGACTTTGTCCTTGTCTTCCCAGGATCGTGTGGCGATGCGCCCCTCAATATAGCAACTGCTGCCCTTCTTGAGGTACTGGTTCGCAACTTCCGCCTGCCTGCCCCAGAGCACGATGTTGTGCCACTCGGTCTTTTCCTGCTTGTCCCCGTCCTTGCTCGTCCACCGCTCGGTGGTCGCCATCGAAAAATTCACGACAGGCCGACCCTGCGGGGTGTAGCGAAGCTCGGGGTCACGACCGAGATTGCCGATAAGAATAACTTTGTTGATACTCGCCATGGGAGTATTCCTCCTAATACGGTTAAAGGGTTCTTAGAGGGAGGGAGGGCCGACGCGAACCGTTTATTGATCATAATATAGTTTATGGGGGGCAAAAGCGCAAGGGGGAAGATAAAAAAAATAATCGGCGTCCCCGACCAGGCGTTTGCCCGTAAGACTAATTGCACCGACATCCAACGCGGGTGCCGGCGCAAATATTATATTATGAACATGACAGACAAAAATCAACCCGACCAACCGGCCGTCGCCCCCGGGCAAGCCACCCCAATCGACGAAGTCAACCTCTTCGAAATCGCCTACGTACTGGTCAAGTACAAGGTCATCATAGCCCTGCTAACAGCCATCGGCTTCGTTGGCGGCTACATGATCGCAAAGGCCAAAGGCCCAACCTACATCTCAAGCGCGGTCGTCATGGCCAAGGAATCCGACAAACAGATGCCCAACCTCGGCGCCCTCGGAGTCCTCGGCGGCCTCGCCGGCGCACAACTCAACCTTGCCGGAAACCCCGGCCTCGAAAAAATAGAAATCCACTTCGACAGCAGGCAGTTCAAGGCCGAGATGATCGAAAAATACGGGCTGCTCAACGACATCTACAAATACGGAGCGCCGCGAAGATACAAAAAATACTACGATACGCTGGGAGGACGCTGGACAGAAGACGAAAAGTTTCGGGAACCAACACCCGAAAGAGCCGCGGACCTGCTCACCAAAAAATTCATAAATAAAAACGCAGACATCAAACGAGGCACACTGACCCTGTCTGTCAAAAGCAGCGACTCGCTGTTTACGTGCAAGGTCATAGAGGGCAGTTTGGAGCACCTTAACCGGTACATCCAAAGCAATGTTCAGAAAGATGCGAAGGATAACGTGGATTTTTTGGAAAAGCAGCTTATAAGTATTGCTGACCCGTTGCTGCGGGAGAAACTGCAGGGGATGATTGCGGCGGAGATTGAAAAGGCTATGATTATCAGTAAGGAAGCGTTTAAGGTTATTGACAGGCCGTATTGCATGAAGAAGCAGAGAGAGAAGATAGTGTATCCGGTTATGGGGGCTTTTGGGATGTTTTTGGTTGGGGCCGGGGTGGTGATGTTTTTTTATTATGTTTTTGGGGGGGGGAACAGGAGCTGTGAAGGGCAGAAGTGGGTTGGGTTGATCAGGAAGAAGTTGTTTAGGATTTTTTAAGGGATAGATAATCAATGCGATTTAGGCCATGTATAGATTTGCACGGTGGTAAGGTTAAGCAGATTGTTGGCGGTACGTTGGCGGATGATGGAGGTTCGCTTGTTACCAATTTTGAGACAGAGGCGTCACCGGCTTATTTCGCGGGGCTTTACAGAGGGGAAGATTTGCGCGGCGGGCATGTGATAATGCTGGGGGCGGGGAATGTTGAGGCTGCGGAGAATGCGCTTGGGGCTTGGCCTGGCGGGATGCATGTAGGCGGGGGAATTAATCCGGGTAATGCGCGGAAATTTCTTGACGCTGGGGCGTCGCATGTTATCGTCACCTCTTATGTTTTTTGTGATGGAATGATACGGTGGGAGCGGTTAGATGAGCTTTTGGCCGTTGTTGGTAAAGAGAGGCTGGTTCTTGATTTGAGCTGCCGGCTGGTTGATGGGGATTATGTTGTTGCTACGGATAGATGGCAGAAGTTGACAAAAGAGAAATTAACCGCGCATCTGTTTAACAGGCTTTCTGGATATTGCGATGAGTTTTTGGTTCATGCGGCAGATGTTGAGGGGCTGAAAAAGGGCGTTGATGCAAAATTGGTATCGTTGCTTGCCGACATCAGCCCTATCACAGCCACTTACGCCGGCGGGGTGCGCGATTTGGGCGATATGGATCTGATTGACCGGCTCGGCGGCGGGCGGGTTGACGCTACGGTCGGCAGCAGCCTCGATGTCTTCGGCGGGACGCTGCCGTTTGCGGACCTGGTTAAATGGCACAGGGCGAGAAATCCTTGAGATACGCCGTCTCGTTTTTATCATTAATATCGGTATTGATCCTGCTCGCCTGTTCCGGCGACGTTCAGCGCAGGCAACTGTTCTTCAAGATGGACACGGCGACGGAGGTAATACTGTCCGTCCCACGGTCTTTTGACGTAGGGCCGGTTTGGCGGTCGATAGATTCCCTGCTGTCAATAAGTGAACGGCATTTTTCGGTAACGAACGAGCGATCCCAGATCAAGGGCCTCAACGAGCGGCGGGAAAACGCGCTCCCGGTACCGCCGGAATTGGGTGAGATGCTGAAGATGGGCATCGCTTACGGCGATACATTAGACGGATCGTTCGATATCACCGTTCTCCCGCTGAAAGAGATCTGGGGCTTTTGCGAGGATTGCACCGGGAACGAGCCGCTCCCGGACTCGGCCCGAATCCGCGCTGCCGTACAAAAGGTCGATTACCGCAAAGTACGCGTCAACGAAACCGGCGACAGCATTTTTTTTGAATCTGGTGGCATAGTTGTAGACGCAGGCGGCATTGCCAAGGGCTATGTACTGAAACAGGCCGCGCAGCTGCTTAGGGACCGCGGCATCACCAACTACCTGATATCCGCCGGCGGCGACATCCTGATCTCCGGCCGCAAGCAGAACAAAACCCCCTGGCGCGTAGGCGTCCAACACCCGCGCAACCGCTCCGAACTGATAACCGCCCTACACCTGGAATCCGGCGCCCTGGTAACAAGCGGCGACTACGAACGCTACCGCCTAATAGACAACCACCGCTACCACCACATCTTCAACCCCCACACCGGCCACCCCTGCCACACCAACCAAAGCCTCACAATATGGACTTTAAACCCCATCCGCGCCGACATCCTAAGCACCGGCCTCTTCTGCTGGCCCACAGACAAAATCCTCGAATTTGTAATTGCCAGGGATGATTTGGAATGCCTGATAGTAGATTCATCCGGCACAATCCACACATCAAATGAAAATTTTTGGTTTTGATATGTATTGATTTTGCCATTGATGTACCGATTTTAATATGTGTTGACGTTGATTTTGTCGTTGACGTTGCCGTACCGGTTTTGGGTATTTGGTTTTAGGATATGGGTTTTAGCGTAGTCGGTTTTAGAATAGGGGGCGTTACGGGGGCGTAGCCCCTGTCCCCAAAAGCATTAAAAGATTTTGAATTTGACCTTGACCTTTATTATATTAGAATAATATTAATATCCACCATTCGAAAGGAGAACGCCCAAATGCGTCTGAACCTGAAACCCCTAATAGCCCTGCTGGCCCTAACGGCCCTAATAATCAGTTGCGGCGGAGGCGAAGGCGGCCCCACCAAAGAGGTCATCGAGGAGACCCACCCCAACGGCTCCAAAAAGAAGGTGAACCAGTACGCCGGCAAGAACGTCGTGCGCACCACCATCTTCTTCGAAGACGGCAAGGTGCAGTCCGACCGCTTCTTCAAAGGCGGCAAGCCCGACAGCTCCATGACCATATACTACCCCGACGGCAGCATGAGCCAGCAGACTTTCTTTGCCGACAGCGTCAAGCACGGCCCCGAGAAGGCCTGGCACCGCAACGGCCAGCTCAGCCGCGAGGCCGAGTTCGTCAGGGGCGTGTCGACCGGACGGTCCGCGACCTACTTTGAGGACGGCAAGGTGGCGATGGAAGTTACCTTCGTAGAGGGCAGGAAGCACGGCGATGAGACAGAGTACTTCTCCAACGGTAACAAGAAGCGCGTCAGGCCGTTCGTCAGCGGCGAGATAGACGGGCTGGAGCAGGAGTTCTTCGATAATGGCAAGATAAAGGTCGAGCACACCTACGTCAAGGGCGTGCTGAACGGGCCGTTCAAGTTCTACCACGAAAGAACCGGCAGGGTGATCGAAGACGGCGAGTACCTGAAGGGCCAGTACCACGGCAAGCGGGCAATGTACGACGAGCGGTCGGGCAGGAAGCGGTCCGAGGCCACGTACGAGCACGGCGAGAGGGTCTTCGGGGAATTCTTCTGATTTGCGGGAACGCGGTTTACCAAAACGCAGGGGCGCGATTTATCGCGCCCTTTTTTGTTGCCGCGCCTTTTTTATTTCTTGCTTTTGCCGGCGGCGAACAGATCAGGAAATATCTCCTTGACCGCCTTGAGGTCCTTCTTGTCGTAGGCCTTGCCCTGCAGAACCTTTATCAACGCCGACAAATCATCAAGCCTTAGCGTATAGGTCGCCGACGGATTGCTCTGCTTCACCTTCCCGAAGTGCCCGAGCACCGACTTGAACGACAGCGGCTTGACCACCCGCGCCTGCTGCTTGGCGAGCTCCTCGTCCATCACCGACTTCTCCTCGCCGGGCTG
>Ga0123356_10007101_pt1 | contig 11222 bp, 6 predicted proteins | sample TergutEmb28metaG_2_FD_92546 | JGI IMG/M metagenome (GOLD analysis project Ga0123356, IMG submission 92546) | Embiratermes neotenicus P3 segment gut microbial communities from Petit-Saut dam, French Guiana - Emb289 P3 | ecosystem: Host-associated > Arthropoda: Insects > Digestive system > Gut ... | reverse complement strand
GAGCATCGGAACAGGGAACATCAGGAGGACAGAATGAAGTATACGAGCACCCGCGGGGAGGGTGTGGAAAAGAGAAGCGCTCAGGTAATGATACAGGGGCTTGCGGGTGATAAGGGGCTCTATGCTCCTGTAGAATTGCCCGATCTGAGCTCGATCATCAAAGATCGCAGCTCGGGTACGTATCAAAGCGTAGCCTACAGTGTACTCAGACTGTTTTTAGATGATTTTATCGAGGAAGATCTGCATCGTGCCGTTCTCGGGGCATATGACGATAAATTTGATGATCATAAGATAACGCCTCTGGTATCAACGGAAAAAGCCAGTTTTATTGAACTTTATCACGGCAGGACTGCGGCTTTTAAGGATATGGCCCTGTCGATACTTCCATATCTGATGATATCCGCGATTCGCCGGGAAAACGAGAACAGGCGGGTGATAATCCTGGTCGCCACATCGGGCGATACGGGCAAGGCTGCATTGGAAGGCTTTGCGGATGTTACCGGCACAGACATATTTGTGTTCTACCCCAAAGACGGCGTCAGTGAGATACAGGAAAGACAAATGACGACCCAGCGCGGTCAAAACACGCATGTTATCGCGGTGAAAGGCAATTTTGATGAAGCTCAGACAGCTGTCAAAAAGATCATGACTGATGATGCCTTTGCACGGAAGATCGATGCTATGGATTGCAGGCTGTCCTCTGCAAATTCGATAAACTTCGGGCGGCTCGTGCCTCAGATCACATATTACATATATGCCTGGATGCAGCTGAGGGAAAAGGGCAGGATAAGTGATGACGAAAAGATAAACATCGTGGTGCCGACCGGCAATTTCGGGAACATCCTGTCAGCCTGGTATGCTAAGCAGATCGGACTGCCAGTAAACCGCCTGATATGCGCGTCAAATGAAAACAATGTACTGACTGATTTTCTGAATACCGGCAGATATGATGCAAACCGCGACTTTCATCTGACGAGCTCTCCATCGATGGACATACTCATCTCCAGCAATCTGGAACGACTTTTATGGCATCTTTCAGGAGGCGATTCAAAAGAGATAGGCTCCTACATGAGATCTCTCGAAAAGAACAGGAAATACAAGGTGAGTAAGAATATCCGTGAAGGCCTTAAGGATTTTTACGGCGGCTATGCAGATATGAAAAGCTCACATGCATTGATACGCGAACTGTGGGAAAATGAAAATTATCTTATAGATACCCATACGGCCGTGGCCTACAAGGTCTATCTCGACTATTTGGAAAAGACCGGCGATGATACGCAGACGGTCATCGCATCGACTGCGAGCCCGTATAAATTTGCCGACAAGATCACAAAGATACTTGGACTGCGTTCCGGTAAAAACGGTTTCAACGCCATTGACATATTACACGATGCTACGGGCCTGCAGGTGCCTGAAGGTCTTCGCGCTCTGAAGAACAGGCCGATCACCCAAAAGACAACAATATCGCCCGAAGAAGTGCCCGATTCGATCCTGTCAGAGCTATAAGAAGATGGAGCAACATTCTTTTTTTGAAAAGAGCATGTATTCGCCTCTTGCCGCAAAACTGAGGCCAAAGGATCTCAGTGGATTTGTCGGCCAGGAGCATCTTCTCGCACCTGGAAAAGTATTGCTCGGCCTGATAGAGATCGATCAGATACCATCGATGATCTTCTGGGGGCCTCCCGGTGTGGGAAAGACAACACTCGCCAGGATAATCGCGGAAATGACGTCAGCTGAATTTATCAATTTCAGCGCGGTCCAGACTGGGATCAAGGAAATAAAAGAAATAATGGGCCGTGCCGATCAGGCTCATTTCACAGGCAAAAAAACCATACTGTTCATTGATGAGATCCATCGCTTCAACAAAGCTCAGCAGGATGCCTTCCTCCCGTATGTGGAAAAAGGAAGCATCATCCTGATAGGTGCAACTACGGAAAACCCGTCTTTCGAAGTGAATTCCGCACTGCTGTCGCGCTGCAAGGTGTTTGTAATGCAAGCTCTCACGCAGACAGATCTGGAGCAGCTTATCAAAAACGCTGAGAATTGGATAAATGAAAACGGTGATGACAAACTGGCTCTGTCGGATCGCTATATCTCCATGATAGCCGGATTTGCCAACGGCGACGCGCGCACGGCGCTGAATACTCTGGAAATGATCACTACGAACAGCCCTGTCAAAGGCGGGATGATAGACGTGACTGACGAGATAGTAGAGCAATGCATCAGCCGCAAGTTTCTCATCTATGACAAGGGCGGCGAGGAACACTACAACATAATCTCAGCCCTGCATAAATCCATGCGAAACAGCGATGTACAGGCAGCGGTATACTGGCTTGCCAGAATGCTCGAAGGTGGTGAAGATCCACTGTATATTGCCCGTCGTGTCACCAGGTTTGCCAGTGAAGACATCGGGATGGCGGATAGCAATGCGCTTGAGGTATGCATCGCGGCTTATCAGGCATGTCATTATATCGGGATGCCCGAATGCAGCGTGCATCTGACACACGCGGTCGTCTACTGTTCGCTTGCTCCAAAATCAAACGCCCTGGATGCCGCATACATATCGGCAAAACGTGATGCACTTGAAACACTGGCTGAGCCCGTACCGCTCGTGATCCGCAACGCCCCCACAAAACTAATGAAGGAACTCGATTATGGCAAGGGCTATAAATATGCCCACGATTACGAGAACAAAATAACGGATATGAAATGTATGCCGGACTCGCTTGAAGGGCGGGTATATTACGAGCCCACCGACCAGGGCCGCGAAGCAAAGGTCAAGGAGTGGATGGATAAAATAGAAGCTTTAAGGAAGCTATAATGTGCTAATGGCTGCTATGCCAACCCGGATATGCGCCCGCATATGAAACGGATCTCTTCTTCAGATAGGTTTGTTGAGCACGGCAGATTCAGGACATGTCCTTCATAATCCTCAGCCCGTTCGACCCCTAGAGCCTTACAGTCTATGTAGGGTTTTTGTTTATGTATCAGTTTCCAGACCGGTCTGCACATTATACCGTCCTCTATCAGGGCTTTCATTATTCTGTCGCGCCTCGATATCTTCGCATCACCCGGATGAGTATCATCCGGATCATCATCGACATACAATGAGTAGAACCAGTGGTTTGAGCGTATACTACCGGGAAATCCCAAAAACTTTACGCCCGGAACACCTTTGAGAAGCTCCGAATAAAGGGCATGATTACATTTCTTGGTTTCGATAAACCCGGGGAGATCATCTATCTGGCTTACACCGAGCGCCGCCTGTATATTGAGCATCCGGTAATTATACCCGACATCATCATGCTCAAAGAAGAGGGCGTCGTCCTTAGCTGTGGACGTCAAGTAACGCGCTTTTTCAATAAACTCTTTATGGCGTGATACTATCATCCCGCCGCCGCCGGTGGTGATGATCTTGTTTGCGTTGAAGGAGAATACGCCGATATCCCCGACCAGACCGGCATGGATGCCGGCGAATCTGCCGCTGTCCCAGAAGCAGCCAAATGCCTCCGTCGCATCCTCGATGATCTTGATACCATATCTGGAGCATATATCTACGATGCGCTCCATGTCGGCAAGATATCCGAATACGTGTACAACGACCAGAGCCTTGACATGTTTCCCACTCGCCTTATCGATCAGACCGGATGGCGCAGATACGCAATCATCGCGGCAATATTTTTCCAGGCAGTCAGGATCTATACAGAAATTTTCATCACAGCCAAGGATGACGGGATCGGCAAACATATAGCGAATCGGGTTCACAGCCGCGATAAATGTGAGGGAAGGTGCGATCACCAGATCGCCGGGACCGATATCCAACATCCTCATCGCGGTATGAAGCCCGGCAGTGCCGCTCTGACAAGCTACAGTTTCCTGCGCACCTGTAAATTCAGCAGCCTTATCCTCAAACTCCGAGATAAACCTGCCACTGGTAGACACCCAACCGGTCTCTATGCATTCATGCAGGTCATCGGCGATCTTGATATCCAGATTTGGTACGCTGAGTGGGATAGTCATTTTCTTCATACGTTTTCTAAAGCAAACCGCGTGAGGCTAGGTGATAACAATATCCACTTTGTTTGAACTGGCTACTGTTATATACCCTCCACCGCTTGTAAGATATTGCAGCTCCGCATATACCCTGCACGTAACAGGGGTGATTCCGGTGTAGGCCGAAATGCCGACTGTTTTCGTGAAGTCTGTACCGCCGACAAATGTGTCGGAAAAGTTTTCCTGCCCGCCTACAGGCTTATCCCAATACAGAGTGATCCTGAAAGCCGGATCCGTAGTGGTGATATACGAACATGTCGGGAGCGCGGAAACGATCGCTGTAAATGTGATCGCGGTATTGGTAGTAAAGGTCGTATCGTCAAGGCTGAGCGAAAGCGTCTGTTCAGGGCCGAAAAGGCCGAATAAAGCAGTCTTGGCATCCGCCTTATACGCCTGGTCGGAAAAGCTTACCACACAGGTGAGCTGATCACTGGGCGCCGAGTCTATCTTGACCCGGGCGACGCCATTTTCATCTGTCACCTCTTCTATGCTTTCGGATATGGAACCCGTAGCGCCGGTGATCACAAATGTGACAGTCTTGCCGGCCAGTGGCGTACCGCCGGATGTTAGTTTCGTTTCGAACCAGGCTTCTGAGCCTGAAGCGCCATTCCAGGTGGTCGTCGGGGTATCGAGCTCTGCGGTGAGATACTTACGTTTTACATATTTGATAGTACTCTTGCTCGCCTGTGCCAGTTTTCGCTTGCCGGCATAGGATGCGGAATAGGAAATAGACGCAGCTGCTGGCATTTTTATTGTCTTGGTGGCGACACCCTTTTTATTGGTCTTGACTTTATATGTCGTACTGTGCTTTACACCGCCGATCGTATAATTCACCTTGATTTGCAGCGGTTTTAAAGCAAAAGCCTTGCCCTTCATCTTCGCTGTCGCAGTCAGCTTCACGCTATTCCCTGCTACCGCGCTGCCCGGCCCGCTTACACTCAACATCGGTTTTGGGGCCGCCTTCACGGTGATGCTCTTTCCGATGCCCTTATCGTTGCGCATGACGTAGTCGGTTCTGGCGGCTGTGGACGTGCTTATGAAAATTAATTTCCACTTACCCTTGTCGCCCGGCCTGAATGTTATATCGCCATACCATATTCCGTTTTTATTGGTTCCGGATTTGAAATACAGATCGCCGTATTTCACTTTTTTCTTTGAAGCCGACAATACCACGAATACCGAGCCGATGGGGTCTGTATCCTTCACTTTGACGGTAAACCTCACCTTTGTGGGCAGGGTGGCATCGATTACCGATTTAGAGAATTTGGCATTGGAAATGGTAGAGCCTGTTCCAGCATATGCTTCTCCCTGTGCGCCCTGCATGAACGGCATCATACCAAGCACGAGCGCCGTAATCATAAACATTGCAACAATTTTTCGTATTACTATTCTTACTGTCATATCGATCACTTCTTTCCACCGGTGACTGATCAAAGTTTGTCAAATAATCAAACGGCTCGTTCCTCTATCTATTGATTTGAGCCTGTCCTGTAATTATACATGTTATCGCTCCCCCTGTACATTGAGTTACTATAACTATATAATACTTTCATGGGGAAAAAGAACGATCGGTGAGGTAATGAGCGACTCAATTCCTGAAAAATACATGCGACTATTGTTGGCTAACAGCCCTAATATCATCCTTTTTTTTGATACGGATGAACGCTTTATTTACACGACGGAAGTCTTTTTAAAGCGTCTGCATATAGGGCACTTCGATATCATCAAGGGAAAGCATTATGAGGATATATTTGCGCTGTTTGCTAGCGATGAATGGATAGAAGATCTTACCGGAAATTTCAGAAAGGCGATCAGGGAAGGCCGAACTATAGAGCTGGACAAGGCAGCCGATATAGGCGGCAACGGTGAGATCCGTCATTACAAGATCAGCCTCACTCCCATGAAGGGTGAAGACGGTGAGCCGGAGGGCTCCATGGCGTTCTTCCATGATGTGACGAACGAACACCTCGCCCAGGTCAGCGCGCTTGAAGCCAGCACAGCCAAGTCGGATTTTCTCGCCAATATGTCTCACGAAATGCGCACGCCGATGAATGCTATCATCGGTATGACCAGCATCGGCCGGCAGTCGGAAGAGATCGAAAAGAAAGACTACTGCCTGGGCAAGATAGCAGAAGCGGGCAGCCATCTGCTCGGTGTCATCAATGATGTATTGGATATGTCAAAGATCGAAGCAAACAAGCTTGAACTATCGAGCACAGGTTTTGATTTTGAGAAGATGCTGCAAAAAATCACAAATGTCCTGACATTTTCATTTGATTCGAACAAAATCGAGTTTTCGGTCAAGATAGACCATTCACTGCCGCGCTTTATCGTATCCGATGAGCAGCGTCTTGCGCAGGTCATCACAAATCTACTGTCTAATGCGGTAAAGTTCACACCGGAGGGTGGAAAGGTAAAACTCTCAGCCAATAAGGCGGGTCAGGACCAGGAACGGGATATCACCTATATACAGATCTCCGTCGAGGATACCGGTATAGGTATCTCTGACGAGCAACTCAACAGGCTGTTCAGCTCATTTGAGCAGGCTGATAACAGTATCTCACGAAGATACGGCGGGACTGGACTCGGCCTTGCCATATCAAAGCGCATAGTAGAATTGATGAACGGGAATATGTCGGTCTATTCCAATATCGGCGAGGGCTCTGTATTCAGCTTTATAATACCGGTAAAAAAGGCCGAAGACGACGGCAGGACCATGCTGCCCAAGGGTATAGGATGGAATAATATAAGGGTCCTCGCGGTCGACGCCTCCGAGGAAACCAGGGAATATTTTCGCAGTACTGCGGATGTGATCGGTTTTCACTGCGAGATAGCAGGCGATGCGTATGAAGCCATCGATCTGATACAAAAAGCAGAAAGGCAATACGATGTCATCTTTGTCGACTGGAAAATGCCGATAATAAACGGTGTGGAACTATCAAAGATGATAAAGGGGATATACCGGGATAATTCGATCGTGATAATGATCTCGGCTGCCGATCTTTCTAATATCAAACACGAAGCAAGAGAAGCCGGAGTCGATGCATTTATTCACAAGCCTCTGTTCACTTCGGCCCTGATAGATACTATCAACAACTGTCTTACCATCGAACAGCATATGGAGGACACAGGTAAATCCGGGGAGAAAGGCGCCTATTCTTTCGAAGGGCTCAACATACTTCTTGCAGAGGACATTGAGATAAACAGGGAGATAGTCTTCGGGCTTTTCGAGAATACCGGAGCCAGGATCACTGCCGCAGAGAACGGCATCATCGCAGTTGATAAATTTCAGGAAGATCCTGAAGCCTTCGATGTGATCTTTATGGATATCCATATGCCGGAGATGGACGGTTACGAAGCCACAAAGAAGATTCGCGATCTGGATTTACCGAAGGCGAAGGCGATCCCCATAATAGCGATGACCGCCAATGTATTTAAAAATGATATCGAGCGCTGTATGGAAGTCGGTATGAATGATCATGTCGGCAAGCCGCTGGATATCGAAGAGGTCATGACAAAATTGAATAACCAATTGTCATTGGCATCAGATTGATATATGCGGTGATCGATGCAAACCGCTGTACAGTGAAAATCTATTACAAGGAGGTATGATGGTCGATCGGCCGCAGAATAAACTAGCGGAGATTTTAGTTTCATACGATGATCTGATCACACGGTTTTATGACGGTGACGAGTGTCATGCCTACGATTTTTTCGGTGCGCATCCCGTTGCAGGTGACGGTGCCGAATCGTGGTTCTTTGCTCTTTGGGCCCCGCATGCAAAGTATGTAAGTATCGTTGGAGATTGGAACGGATGGGATCCTGATATCTGTCCAATGGAAAGGCACAGGGGCATATGGGTCGCTCTTGCAGGCGGATCAGGCGGTCCCGGGCATGGAGATCTTTATAAATATGTTGTGACAGGTGAAGACGGCGAAGCCCGGTGGAAGGCCGACCCGTACGCCTTTAGATGCGAACATCCCCCCGGCACGGCTTCACAGCTTTGGGATCTGGGACCGGGCAGAAGATCATCATCTGTATTTGGTACGGTGGAAAACGCCTACAAATGGGGGGACAGCCGCTGGATCAAAAAGCGCGAGAATCAGGACATTATCAAGCAACCGGTTTCCATATATGAGATGCATCTGGCGTCCTGGCGTATATCCGACGGTGTCGTCCGGGCCGATAATGATCCGGATCCTGACTCCCCCGGAATACTTCCGGGAATCACATCGGATGAGGGAAAGGAGTACCCTTCATTTCGCCTGATGGCGGATGCGCTTGCCGATTATCTGGCTGATATGGGCTACACCCATGTGGAGCTTCTTCCTGTGAACGAATACCCGTATGATGGTTCATGGGGTTATCAGATCACCGGATACTTTGCAATCACATCGCGATTTGGAACGCCACAGGATTTCATGTATTTTGTCGATACACTGCATTCAAAAAATATCGGTGTGATCGTGGATTGGGCGCCCAGCGGCTTCCCGAAAGACGCGTTCAGCCTGACCAGATTTGACGGTACCAGACTTTATGAGCATAAAAACAAATCCAGAAGGGAGCTTCCCAACTGGGGCACTAACGCATTTACATTCGGAAGGCCCGAAGTCAAAAGTTTTTTGACCTCCAGTGCGATGCTCTTCATGGATGCATATCACATCGACGGCCTGAGGGTGGACGCGGTCAGTTCAATGCTGTATCTGGATTACGGACGTGAGGAATACGTCCCTAACAAGGACGGGGGCAACATAGACTACGATGCAGTAAAACTGCTGCGCAGCCTCAATAAGGACATACTTACGGAGCACAGGGGATGCTTCACCGTTGCGGAGGAGTCCACTGCATTTCCTCTGGTCACAAAGCCGCCCGAAGACGGCGGGCTCGGATTTGTATTTAAATGGAACATGGGATACATGAACGACAGTCTGGACTATATGAGAACGGATCCGCTCTTCCGAAAGGGAAATCATGAACGGATGACATTTTCCATGTACTACGCATTCAGCGAGAACTATGTTCTGGCATATTCACATGATGAGGCCGTGCACGGTAAGGCGTCGATGCTCAGTAAGATGAGTGCGGATTTCGACTCGAAGTTCGACTCGTTGAGGGTGCTTTTTGCCTGGCAGTATGCGCATCCAGGGAAGAAGCTGAACTTCATGGGCAGCGAGCTGGCTCAGGTGATCGAATGGGATAATAACAAGCAGCTCGACTGGATCCTGTTAGACTATGAAAAACACCGGGGAATGCAGGAATGGGTAAAGGAATTGAACCACATCCTGAAAAAGCAGGAGGCGCTTTACGGGGACGATTCCGGCTGGAGCGGGTTTACCTGGCTCAATGTTGATGACAGGCGAAACAGCGTGTTCGCATTTCTCAGATCGTGCGGGGAGTCGCATATGGTCTGTGTATTCAATTTCACCTCAGTCATGAGGGAGAATTATGTAGTCGCCCTGCCATCGCCGGGCGATCTGAGTCTGGTTTTAAACAGCGATGAAAAGCGTTTCGGCGGCGCCTCGGAGCGTGCAAAGAAAAATGTAAAGTCAAAGTGCATTTTCCTTAACGGTATGGAGAATGGCGCGGCTCTTGACCTGCCGCCTCTGAGCGCGCAGTATTATTTATATAAAAAGAAACCTGCAATCAAAAAAGTGAAGGAGAAAAGCGGTGAGTAGGAAGAAAAAAACGGTGGCGATGCTGCTTGCCGGCGGTCAGGGCTCACGTCTGGGCGTATTGACATGGATGCGAGCCAAGCCTGCTGTAACGTACGGCGGAAAGTACAGGATAATAGATTTCCCGCTGTCGAATTGCATACATTCGGGCATCGATACAGTCGGGGTATTGACTCAATACCAGCCTCTGGAACTGAACGCCTATATCGGTACGGGCAGCCCATGGGATCTCGATACTATCAGCGGAGGCGCCTTCGTCCTTCCTCCATATGTGAAAGGCGAATCGGGTCGCTGGTACAGCGGGACCGCCGATGCTATTTATCAAAACATGTATTTTATCGAGCAATTCGAACCAGACAATCTGGTGATCCTGTCCGGCGACCATATATACAAAATGAATTACAGCTGGATGATCAGGGAGCATATACAAAATAATGCCGATGCGACCATAGCCGTGATAAAGGTGCCTCTACGCGATGCCTCACGCTTCGGGATAATGAATACCGATAAAGAGGGGCGCATCACCGAGTTTGAGGAGAAGCCCAAGGAGCCCAGGAGCGATCTCGCTTCAATGGGCGTATATGTATTCAGTTGGCCGGCGCTCAAAAAGAGGCTCGAACAGGATGCCAAAGATACGAGCAGCAGCAATGATTTTGGTAAGAATATAATACCGGCAATGCTGGATGCGGGGGAGAGGCTATATGCGTATGAGTATAGGGGTTACTGGAAGGACGTAGGTACTATCCGCTCGCTCTGGGAAGCCAATATGGAACTCCTTGCGGACTTCCCGCCACTGAACCTGTATGACGATCCCTGGCGGATATTTTCACGCAACCCCAATGACCCGCCCCACTTCACAGGCGCTGATGCTGTGATACAAAACAGCATGATCAGCGAGGGCTGTGAAATATACGGGACCGTCGATCACAGTATACTCTCAAGCGGTGTGGTGGTCGAAAAAGGAGCTGTAGTCAGGGACAGCATAATCATGGCTGACTCCACGATAGGAGCGCGCAGCCATGTGGAGATGAGCATTATCGATGAGGATGTGACTGTCGGTAAATCGGTCAACATAGGTGCTGCGGCCCGTGGCAGGGAAAAGCAGTGCAAGATCGCTGTCATAGGCGCCGGCGCGAACATCGCAAAAGGCGCACAGGTGATGGCAGGTGAGCAGGTAGATCCGGGAGAAGAAATCAAGGCCGGAGTTAAACCGGGCGATGGAAAGGGGGCGACGGCATGACTGGCGAAGCCTTTGGCATAATATATGCGGGACAGCAGATATTTCAGTTAAGAGAATTGGTGGACAAAAGAGCCGTTGGAGCTTTACCGCTTGCGGGACGTTATCGCGTGATCGACTTCATGCTGTCCAATCTGGTAAATTCCGGCGTCCGCAATGTGGCGGTGATCACCGGCAGAAACTACAACTCACTCATGGATCATCTGGGCTCAGGCAAGGCCTGGGATCTGTCCAGAAAGAGTGACGGCCTGTTCATCAGG
>Ga0123356_10007100_pt1 | contig 11223 bp, 10 predicted proteins | sample TergutEmb28metaG_2_FD_92546 | JGI IMG/M metagenome (GOLD analysis project Ga0123356, IMG submission 92546) | Embiratermes neotenicus P3 segment gut microbial communities from Petit-Saut dam, French Guiana - Emb289 P3 | ecosystem: Host-associated > Arthropoda: Insects > Digestive system > Gut ... | reverse complement strand
TCGCCATCCTCTCCACTGTGGTGGCTTTTGTCACCATCCTCTCCACTGCGGTGGGTTTTGTCACCATCCTCTCCCCTGCGGTGGGTTTTGTCACCATCCTCTCCACTGTGGTGGCTTTTGTCGTGTTTTTTTGACAGAACCCACCGCCAGAATGAGGATGAGGACAAAACCCCCCACCAGTAACGATGCTGCGGTGGTTGTGTCACCATTTCCCCTGATTTGAGGGGCGAAATCACCGCAGCACCGTCACACCCCAGAAAAAGTGTCGCTCCTGCGAAGTTATACCCCCAAGTAAGACAGAACAGATACCCGAACCAGCAAACCCGCACATCTGAAGCCAGCTGACCCACGTAACCTAGGAGACCAGCACCCCCACCCAACCCAGTACAGCAAGCAGACCCCATCATCAACCCTTGCCCAGCAGATCCCGAGGAGCCGCACAGACGTACGCTCAATGGCTGAAGTAACAGTCAACCCAGCCACCCTAGTCAATCCCAAGCACCCCCTGGGGGGTGCGCGGGAGCGGGGGGAAAACCACCCCCACCACGACAATCGCTCCTCGCTCCGAAAACGTGACAGCGAGGACGTGATAGCGGGGACAAATAACTTGTCACGTTTTCCCTTATCAATCAAGATCCAAGCATCCATACGATACCAAGAAAGAGATGAAAACACCTCTGTGGTGAAACCATGATCCCCCCGCCCCCACCACCCGATGTAATCCTCATTCCGGTGGTGGGTTTTGTCAAAAAGGCGCGACAGAACCCACCACAAGACAGAGGATGGTGACAAAACCCACCACAAGACAGAGGATGGTGACAAAACCCACCGCAACTTGAAGGATGCGTAGGCAGAACCCACCGCCAGAATGAGGATGAGGACAAAACCCACCGCAGGTGGAAGGTGGGCGCACGGCGGAAGGTGAGCGCACGGAGGAAGATGGGCGCACGGAGGAAGATGGGCGCACGGTAGAAGATGGGCGCACGGTAGAAGGTGAGCGCACAGAGGAAGGTGAGCGCACAGAGGAAGGTGAGCGCACGGTAGAAGATGAGCGCACGGCGGAAGGTGAGCGCACGGAGGAAGGTGAGCGCACGGAGGAAGATGGGCGCACAGAGGAAGATGGGCGCACAGAGGAAGGTGAGCGCACGGAGGAAGGTGAGCGCACAGAGGAAGGTGAGCGCACAGAGGAAGATGGGCGCACAGAGGAAGATGGGCGCACAGAGGAAGGTGAGCGCACAGAGGAAGGTGAGCGCACAGAGGAAGGTGAGCGCACGGAGGAAGATGGGCGCACGGAGGAAGATGGGCGCACGGAGGAAGATGGGCGCACGGAGGAAGATGGGCGCACGGTGGAAGGTGGGCGGACGGTGGAAGGTGGGGAGGAGGAGGATTCAGGCAAAACCCACCGCAGTGGAGAGGGAGTGAGAAGTGGGGCGGACATTAAGGAGGGTCTGTGGAAAACCACAGACCCTCTCCCTCAATAAGGCACTGGGAGGCGAACCTTGTTGGGGCTTTTAGAAACGCTGCGCACTTTATTTGCCCGGTACGCTGACGTTCCTTTGGTCACTAGACTCACATTAAGACACGGTCTCACAACCGACATATGAGAATAATCACAGCCTAGCACAGCAGAACTTGCGTAACTAGAGATTCTGCTATTGTTTTTTTATAAACTCTTCTTCAACTGATTCAGACTCAATTCCGAAGTGCAACCAACATTAGTTTGTCGTTTGTTTTAACGATGCCCTGATCAGTCAATTGTTCAATCACATTACCGATGGATAATCCCTCCAGCCGGGCTTGCGGGTCGATCTCCAACCAGGGAACAAGCACGAACTGACGTAGTGCCGCACGCGGATGAGGAAGAACTAGGTCGCCTTGATCCCAGACTTCGTCCTCAATCGCGATGATATCAATGTCAAGAGTACGAGGACCGTGCTCGATGGCTCTAACCCGGCCGGCTAGGTTCTCGATTTCTTGGGTCCTAGCCAGGAGAGACCGAGCCGAAAGACTCGTCTGAATCATGATCACGGCATTAAGGAATTGGGGCTGCTCAAGCTCACCCTGAGGCTCGGTTTCGTAGACCGAGGACACTGCACACGGCTGAATACCAGGAGTGGATTCCAGAGCTGAGACCGCGAACTGCAGGAACCCCATCCGAGGCTCGATATTGGACCCCAGGGACAAAACGACCTGGCGCACAGGAGGTTCATAACCTGCAATCGCCGTCGTCACAGCAACGTCGGAGAAATTCACATCCAAAGGCGCTTGGGGTTTGTGGATCGTGACTTGAACGAAGGTCATAGGGAACCGGGAAAGCAGCTCAACCTGCAGACGGTCCGCGAGAGTCTCAATGAGATTGACCGGCTCATCCTGGACACAGGCAATGATGGCATCAGTGACTTCTGCATAGTTGATTGTCTGGTCTAGGTCGTCACCGCGGACTCGGAAATCCTGCCACCAGCGCGCATCAACCTTAAAAATCTGCCCGTCGGTACGCTCCTGGTCGAAAACTCCATGGTAGGCCCACACCTCGATCCCAAGAACCTCCATTTTTTCGAGGCTATTCAGAATCGGCTGCTCACTGTGCGAGATCCGATGGATCTTCTTCGTCATTGCTCGACTCCCCTCGACGCCGTACGGATGTGCTGTGCAACAGCGATCGCCGTACGCTGATCGCCGACTGTGTGCGTACGTACTGCCCACACACCGAGTCCAGCAAGAACAGTGGTGAGCGCCAGTGTTGCCTCATCGCGCTGGTAGGGCTGCGTTGGGTGAGAGTAGGTGTCAGCCAAGAATCTCTTACGCGAAACCCCCCATAGGGTGGGGTATCCAAGTTCCATGATTACTCCAGCATTGGCCAACAACTCCCAATTCTGGGCATGGGTCTTGCCGAACCCTATTCCTGGGTCCACGATGATCTGGGAAGAATCGAGCCCAGCAGCTATGGCTGCCTGCGCTCGTTGGGCCAGTTCCTCGCAGACCTCATTGACCACATCAACGTGGGTGGATTGGTGATCAAAGGGGGTACGCCAGTGCTGAAGTACGTAACCCACCTTCGTACGCGCAGCAACACCAAGGATCTCAGGATCTGCCAGACCACCGGAAACATCGTTGATCACACAGGCTCCTGCATCGATCCCGGCTTGAGCCACCCGGGAACTCACGGTATCGATACTGACCGTCGCACCAGTTCCAGCCAGAGCTTCAACGACCGGGATCACCCGGTCCATCTGCTCCTCATCACAGATGCGCCTCGCCCCTGGACGGGTGGATTCTCCCCCCACATCAATGATGTCGGCTCCCTGGTCAACCATCTCAAGGCCGAGGTCGATGGCGTCGGTGAGCCGCGGCTGGGACCCGGCAAAGGAATCATCGGTAACATTGACGATCCCCATGATTCGAGTCGCCTGCTCGGTGATCAGCCCTTGAAATACAGGATTCATCGGCCTCGGTCAGCCATGATAAGACTCATCGCTTCAGCTCTGGTCGAGGGGTTGTGGAGCGCACCTCGTACGGCTGAGGTGACGGTTCGTGATCCTGGTTTATGCACTCCACGCATGGACATACACAGGTGTTCGGCCTCTATAACGACAATCGCACCGGAAGGGGACAGTTCATTCATCAGGGCGTCGGCAATTTGCGTAGTCAACCGCTCTTGAACCTGGAGGCGTTTGGCGTAGACATCGACCAAACGAGCCAGCTTCGACAGACCCACGATCTGCTTATTCTCACCCGGAATATAGCCGACATGAGCCAAGCCGGTGAAAGGTACGAGGTGGTGTTCGCAATAACTCCACAACTCAATGTCCTTGACCAGGATCATGTCCTGATGGTCGATGTTGAACCGTGCCCCAAGCACTTCATGGGCCTGGATAGCGATTCCGGAGAATGCTTCCTGATAAGCGCGGGCGACTCGCGCCGGGGTGTCGATCAGCCCCTCGCGGTCGGGGTCCTCACCGATACCGATGAGCAGCTCTCGTACCGCTGCTTCTACGCGTTGTGCATCAAAGACCATAGTTCACCTCTTCTTAGGTGCGCGGAGGCCCCCAGTGACCGGGAGCTTGAGGATCAATCCAGGTGCCGGGACCCATAGGCCCATCCGGCGGCGGGGCCGCCGGAGCAGACGGAGGATAGCCGCCGGGTCCATAGTACGGCCCAGGTATGGGATTCTGCGGTGGTACGGGCTGGGTTGTCGGTGGACCCCACGGTGTCGTTGGCGGTTCGGGCTCCGGTGCTGGAGCAGGCTTGCCAGTAGCCAGCGGCTTCATCGGTGCATCATCATCCAGGTTCGGCTCGGGTACATTCGGAGGCGGAATCGGCGGAATATCCGATGGCCGCCGGGAATCGGACCCGGTCCATGCCGGACGAGTCGGCCGCAACTTCAGATTCGCAAAGATGGCAGCGACCTGCTCCTTGTCGAGGGTCTCGTACTCCAGCAACTGGCGTACCAACTCATCCAGGACATCCCGGTTCTCCACCAAAGCATCGTAGGCTTCCTGGTGTGCGGTGTTGATGAGGTGGGTGACCTCAGAATCGATCAGGGCAGCGGTCTGCGGGGAGATCGTCGAGACCTTGCCCATCTCCATTCCCAGGAAGGGCTCAGAATCATCGGACCCATAGCGAACAGCACCCAGGGCTTCGGTCATACCGAATTGCATCACCATCGCCCGTGCGAGCTTGGTCGCTTTCTCGATGTCGTTGCTGGCTCCGGTGGTCGGATCGTGGAAGATCAGTTCTTCGGCTGCCCGGCCTCCCATCATGTACGCAAGCTGGTTCAGCAACTGCCCGCGAGTCTGGGAATGCTTATCCTGGTCGGGCATCACCATGGTGTAGCCGAGAGCCTGACCACGGGGCAGAATCGTGATCTTTTGAACAGGGTCATTGCCCGGCATTGATGCAGCCACAAGCGCATGGCCGCCCTCATGGTAAGCCGTGATGAGGATTTCGTGAGCGTTCATCACCCGCGAACGTTTCTGCGGACCCGCGATGACGCGATCGATCGACTCATCGAGAACAGTGTTAGTGATCTGCGTGAGGTTCGTGCGTGCCGCAAGCAGGGCAGCCTCGTTGAGGACGTTCGCCAGATCAGCGCCTGTGAATCCAGGAGTACGTCTGGCCACTCCCTGGAGGTCTACATCGGCTGCCAGCGGCTTGCCACTCGCATGAACGAGGAGGATCTTGTATCTCCCCTTCAGATCTGGGGAATCGACGGCAATCTGACGATCGAAACGGCCAGGTCGAAGAAGAGCAGGGTCGAGGACATCAGGTCGGTTTGTCGCCGCGATGAGGATGACACCAGCATGGGCATCAAATCCATCCATCTCCACTAGGAGTTGGTTCAGGGTCTGTTCGCGCTCATCATGTCCGCCGCCCATGCCGGCTCCGCGGTGGCGTCCCACGGCGTCGATCTCGTCGATGAAGACGATGGCAGGAGCATTGGCTTTGGCTTGGTCGAAGAGGTCGCGTACTCGTGAGGCACCGACGCCGACGAACATCTCGACGAAGTCAGAACCGGAGATGGAATAGAAGGGTACGCCTGCCTCCCCCGCCACAGCTCGGGCTAGGAGGGTCTTGCCTGTTCCTGGAGGGCCATAGAGAAGTACGCCCTTCGGAATCTTGGCGCCGAGAGCCTTGAACTTCCCAGGTTCTTCGAGGAATTCCTTGATTTCTTCGAGCTCCTCGACTGCTTCATCAACCCCGGCCACATCAGCGAACGTGGTTTTCGGGGTGTCTTTGGAGGCTACCTTGGCCCGTGATCGTCCGAAGTTGAAGATACGGCCTCCAGCCCCTCCCCCGGCTGAACCCATCATGAAGACGAATAAGCCGATGATGAGCAGCATGGGTATAGCCCAGCTCAGCAAGGTGGACCAGAATCCTGGGGTGGCGTTGACACCGTTCCATTTTTCGAGGGTTCCGTCTGCTACACGCTGATTGAGCCTTTCGATGAGGAGGTCATCAGTGGTGCCAACCCAGTAGGCCTGAACCTTCGTACCATCTTCTTTTTCGATCTGGATGAGTTGTTCCTGATCGGTGAGAATCACTTCCTTGAGCTTCTCCTTGCCCATGATGATCGCGACTGCTTCGGATGTGGGGATGTTCTCGTACTGCTCACCGCCCGAAATGAGTCTGAAAACCAGCGCAAACAAAGCAAGGGCTACAATAACCCACAGAAATGGGCTGCGCAGTATTTTCTTCAACGTGGTCATGGGTTATGTGGCTCCCGCTCTTTCGTGACGTATGATCAGCCTGGTCTTTGTTTTAGGAATATACCTTGGGTGATAAAACACCTAGTCCACGCAGGTTTCGATAGTGCCCGGCATAGTCCAATCCATATCCAACAACAAAATCACTGGGGATATCGAAGCCGAGATATTTCACGTTGACTTCATTGCAGAGAGCTTCGGGCTTCCTGAAGGCAGCGCAGATCTCGATGCTGGCAGGGTTGCGGGATCGCAGGTTTCCTGCCAGGTACGCCAGGGTCAGGCCTGTATCGATGATGTCTTCAACGATCAGGACATGACGACCTGCGATGGCTGTGTTCAGGTCCTTGAGTATTCGCACGACTCCTGAGGAGGCTACACCAGAGCCATAAGAAGAGATCGCCATCCAGTCCATCTCACAGTGAATCGTCAGGGCTCGGCTCAGATCAGCCATCACCATGACAGCGCCGTTCAGAATACCCACCATCAGAGGAGACTTGTCAGCGTAGTCTTTGTCAATCTGGGCTGCGAGCTCCAGCATCCGGGCCTGTATCTGTTCCTCGGTAAAGAGGACAGTGCTCAAGTCATCACGTACATCATCCAAGTTCACATATGTACTCTACCGTGCTCGGTGGAATCGGTACGAATATTTAGGATCAGGAAAGCTTAGATAGGGTTTCTGAATAGGCACCAGAGCGATGGTGGGGCCTCGTTGATTGTTGAGTGACAACTGAGTTCTTTGGTGATGTAAAATGAAAGCAGAGATCAAGTCTATTCATAGCCCAGATGAATGGGAGCTGGAGACCTGGGTTCCCGAAACTAGGATTTTCACTGTCCTGGTACGACTGCTTGTTAATCCGGTTGGGAAACAGGGGGTGAAGAGTCTTTCGACTCTCTCCTGTGCTCCCCAGAGTCAGACCCGCCAACAAATGAGAAACCCTGTATCAGTCAATACAAAAACGCTGGTCAACCAGTGAAATCACACAACGAACCAGCGGCAGAAAACCCATACCGGCTCACACAGCAACGGCCGAGAGTTGCTGATAGAGTGAACTCAGTCAAGTTAATGCTGGCAATAGCACAACAGATCAGCAGAAAGGTGCGATTACCAGATGATCATCTTCTCTTTCGGGTCGTTTTTCGGATGACTGATCATATTAGCGTACTAGTTGCGTCTCGCCCTGGCACTACTAGATGGTTGAACTCCCGTTTTATATGGTGCCCACGAATAGATATCATTTCCAGTCTTTCGCCTGAAGCTCGCCTTCAGTCATACCTTGCGGATCGTCTCATACGGGAGTTGTGCAAGGAGCGTAACGCACCGTTACATTCGTATTCCGCAGGAGGTCGTCCGGTTACCACGGGTTTCTCGCTGTCCGCATCACATGATGGTGTATGGACTGTTGCCGCTATTAGTAAATCTTACGTTGGAATTGATGTGGTTAACTGTGAGAGATCAGTCCAGTGGATCCGAGACTTGTTAACCTCAGAGGAACTGATACAAACTGCTGGAGTTCCATCAGAATCTGATCTTGGGGCTGCCTGGGCGATTCGGGAGGCATCGCTGAAGCGGGCTAGAAGATGCCTGACTAGTGATCCCAGAAAACTGCTCGTATTTCCTTTGGCCAAGGAGCATCACGCTAATTCAACACTTCTGTTTGATGGAAGGCAAGTTGCGTGCGGCACACAATGGAGGTGTGAGAGCAGCAAGTCATTCGACGATGTCAACTCGGACGTGATCACGATCATGCTTGATCATCATCACGTTATGGCCATCGCTTTTGAGTGTCCTGCGCACATTAGTGTGTCAAAGTTTCCCCAGAATTAGTCTAGGCAGCGACGACAATCATAAGCAGTGCCCACGAAGTGGGTGCCCGCGACTCACATGGTTTTACCCGCAAAAAGTTGATGCGTGCAGCACTGCCTGATTGTGAAGAGTGGTTTGCCGATGAGATCCCTACTCAACGTGTCTACAAACGAGAGAGGTGCACCTTGTTTGTAGTCAACTAAAGCCACATGAACTAAGTGATTGTTAAGGAGCACTAGGTATTAGCCCCCCCATTAATCTGAAGGACCTGCCCTGTAACGTGTCTAGCCCCTTCGCTGCAAAGCCACATGACTGCTGACGAAACATCTGCCGGTTCCCCAACTCGACCTGTGAAGGTTTGGGCAACCAAGGAATTATGACGTTCTGTTGTCATAGAATTGAGGAAGAATTCAGTGCCTGAAATGTAGCCAGGGGACACAGCGTTAACTGTGATCCTCTTACTTGCCAGTGATCTAGCAAGATCTATTGTGTACGGGTGAAGAGCCGCTTTTGAGGCGGCATATGAGCCGCTACCAGAACCTCGGTGAGCTGCGATGGAGCTTAGTAGAACCACTGATGCACCATCAGCGAGCCCATTAAGCTGTCTCAAGCCCTCAATAAAGTGCACAGCGGTTAGCACATTGCTCCGGAAGTTTTCGTCCCAATACCATGATATTAAATCGAGTCCATGAAGGTCGGGAGTCTCTGGGATCAGTTCTGCATTGCCGCCCGCAACAGCCACCACAGCATTAAACGGCCCCTGTTTGACGAGTGAAGCAAGCTCATCTATACATGATGTCTCACGAAGATCGATAGACTTCATGGTTACTTTTGCTGCTCCTGAAGCAGCAATGGAAGCCGCTGTCTCACTCAGGGGAGTTGTACGCCTGCCGATAATCGTGATATCATATCCAAGTTTACCGAAATCTATGGCAACTTGGCGACCGATCCCTGAGCCTGCGCCAGTTATACACACTCGATACGTCATCTGGATTCCATTCTAAGCACGGGAGTCTTGAGTGTCCGAGGATTTGGTGGGATCTCATTTACTTTGCGAACACGGATTCGTTCAGGACGATCATGCACCTCATGGGCAAGGCGATACATGCTCTTAAGAAACGAGGAGCAAATCCTGTGCTCAACCTGATCACTGTTCTCTACGTGATCCCTGGTCACCACCTGGATTTCCATGAACTCATCAGCACTTCCTAGATTGACAAGTACGATTTGCGCCTCTACAACGTCTTCGAGCGCCATGACCGCCTCGTATGGTTCATCTCTGTCAAATAGAATCGACAAAAACTTAATCTGTTCATCATCTCGCTTACCTACAGTTATGACCTTGTCTAATGAGTCACAGGGGCACGACGACTGGGTACCATAATCCCCTATTCGGTATCGTACTATAGGGTTTAGGCACTCCTCATGCACCGTTGTAACAAGAATACTGCCATCCACGATTTCTAGTATCTGGTACGGCAGGACATGAAAACTATCGATGGGGCATGCAGGCCCATTGTAACCGACTACCCACGTCTCGGTTGACCCATATACTCCATAGAGATCTAGTTGACCGTACTCCTCAACCACCCTGCGTGCGGAAGCGTTAAAACGCTCCCCTGACCATAGGACTTTCCGAAGTGAAGGTAGCCGTATGTCCATATGGATAAGTCTTTCCAAGATGGCTGCGACCTGGGTTGGGGTACCAGCAAGTGCCGTCGTTTTTGTTTCATACAGAAAGTCGATCCAAGTATCAATAGTCTCCTTAGTGCCAAGCCCACCTAATGGAATTGCAACGGCTCCACTGATTTGACATAGTAAATGGAAAAAGGGAAACATCGATCCCAATTCTCCGCCATTATTGGCATTGACAACAACATCTCCGACCTCAAGTGGAGACCAACTCTGAGTGATGCTTTCCATAAACAGCGAACTGGGAAGTACACTAACTTTGGGAGACGCAGTTGTTCCGCCGCTCCCTAGTAGTATCGATCCAGATTCGCATAGCCTCGCTCTTGAAATTAAGTCAAGTCGAGTTGAGTTGATGTCCTTCTTGGTCAGTATGGGAAGATCACTCAACATTGGATGTGCAGGTATCTCGCTATATCGTGACTTAAGTGAAGGTAGATCTCTAGCCAAGTCAACTACATATGAGGGAACGTGCGTTGCCGCAGACGACGGTTCATGCCGCTCATACCCATTTGTAGAAGAGTGTTCTTGTAGCACGTTCACCTCTCCTTTTTGGCCCCATGCGGGACATTTCGCGTTGTATTATCACCAGCCACTGGCAGGCTTCACCTCCACCTCATTGCACTCAAGTTCATCACCTAATGAGTTGAAAATATGTTTGGCATCCCTCACAACTTGTTCCACTGAGGGCGATTTTAATAAAAGAATCCCGGCGCAATTAGTGATTCCTAACTCAGGTCGATACGGCGCTATTCCTGATCCATCAGTCACTGTTAATGATGGAATGTGACTTGCCACTGTTCCCCTACTCAACTTGAGCACTCCTGAGTCTAGAACAGATGAGTCCCAGATGCGTTCAGAAGACCATGGAGTTCCCTTCGCGTCGGCTCCAATTAATGATAGCTCAGCAGCTGCGCCACGAGGTTCATTGCTTCTTCCGTTTGTTTCGGTTCCTGTAGATCCAAGAAGAACCTGTGTAACCAGCCCGACCAAATCAACGCCGTACACCCTCTCGATGACCTCAGTAATTGCCGATCCTCCCAACCTAGCGGCTGATTCTATGAGGACCGGCCCATGAGAAGTGAGTTTGACTTCCGTATGTGTGCCACAGTTCTCCAGCATTAACGCATTCACTGCCACTGTTGCCACTTCCAATACACTTTGTTGCCCTTCCGGTTCAAGAGGGCAGGGAGCAAAACTACCCATCTCGGTAAAGTTGCCGATGCAGGGAAATCTCCCTGTAATAGCAACTGGGTGGTATTCCCCGTTCTGCACATAGCCTTCCACGCTAACATAATCGGCGATATCCGAGCGACTTCCAAACCATGCAGCAGTATCACCAACAATGATCTCTTCAACAACGAACTGCTGCTCTGTGCCTTCAATTAGTTTTTCACCTGAAATCTCTTGAATGGTTCGGCACATCGCTTCCCACGCTTTGATCATCTCTTCGGGCGTTCCTACGATGGCTTGTCCAACTGAGCCCGCACCCCATGCAGGCTTCAGTAGAAGAGGCGGGCACAACTT
>Ga0123356_10007099_pt1 | contig 11224 bp, 7 predicted proteins | sample TergutEmb28metaG_2_FD_92546 | JGI IMG/M metagenome (GOLD analysis project Ga0123356, IMG submission 92546) | Embiratermes neotenicus P3 segment gut microbial communities from Petit-Saut dam, French Guiana - Emb289 P3 | ecosystem: Host-associated > Arthropoda: Insects > Digestive system > Gut ... | reverse complement strand
CGAGTTCTTTTACCCATGACTACAAATGCAATGAAAACACCTATAAAAATATTTAAAAATACTAACCAAAGTAAACTCATACCAAACTGACCAGCCATTCCTCCAAATCCTACAATAGCTGCCGTGCTAATAAATGTCGCACCATAACTCATCGCCATGACAAAAGGGTGCGTTTTACGACCTGCAATCATGAATTCTTCTGAAGACTTTGTACGTTTCCAACCTAAGTATCCAACATAGGCTACAAGTAGGAAATAGATTAAAAAAACTATAGATAAAACTACTAAATCCATATATAAACCTCTAAATAAGCCAATAAATATAATTTATTTCATATATAATAAAATATTTATTCAAATGTTAAAAACCTCTTAAATACTACTTAATTAAATACTATTTAATAAAAGTCAGTTAATTAAAATTAAATATGAAAAAATTAAATGTAATAATATAAAGCTTTGAAAAAACTTGTTAAAAACTAAGTTCAAACAAGTGCAATACTTTAAAAAAGTTTGTTTTGAAAATAAACATTCAAATAAATCCAATAATAGCTTATAATGAAACTATCACATAACAATAATAAATTAAAGCTTGTTATGTATGATTAATCAATAACAAATAGAGTTTCCATATTTAATTCATAGTACTATAAGAATTCTTATGTTCACTATGATTATATAAATCTTTATAAGTTATTCTTATAATAGCCAAATAAATTAATAAAAGAGTAAATATATAAAAAAGAAATTTATTTCTAAATGATTAAAAAAAACATTTAATAGCTTTGGAAATAATTATAAATTCAATGAACAATGTTAAAAATTAAGAAAATATATTAAATAATTAGATATATTCAATCTTTCTAAATAATTTTCATTTTATTGTATATACTATCTGAATAAAAATAATTATTTTACCACTACCTATGGCTAATAAAAAAATATATTTTTAAATGACTAAAAAAATTAAAACATTTAAATCTTTAAATAAAAAAATATTTTTTAATCAAATATTAGAAAATATTAAGAATTAAAAATTATAAAAACTATCAAATGATTATTAACTTACTGAGTAAAAAAATAATGATTTAAAAAATAAGGGATTATTATGGTATGGAATGAAAAAGCAGAATGTATGGAAATAGAAGAAAAAGAAAAGCTACAATTAAAGTTACTAAAAGAAACTGTTAAAAAAGCTTATGAAAATGTGCCATTTTATAAAAAACGCTTTGATGAAGTAGGAATCAAAGTAAAAGACATTAAATCACTTAAAGACATTGAAAAGATACCTTTTACTACAAAAACAGATTTAAGAGATGCTTATCCTTTTGGGATGTTTGCAGTACCTGATGACGACATAATTGAAATCCATACATCATCTGGAACGACGGGAAAACCAACAGTTTCAGGTTATACTGAAAAAGATATTGAAATATGGTCAGAAGTTACTGCAAGAGCAATAACTATGGCTCTTGGAACAAAAAAAGACAGAATACAAAATTGCTATGGTTATGGTTTATTTACTGGAGGATTAGGTATCCATTATGGAAGCCATAAAATAGGAGCTACAGTTGTTCCAATTTCTGCAGGAAACACTAAAAGACAGATAGAAGTGATGAAAGACTTTCAAAGTACTATATTAACATGTACTCCATCTTATGCACTTTATCTATCAGAAATCCTCGAAAAAGAAGGACTAAGTCCTGAACAAATTAGCTTAAAATCAGGAATATTCGGAGCAGAAATGTGGACTGAAGAAATGAGAGAAGAATTAGAAAAAAGACTTGGAATTGTTGCATTGAATATCTATGGATTAACCGAAATTATGGGTCCAGGTGTAGCTCAAGAATGTACAGCTAAAGCAGGTTTACATATTTCTGATGATCACTTCTATCCCGAAGTTATCGATATAAAAACCCATCAACCAGTGGGAGAAGGAAAAAAAGGAGAACTTGTTCTTACAACATTAACAAGAGAAGGGATGCCAATAATTAGATTCAGAACCAAGGATATTACTGCTCTTAGAAAGGACAAATGTGAATGTGGTAGAACACTAGTTAGAATGGATAGAATTACAGGTCGAAGCGATGATATGCTTAAAATACGAGGAGTTATGGTTTTTCCATCCCAAATCGAACGAGCATTGCTTAAAATCGATAACTTAAGTCCAAATTACCAGATAATTGTTACAAGACCAAAACACCTTGATGAACTTGAAGTCCGTGTTGAAGCATCTGCTGAGCTATTTTCAGATGAAATGAAAGAAATGGAAGAAATCGAAAATAAAATAGCTAATACAATAAATAAAGAAATTGGACTTAGAGTCAATGTATCATTAGCTGAACCAGAAACTCTTCCAAGAAGTGAAGGTAAAGCAGTTCGAGTTTTAGATCTTCGAAAATTTGATTAAAACATTATAATGATAATTTAAATCTTCAAAAACATGATACAATATTATAAATATAAAATTATAATATAAAATTATCTAATTTTTTTATACACTATATGAATCAAAAGGCAAATTAAAAACCATTAAATCATTTTATTATTTTATATAAATCAAATGATTATGTTTAATTATTAACAAAAAGGACGTATTTTATGGAAATAAAACAAATATCAGTATTTATTGAAAATAAAGAAGGTAGGTTAAAAAAAGCTATGGATACTCTTTCAAAAGCTGAAATAAATATAAGAGCTCTTTCAATAGCTGAGACTTCAAAATTTGGAATTTTAAGATTAATTGTTTCAGATAATGAAAAAGCAAAAAGTGTTCTTGAAGAAAATAAGTTTGTTGTAAAAGAAAATGATGTTTTAGTTGTTGAAATTCCTGATAAACCAAATGGACTAAATTCAGTTTTGGAAATACTGGACAGCGAAAATATAAATGTTGAATATTTATATGCATTTGTAGGTAAAAAAACTGATGAAGCTATTGTTGTTATGAGATTAGAAAATATTGAAGAAGGAATAAAAGCTTTAAAAGCTAAAAATGCAAACTTATTAACAAGAGCATATATTGACAATTTTTAAGAACCAAATATGTGGGGGAAAACACATATTAACAATTATTAAATAAACATGCCTCTTTTAAATAAGTTAAAGCAATAATTTAAGTTATAATTCTTCGAGTAACTTAGTTAATTCATCTCTTGAATAACCTAACTCAATAAATAGCTTCGAAACAGGTTCGGGAAAATCATTGTTATTTTCTATTTTTTTCCACTTTTTAAAATCATTTTTTATGATAGAATTAATAAGCAACTGAAATGTAATCAATGTATTTCCATCAATAGCAACTAAAACTTCTTTATCTTCAAAGTATCCTTTTGGATCAACTAAATTAAAACTTTCATCAAGGCTATCTCTTTGAATTATAGCATTCTTAATTTCATATGTCATAAACTATACCTTTTTAATTTTATTTAATTATTTCTCAAAAAATAACAATTTAATATTTTTAAATCGCATTTCAAATTAGCTATAGAGATGAAGACATAATTATTTAACTTATTAATTTTTACATTTAAGAAATATTAAGAATTATCTTCCCTTATTTTTCTTTTAAAAGATTTTATAATAGAATTTCATATATATTTTCATTCATCTTTTTGAAACATAATCATTATAATTCATAATTTTCTCTCAAGGAAAATAGAAATACTCAAGAAAAATTTAATATAATCCTTATTAAAAACTTCCATGAAAATCTTTTTTCAATGAAAATAATCTTAATTAACATCAATAAATGAAAATTAAGGACTAATAAAAAATTATATAATTATGTCTTGTTCTCTATACTATTATTAATGATTCTTAAAAAAAATCAATAATTATGAAATTAATTTTAACTTTAAATTAAGAAAATAATTTGAAAGTAATTTTAATTATAAAAATTTTAATAAAGATATAACTTATTTAAGACTAGATAAATAATTTAATTATTTAATAACTAGATAATAATAACTAGATAATAATTTCAATATTAATTTTATAATACTACCCACTTTAAAACTTCCAAATTTCATAATTTTAAATCTTTTAGTTAACACCTGCTTTAACAGCTTCATAGCCGTTTTCAATAGCTTTTAAGTTCATATCATGGAAACGAGCATCTAAATTATTTTTCATTGATTTTACAACAGCTTTTTTTGATAATGGAAAAGTGTCATTAGCTATTGCAGAGCCTAAAAGAACCATATTCAAAGATAGAAGACTACCCGCATCTTTAGCTAATTTTTCTCCTTCAATAGGAAAAACATGATTATAGTTATCTTTTAAAGTAGCTATTATCCTAGTTATATCTGGATAATTTTGATCTAATTGGTTTAAAGTAGACGGCATTATTGGACGAGTGTTAAAAACTATTTTTGTATTTTTATTAGCTTTTTTAAGTGCTCTTACAGCTTCAACAGGCTCAAAACTAAGAATAACATCAGCTTTTGATTGTTCAATTATTGAACTTTTATAACCTCCAATTTTAAGTTCTGTAGATACAACACCTCCTCTTTGAGACATTCCATGGATTTCACTTAGTACAACATCATACCCTTCATCCATAGCTGCTTCACCCATAATTTCAGATGTTTTAACTATTCCTTGTCCACCAACACCACAAACATAAATATTATAAGATTTTTTTTCATTAAACATGATTATCCACCTCTTATAAAACAATTTTTTATTGTTTAATACCAATAGCTTTTTCATTACACATTTGAACACAAGTTGTACAACCCTTACAGACATTGTCATCAATAATAACAAGCCCATCTTTTGTAGAAATAGCTGGACAAGCAAGGTTATTGACACAGTCTAAACATTGATTACATTTATCATCCTTTATTTCCATGGGTTTTTTCTTTTTTTGCCCTTTTATAAGACTGCAAGGATATTTAGCTATTATAACAGCAACACCATCAAATTCCAAAGCTCTTTTATAAGTATCAACTGTTTTTTTCAAATTAAGAGGATTTATAGTTTCAACAAACTCACAACCAGCAGCAATAGCTATTTTTTCAATTGAAATTTCAGGAGCTACATCACCCATTCCATCTACAGGAAGTCCAGGATGTGGTTGACCTCCAGTCATAGCTGTGGTTCTATTATCCAAAACTGTAACCACAAATCTGTGTTTATTATGGACTGCATTTACAAGAGGAGGGATTCCACCATGGAAAAATGTTGAATCTCCAATAAACCCTACTATTCTTTGATCTGTAGCTACAGAAAATCCACAAGGATTTCCTATACTTGCTCCCATAGATAAAAGATAATCTGCTGTTTTATAAGGAGGACTGATTCCTAAAGTATAACAACCAATATCTGAAGAAAATATTAAATCTTCATCAACAATCCCTAATTCTTCTGCTGCTTTTCTAACTCCAAAATAGCTAGATCTATGAGCACATCCAGCACACAATGTCGGCGGCCTATTAGGCAGCTCCTCCATTAAATTAGCTATTTCCTTACTTAATGGATAATCAACATTTTCAATTGAATCATTCTCAATATATATTTCTTCATTATTTGTATTTACACCATTAGCTATTGATCTAAGTTGTTTATACAAATCATCTTTATCAATTTCACTAAGTTCCCTTTTATCAGTTTCATCAAAACTAGCAGAATCAATATTATTTAAAACTTTATTAAAAGAATTTCTAACAATATCTGGAGTAAATTCATATATCAATGGGAAAATACTGTTTAACTTACCAAATACAGGAATATTCAAACTATTTTCCCCTAAAATAGTTAATATTTCTTTTTCCATCACTGGGTCAACTTCTTCAACAACAAAAACTCCATCTAATTCTTTAATAAAATCAATGATAGTCTCTTTTGGAAAAGGATGAGAAAATCCTAATTTTAAAATATCCATTTCAAGATTATCTTCATTTACAACATCATATGCATAATTAAAAGCACCAGCACAAGAGATTACACCAAATTTTAGATTATTATTTTGATTAAATCTATAAATCTCATTTAAATCAGATCCACTAGCTACTTTTTCAATATTTTTCATTTTAACTACTAATTCTTTATGCATTGTAACTGCATTAGCTGGAACTGGAACAAATTGTTTTGGATCTTTTTTAAAGTAACCCTTTTTCCAATGTGTTTGATCATTACTTGAATGATTACTAGGAGCTATTTCTCCCAACTCTACAATTCCTCGCATATGAGAAACACGTGTTGTTGTACGAAGTAAAACAGGAATTTTAAATTTTTCAGAAAGTTCATAACCATATTTCATCATATTTTTAACTTCTTGAGGATTTGATGGCTCTAAAAGAGGTAGATTTGCAAGTCGTGTGTAATGTCTAGTATCCTGTTCATTTTGAGATGAAAAGATAGAAGGATCATCAGCAACAAGAATTACCATTCCTCCTCTAACACCAGTATAAACTGCACTTACAAAAGAATCTGAAGCTACATTTAATCCTACATGCTTCATGAATGCAAATGATCTAAGACCACTAGCTGCACTTGATGCGGCAACTTCCATAGTTACTTTTTCATTAATAGAAAATTCGAAATATATTCCAGCATCTTTGGCTAACAAAGACAGAGTATTTCCTATTTCAGAAGAAGGAGTTCCGGGATAAGTAGATGCAATTGAAACTCCTGCTTCAATAGCACCTCTTACAGCTGCTTCATTACCTAAGAGAAAGAGTTTATCACCAGATTTACCTTTTACTAACTGTTTTAAATCCATTATTTCACACCATAAAGTTTAGCTAATGAGTATATAAGTTTTTAATCGAATTTATCAAGGGATATAAATATTTAAAGATAAAATTATTTTTCAACTATCTATCAATAGCTGTTTAAATTATTTAAATAGAATAATCAGAATTAATTACAGATTATTTAAAATACTAACTACAAATCATCTATTAATTGATATAAAATTAGATGTAAGAACACTAATACATAAAATCATTAATAATCTACAACTCAAATATATCTTTAAAATCATTAATAAATATAATTTGTGGTTAATTTATAGAACTGTCAAAATGATAGTTGGTAAGAAAAATTAACCTTCTAAAAATCGAATATATGTGAATTTAAGCTTAAAAACTAATTTAAAAATTGTAAAAGCTAACAAATTGACAGTCTCAATTTATAATTAATAATCATGGCAAATAAAAATATTTTACAATTAATTAATTAAAAAAACTAATTTTAAATCAATTAAAAAAAATTAAATTATATAATTCATTATTATAACTAATTTTAAATCAATTAAAAAAAAAATGTTAAATAAGTGATTACAAATGATTTTTAGCTTATTTTGATTTTTAAATAATTTACAAAACTATATTACTAATATCAGCATATAATAACTATTTTCATGAAAAAACAAAACAATATATTTAAAATAAATAGAAAATTTAGTTTATTAATTTAGTTTATTATTAACATTTAGCTATACAAAAAAGTATTAATAATTATTTATATCATTAAAACCATAATAAGAAGTAATAGCAATATTAAGAACCTTTATCTGAAAAACACTTATGAATTAAAAATCATTTTAGAAGTAGCAATCAAGGAAGAGAACTTTCTTAAAAAACGTAGTGGATATTTTTTATGTTCTCTTTAACCTTGATTATCTGAGTAAATATAAAGTTAATAAATTATTAATAAAGTAATTAAAGGTTCATTAATTACACTCATGCATCTTTAATAGCTCATAGATTTTAATTTTAGTATGTTGAAAATCCTTTAATCATTCCTTATAGACTGTTAAAGAGTATATTTAATAAATACTTTCTTTAAGACAATCTATTATAAGTGTTTCCTATTATCCCTACTATTATTGAAGCATGAGTATTAATTAATTCATGTATTTAATTTTGGATTTTTTTATTCATATGTATTGAAACAGTTTATTGGAGTTATCTTCCAATACGAACAGTTAGATTGATCCCCTATATAAAGGTTACTATTTTTTCAATTTTTATGGATTTTTCTAGTGTAAATTAAATTTTCTAATTCTTTGTATTATTGAGTGACATCTCTCTTAAGATGTTTAATTCAAAATATATAAGTTGTAAATCTTTTAATTTTTCTTTTGTTATAATAATCTTCTTCCATAAAATAATCCAACAAATATGAAAAAATATTGCATAACAATTACAAGATTAAGCCTTATATTATAAATAAATTAACTCAAAAGCCAAAAAGATATTATACCTACAATATTTAATTAATGATTCTTCATTTTTCTTTTGTTATAATAATCTTATTCTATAAAATAATCCAACAAATATGAAAAAATATTACATGACAATTACAAGATTTAAACTTTATATTATATATAATTAACTCAAAAGCTAATAAACACTAAAACAACCCAAAAAACAAAACCTAAAAAAAATTCGGACCCCCCCCGATATTCAAACACACAAACAAAAACAACAAAAAAGAATTCCACACACAAACAAAAACAACAAACAAAACAAAAACATCCCAGAACAGGAAACAATCTTTTTCTTTCTTATTTTTTTGTGAACATTTTTCATGTATAGGTTATTTTGTTAATGTTTTTCATATATAGATTTTGCATATCTTATTTTACTTCTACAACATTGTTGTCACCTCTACATTATAATTTTATTTAGCTATTATTTAAGTAATAGCTTGATAAACTGAAAACTAAATATTAAAAGCAGAAACTAAAATTAAAAAACAATTACTAAACTCTAAAAATAAAAAATAAAAGTAAAAATTTATCACATCTACTGTGAAAAGCTCTATATCAAAGAATTAAATACAAGTAGTAAACAATGGAATCATTATTCAGTAAACAAAAATATCACCAAATAAACATTAATATCAGTTATAAAAATAGTATTTAAAAGATAAAAATCAAAATATAAGTGATAAACTAAGAAATAAACGAAATTAATAACAATCCAAATGTAGTGGTAGTAGTATCTATGGAAAAAACAGGAATGCCAACAATAGCTATTATAACTCTATTATCATCTATCACTAAAGGAGGAATAGCTATTATAACTCTATTATTATCCATCATTAGAGGATGTGTTTAAAGAAAACGAGAATAAAAACAAATTTTAGGGGATATACTAATTTTTTATATCTTCATTTCTTTTTTTATATTTTTTTGAACTTAAATGAATCTTAAATCATTAGCTTAACCCTTTTTCTTTAATAATTTATTTTGCATAAAAAATTTAAAATCTTCTTTTTTCTTAGAAGTCGTTACACAATTCCATTTTGATGAACAAAATGAAAAAATATTAAGTTATATTTGAACAAAAATTTGATATATTTAATTTTTTTAAAAAATTTTTCATTTTACTTTATATACCTACTGAACAAAAATAATTGTGCAGCAGCCTCGTTTATTATAAAAGAAACTAAAATATTATTTATTATAGAATACATATAATGAAACATAACTATTTAATTATATTCAATAATTTGTTAATAATTTTTTAAATTTTAAAAATTCAGCTATTTTCAGATTATTTTTACTTATATAAGTTAAAATTATAATTTACTGTTTTTGGAGATAAAAATGATAGAAATCCAAGTTTTAAGGTTTGATAGAGAGAAAGATAAAAAACCTTATTTTGAAAAATATAAAATTGAAAAAGCTAATAAAATGAAAATTTTAGATGCTTTAACCTACGTAAATGAGAATTATGACACTAATCTAAGTTTTAGAAGCTCTTGTAGGGCAGGACAGTGTGGTTCTTGTGGATTAAAGATGGATGGAGAACCAGTGCTCGCTTGTAAAAATGAAATAGAAGAAGGGTCCATTCTCGAGCCATTAGATTTTCCAGTTATAAAAGATTTTATTGTTGATAAAGGTGAAATTGAAAATAAAGTAGCTAATATGGATTTACATTTAGAAAAAGTAGAAGATGAATCAAATGAACAGTCCGAAGTAATAGCTACTGCCAAAACAACTAAAAACCAATCAAAAACAATAACTACCAATACAACTATGAGTGTTTGTGCTTGTCCTTCTATAATTGGAAGTGAAGAATGTGTTGATACTAAAAAGGTTAGAAGTTGTATAGAATGTCATTCTTGTCTTTCAGCTTGTCCTGTGATAAAAGAAACTGAAAATTTTGCAGGACCTTATTTTATGAGGTATCTTTCTAAATTTGATTTCGATCCAAGAGACAAGGAGAAAAGAACTGAAGAAAGTATAGAAAATGGTCTTTATTATTGTACGAGTTGCGGAAAGTGTGGAGAAGTTTGCCCAAAAGAAATCAACAGTTTTGGAGATGCAATAGAAAAAGTAAGAGCAATAGCTTACAAAAAAGATTTAGGCCCACTTGAAGCACATAAAAATGTTAAAGAGATGATAAAATCTACTGGTCGTTCTATTGAACCATTAAAAGAAGAATTTATTGAAGAAGTAAACAAAGTAGCTAAAGAGAAAAATGATTACCTGTCAAGTGAAGAAAAAATAAGCACGGAGAAAATAGCTGTTTTTACAGGTTGTATGGTTGATTATAGACTTCAAGATGTTGGATTTGCTCTTATTGATGTTTTAAAAGAAAATGGACTAGATGTAGATGTTCCACAAGGGCAAGTCTGTTGTGGATCACCACTTCTTAGAACTGGGCAAGTTGATATTGTAGATGGCCTTTTAAGTAAGAATAATGAAATATTATCTAAATATGACGCTATAATAACTGTTTGTGCAGGTTGTGGAGCTACTCTAAAGAACGATTATCCAAAGTATGGAATTAACTTGAATATAATAGATATTAGTGAATTTTTAGCTAATAATCTTAATACTAAAGATATGAAAGACCTGAATTTAAAAGTAACCTATCATGACCCATGCCATTTGATTAGAGGCCAAGAAATCATAAGTGAACCCCGTGAAATACTTAAAAAAATCAAAGGTGTGGAATTTGTAGAAATGGACAAACCAGATCAATGTTGTGGAGCTGGTGGAGGAGTTCGTGCAGGTAAACCAGAAATAGCTTTGGGTTTAGGTAAAAAGAAAGCAGATATGATAAAAAAGTTAGGTGTTGATGCTGTAATAACTATATGTCCATTTTGCCAATACAATATCCAAGATGCTTTAGATAAAGAAAATGCATCTGATATAAAAGTCATGAATATATTAGAGCTCTTAAAAATGAGTTATGGTATTAATGGTAATGAAAATAAAAAAGAGCAGAAATCATAACTTATTAATAAAACATATTATTTTT
>Ga0123356_10007098_pt1 | contig 11227 bp, 10 predicted proteins | sample TergutEmb28metaG_2_FD_92546 | JGI IMG/M metagenome (GOLD analysis project Ga0123356, IMG submission 92546) | Embiratermes neotenicus P3 segment gut microbial communities from Petit-Saut dam, French Guiana - Emb289 P3 | ecosystem: Host-associated > Arthropoda: Insects > Digestive system > Gut ... | reverse complement strand
TTTGATTCCGAACCGGTTGAAACCTGATAAGCTGCCGCCGAGTCGTTCCTTGAATGTTTCCCCCAACTTAGGCCATCTCTCCAGTGTATATTTCTGTTTGTACTATTTTACACATTGGAGGTTTATTTATGGCTTTCCAAACACATCTACGCAGGTTTCATAGTCTGAGAACGCCTTGTTACATGCATGATCACCCAAGGACTATACCTAACGATTCTACGCAGTCCAAAAATTTTCTCCAAAGCTGTCAGAGCGGGCACTAAACTGTTTTGTGAAGTTCTACCCAGAGGAACCCAACTGTAACCTACCTTTCGCTTAATTGTGAATTCTGTTTTAGATACACACCGCAACATCTCACCATATGAGTGCCGATACGATTTTCCCTGCATTGCCTTTAGGCGTGCTTTTATACTGGACTTGTTACCAAACGACAGAACCGCAGAAGCATCCGGCTTGAGGGTCCGCACACATTCCCCCAAAGCTTGACCTAACTCAGGAATATAATCTAGCACCTCAATCATGAAAACTACGTCAAACACGCCATCTTTTAGCGGCAGGTTTCTTGCATCAGCCAAGATAATGTTAACGTGACGACTTTTCTGTTTGAGGCGCCTTAATGCATAGGCATTTATGTCTATACTAACGACTTGCGCTTTGCTGTTTTGGGGAAGCAATGAGAAACGGCCTGCTTCAGCCCCCACATCCATTACAGAGAGGTTATCGGGGGATAAATCAATAGATTTAGAGATAAAATCAGTTTCAAGCCTTGTGAGATATTTACCCATCTTGGTTTTGGCAGCCATTTCCCAGTGGGTTTCAGAAGCAAACTCAGAGGACACAGAGGAAGGTTCCATATAGAATTCAACGCTTGTTTAGGGGTCTAACTTCAACCTCTATGGGTAACAAAGACAATTTGCGACCGCAATTTGGACATTTTCCACTGTGCTGTTGGATAATTTCGTCTGGCGGTTTTAATTCATTACCCTCATAGAGGATATAACTACATCCGTGACAAATAACCCGTTGTGGCATCTTATAACCCAATAGATACATCGGCAAGGCATATTTATTGATTACTAAACCCAAACACTACAGAGCAGTAATAGAAGTGAAGGTTTTAATGAATAGAATACGGGTGATGTATGGTTAGAGCACGTGAAGTACACATTAATTATCACTGAAAAACCCGATGCCGCAAACCGAATAGCAACAGCACTAGATGAGCAAAATAGACCCAAAAAAGCAGTTCAAAACGGTGTGCCCTACTATAAAGCCTACCGCAGGGGCAACATCGTGGTGGTTCCAGCACTTGGCCATCTCTATACCATAACCAGTAAACAAAAAGGCCGCAACTACCCAGTCTTTGATTACCACTGGGTACCACGCTATCAGGCAGAAAAAAAAGCAACCCGAATCCGGGTTTGGCTGGGGGTAATTTCTGATTTGGCTAAAGAGGCAGAGACATTTGTGGATGGCTGTGACTTTGACATAGAAGGCAGCATCATCGGCTACACTATACTCAAATACGCCTGTGGTGAAAAACAAAATGCCGCTAAACGAATGAAATACTCCACCCTAACCGATGAAGAACTACAAGACGCCTACGATAACCCTCTGCCCCAGCTCGATTTTGCGCTGGTGGAAGCCGGACTAACCCGCCACGAAATTGACTGGCTCTATGGCATAAACCTTAGCCGGGCCCTAACAGAGGCCGCAAAAACTGCCAGTGGACAGTATACCACCTTGAGCACCGGTAGAGTGCAAGGACCAACTCTGCACTTTTTAGAAGAACGCGAAAAAGACATCCAAGCATTTGTTCCCACACCCTATTGGAAGCTCACCGCAAAAATCAGCATCACCAACAGAGTTTATGCAGTAGAGTATGAAAAATCATTTGAAACCTTAGCCGAAGCCAAAATGATTCAGAAGGCAGCTAAAACTAAAACAGGCACCGTGGCCTCAGTTGAGGTTTATGAGTCAGAGGTTCAACCCCCAGCACCATTTGATCTAGGAAGCCTACAAAGGGAAGCCTACAAACTCTTTCGCTACACCCCCATGCGCACCACCACAATTCTGCAACGCCTATACCTCGATGCAATGATTTCCTATCCGCGAACAAGCAGTCAAAAACTGCCCGCCGCAATCGGCTACAAAAATATACTCAAAAAGCTTCAAAAAGCGCCAGCCTACACAAAACATGTAACCGAACTCTTAGCTAAACCCAACCTAAAGCCAAACGAGGGCAAAAAAATCGACCCCGCCCATCCCGCTATCTACCCCACAGGAAATTTAGCACAAAAACCCCTAGATGTTACATCAAAAAACGTCTATGACTTGGTAGTAAAACGGTTTTTGGCAGTTTTTGCTGAACCCGCAATACGTCAAAACATAAACGCCGCCATCAACCTCAATAACTGCCGCTTTTGTTTAAACCTAACAAGAACACTTGTGGAGGGCTGGTTTAGATTTTATCGGCCCTATGTTCGGATAAGAGAGGATATTTTACCACCGTTAACGGAGAGTCAACCACTAAATATTTCGCAGATCAGTTTAAAGAAACACTATACTAAGCCGCCGCTTCGCTACAATCCACGTAGTTTGCTCTTTGAGATGGAAAAAAAAGAAATTGGAACCAAAGCCACCCGTGCCACAATCATTCAAACCCTCCACGACCGCAAATACCTAAACGGAACAGACCAATTAATCGTGAGTGATTTGGGGTTGGGTGTTACTGGAGTTCTTGAGCAGTTCTGTCCGGGGATCGTTTCGCCAGAAATGACACGGATATTGGAGGAAAAAATGGAGGCGATCCAGCAGGGCAGAGAAAACAAACAAAGAGTGCTAACAGACGCCATAGAAACGCTAAAGCCGATTATTGTAGAACTCAAAGACAAAAAAGCAACCATTGGGTCGCAGTTGCGTTTAGCGCTTATGCAGGCATGGTTGGAGGATCGAACAGTTGGGATATGCCCAAAATGTGGGACCGACCAACTAATTGTTCTGCGGTCAAAAAAGTCGGGGAAACGGTTTGTGGGTTGTGCAGGTTTTTTTGAGGGCAAATGCAGTGTATCGTATCCGTTGCCACAAACAGGCACTGTTAAACCGCTTGGAAATGTTTGCAAAAATTGTGCGGCGCCTATGGTGACGGTATATATGCGGGGAAGAAAACCATGGCGCCTCTGTTTAGAGCCTCAATGTAGCTCCAAAATCGCTGGTGCTAAACCCCCATAGTTGCTTAGAAACCGCAGTTTAACAAGGGTCTCATAAAATATTTAGTGGTTTTCATAATTTTTTAGCATTAGCTCATAGTTGATGGGCACTGTTATATGAAAAAGTTAAAGGCTATGGATCGTATCGTTTGGATGTTGATAGTAAGATAGAGAAGATTGGTATGAATTGTAGAATCTGTAATCGAGAAGTTGAAGGGGGCGGGTTTTGTTCATTGCACTTGAGGGCATATTGCAATATTGTGGAGAAATATGCAGTTTGGCAGAGAGCATTGGATGTAGAGTGGGTAGAATATTTAGTTCAAATTCAGAAAAATTCATTAACCGGAGAATGGGCTAAAGAAGTAGTAAATGATATAATTACAGGAGAGAGCACAGATGTCAGGAAAAATGAAGAAACACACTGAGGACATGTCGTTCTCGCTTAGCAGGTGGTTTCGCCGGGCAGCGATAAATGCACCCACAACATTCATAGTTACAGTAGTCATCATCGCCTATGCGATATTTCTCTTTGGCGGCGGTTTATACACTCTTATTAACCAACCCATTTTGGTGTATCCTACGGGATCTTCAATTATTTTCTTGTACCCCAATCTCAGTATGCAATTTGGCGGGGACACCATAATAACTGTAATTCTCTATTCGCTAGGTTTCTTGGGCATGCTCTCTATCTATCAAAGTGCAAAAAACGCCTACAAACCCAAACAAGCCTACATGTTGCTTCTTGTCGGCATCAGCTTGCTATTGATATCGTATTTGTTCCTAGAGAGCGCGATTAACTTCAAGATAACCGGCAGAGTATAGAAGCCACAACCACGGTTGTGGCAATCCATTATTTCATTGATCTCCAACGCCATCTTTTAAACACACAAAACAAGCGCATAAAAACATAAGATGTTGTCGCACCCTAAATTCCACATTAAATTGGCATCAAATTCAATCTAGTTACCCACTAATAGTTTGATTTATGGTTTTTTAAACCAGTTTTATACGCACACCATTTAGCACGCATACAAAAATACACGTATTTAGTCTACGTTGAGGTTTATGGACAATATGACCCTATTGTTGCAATATTGATTACGTTTTCCATGGTGTCTAAACACATAGCAAAAAATAAAAACAATTAAAAGCAAATATTGTAGAAATACACCCAACACATATTTTGTCCTCCCAGAAAATTATAATATGAGGCAATTACCAGGGATGTTTTTTTAGTTTTAGTTTATACGCTATAAAGTTAGTAAGGAGATGTATTGGCGGCGTCAACAGCAACACTACAACAATAACTGCCAAACTCAGACCCTGCCAACTAATCAGAGCTAAGGGCAACGCAAACACTACAGCACCTACCACAAAGTCGATCTGATCTACGATTGGAAATAAACCACCGGGGACAATATTGAGTCGTCGTTTAATGAATGCCCCCGTCAGATCGCCCAATAGAGCGCCTAGGGGAATAAGAACACTAAACAGCACTGGATAATTGTTAAAGCCAAAAATGAAACCTTGCGCTATACCGACTATAAAACCCACGGCCCACCCAAAAAAGAACCCGCGCCAGGTTTTATTGTTACCAAAGATACGTTTACCGTCGGTAAAGTTTTTGCCAAAATCCATTTTTGTACCGCCACCAGCAAGAACGGGTGTGGCGTTAGCACAATAGGCTGGGAAAATGAATTTCAAGGCTTCTATTATGATCAAGACGATATCCATGAGTATCAGCCGTTTTAGTGGAGTTGCGTATCTTTTATTCCATTTCCCCCTATTTGTACGTAGCATATAGTAGGGTTATGGACAAGACCAGACGCTTTTTCAACGGTTACTTTTATTGTTTGGGGAAACTCTGTGGGTTTTAGAAACAAGATGTTTTCAGCCCAGAATTGCAGAACCCGGGTTGCCACAGGACGTACATCTGAGACTTCGTTACCAATTACACTTCGAACTTGACTAGTCATAATTAAGGGAATTTTTTTTGTTTTCACAGTTTGCGCTAAGACTGCAAGTTGCCGATTTAATTCGCGGTTAATACCAAACGCTCGGGAGGACTCGGCGGCTTTGGCGCTGTAGAGAGAGGTGAAGGTATCTATAACTATTAACCCGACGCCTAGGGTATAGTCTTCTATGTGGTCGATTAGGGTGGTTTGTTCTCGAAAATCGTTGGGTTTCACCAAAATGGTGCGTTCGGCGACTTCGTCAAATCGGTCTTCGGAGAGCTGGGCGAGGCGTTGGGTTGAGAAGGTATTGTCGCAGTCTGCATAGAGAATCTTGTTTCCCTGCAGAGCACAGTGAACAACAGCTTGTAGAGCTAGGGTGGATTTGCCGGTTTCGGGTTCGCCGTAGATAAGGGTGATTGTTTGGGGGTTTATACCTCCGCCGATGGCTTTGTTGATACATTCTACGCCGGTTGAGATTTGCGCCATGGAATCACTTTTTAAGGATTATTAGAAGATAGATATTGTGTTTACACTTAAACATATACTCTTTAAGGATGTTATATGAACGAAAAAGTTGCTGTTGCAACAGTACTGGGCAGGGCCTACTTCCATATAGTCAACATGCTAAAAGAACACAGCATACCCTTTACCAGTTTGGTTCCAGGTATGTCAGTGCCGCCTAAGGTCTGTTTGATCATAACCACCCCAGAGGAGCAGGGGTTAATAGATTTTAATCGGGTTTTGGTTTTTTGTGGTGTAGAGGAAATGGACAGTTTGCTCAGTGCGACCAAACGATTGATGCTTGGCAAGGAAGCCTATAAAAAAATCATCATAGGCATTGATCCCGGTGAAGCTATGGGTTTAGTAGTTATCGCTGATGGAAAAGTTATAGAGCAAGAAACCTGCTATAGCAACCAACAGTTGGTTTTAAGCATCCAAAGAATCTTAAAAAACATTAACTATACCCTAACCAGAGTTATCATAAAGATTGGTAATGGGGTACCAGTCTATAGAGATCTGCTCAAAGAACTCAACGATACTCTGCCGATGGAGGTTGTGTTTGAGGTGGTAGGTGAAGCTGGAACCAATCGACCTCTAAAAGAGCACAGTCACAACCGGGAGGGAAGGCATATTTCTTCAGCTATACATATAGCTGGGCGATTAGGTAATTCAGTGCACAGGAGACCGATGATTGCGGCAAACCATACAACCCAATAATACTCTCATAGTGGATGGCCCAGCGTCAGTTGAGCTGATTGTGGGAAAAGCAGAAGTCTTTGGATGCCCCTTTAATGAACTGCAACGAACCGTAGTCAGGGAAGGCAAACGTATGCCGTTTTTTGCCTTTGAAACCTCAGTTTTTGAAGTTGTATTGGGCGCAAACGCGGCTGTGCGGGAGATGGAGGGTAATACGATTCCTGAATCGTGGAATAAACCCATCCAAACCATGCTAAGTCTTGAGAAGAGACCCGTTGTAATTTTGATTTTAGGTTCATCTGATGCGGGTAAGAGCAGTTTTTGCACTTATATGTTAAACAAATTGATTGAAGCCAAACACAGGGTTGCGGTTCTTGATGGTGATTTGGGGCAATCTGACATTGGCCCTTGTGCAACTGTGGGTTATGCAATAGTCACCAAACCTGTTGTGGAACTCTATGATTTGCGCTATCAAAACGGCTACTTTATCGGTGTTACCTCGCCACCAGTAGCAGTTACCAAAACACTTGAGGGATTAACAGCCATGATGGGAGAAGCCATTCATCGACAGGCAGATGTCATACTGATCAACACCGATGGCTTTGTAGCTGGAAACGAGGCCATACGCTACAAGTTGAGTTTAATTAAAGAATTAAAGCCCAATATAGTCGTTGGTGTTCAGATACGCGATGAGCTTGCAACGTTAATGTCTTATCTTGGAGGCGGTGGCGTATTAACTGTGACACCCTCTTCTGCTTTGAGTCTACGAACAGCAGAGAAACGTCGAATTCTTCGTGAAATGACCTATGCTAAGTATTTGCGCAAATCAAAGCTACAATGCTATCCCCTCAGCCAGATTACTGTTGAACCGCGTAATGCCGTACCTAAAAAACAAGACCCAGAGAAAGGGTTACTGGTGGGTCTATATGGATGGGGGAGCAGATTTTTAGGTATTGGTGTTTTACGCGCAATCAATGCTGAGAGACGGACTTTAAAGATTCAAACTGCGGTTACCACAACACCTCATCGCCTAATCATCGGAAAGGTCTTCTTAAACCGTAAACTCCAAGAGATTCAGGATTGAGATGAAAAGAAAGCCCTTACCGCATCGCCCAAAACAGCGGGTTTGTCTGGCAGGGTTTTCATGCCATTTGTGATCCAGCTGGGTATGAAACTTTTGCAGTAAGCTGATCCGAAGCGGTAATCAAGAAAAACTATAGCGCCCTTATCATCTAAGGTACGGATTGGGCGACCTGCGGCTTGAGTGGCTTTTTTCATTGCAGGCAGTATATAGCCGTATTCGCGGCCGCGGCTTGGGAAACATCGTTCATAGTAGTCGATTTGAGCTCTTACTCTAGGGGTGGGCTCAGCGTAGGGCACACCCACAACCAATACAGAGTTCATCTGATTTCCAGGAAAATCCACGCCCTCTGAGGTACGACCACCTTGCACGCCTAAAAAGACTGCGCCGCCCCTGTCGCCACATAGCTTGAAATCCTGTACTAACTTTTCGTTAGCCTTAGATGTCATGCCGCTTTTTTCGCAATACAGAGGTTTTAGCAATTGTTCCTCAAGTCCCTCAGAGAGCAAAGCATTGAGTACTTGGAAGCTAGCTGCAAAGATCCCGGTGTTAGTTGGGGTGCTGTTGACGACTTCGTTTATGCGTTCAATCATGGTTTGATACATTTTTGGTGTGCGGTTTTCCATCGAGGTGGTAACACCGCTACAAACAGCGGAGAAAACATGCTCCTTTGGAAAGGGGGAGGGGGCTAAGAACTGTACTGTGTTTTGTTGAAGATGAGTGATGCGTGCGTAGGCTTCTAGGGGTTGGAGGGTTCCTGACATGATCACATTAGCATAGGTGGCGCTAAAAACAGGTTCAGTAATTTTTGAGGGATCCAGGGCAGCAATTTCGAGTTTGCCGGTTTTGTTGCCTTCTTTGGTGAAGTAGCGACTAGCCACATTGATATAGGAGTCGTCATCGACTGTTTCAACCCATTTTTGAAGGTACTCACCCATAGAGTTAACATAGGATCGGGGGTTTTTACCCTCGGTAAGCATGGCTTTTCTTATCGCCAAACCGGCTTCGTGGATATGATCAAAGAAAGCACGCGGATTTTGAATGCCGCCTTTTTCGATTATACCCTTTATGCGGCTGGAGGGGATGATTTCTTCTTTGTGAATTTTATCGGTTAGAGTTTCTATTTCATTGCGAAAATAGTGGATGAATTGTTCGATATCGTGGTAGTCATAGCGTTCGGCTTCTGTTTCAGCGGCTTTCATGACAAAAGATGTTAATTGACTGCTAGAAATGTCTATGGCTGTTTCGGGCAGGTTGTGAGCTTCGTCCACAACTAGGATAATTCTTGAGAGCTCTGTTTCTAGGTTTTTAAGAAATGCCGTTCGGATCACGGGATCAAAGACATATAGGTAGCTCAATGCAATAACTTGGGCCTCTGAGATTGCACCTTTGACTATGTCATATGCGCAGAGTTCCTTTTTTTTACAGGAGCGCAGAATTTCAGAGCCCATATAGGGGCGTCGGGAGACTTCTTGTTGCATTTGGAGGTACTCCCAGGAGCGGTTCTGTACATTGGTGTGGTAGAGACATCTGCCTTTGGCTTTGAGCATCTCGCAAACTTCCATAAGCGAGCGCGAATCAGATGCCCCCTTAGAGGCAAACACGTTGAGGCACATTTCGTTGCGGCCCCGGATAGATATGCCGGTTATTGGATGTTTCTTGTAGACTGCTCGGAGTTCTTCGATGACCCGGTCATGCTGGCGATGAGTTCGTGCGACGTATAGAATTTTGAGGTCTTTTTTGACTGCAATGGGGAGCACCGCAGAGAGGGCAGAGATTGTTTTGCCCAAGCCGTTGCTACCCTCGATGAGTACACTTTTGTGGTCGTTTATGGCTTTGTTGACAGTTGTTATGAATTCGTCTTGGTGGGGACGAACATGACTGTAGGGAAAATATTCTTGGACTTCTGCGGGTAACTGCATTAGTTAACTCTTCCATTAGATGGACAATATGTGTTAAGAGGACAGGTTGTGCAAAGCGGTTTGTGGGCTTTGCATGTTTTTCGGCCATGCGCAATTAGGAGTAGATGGATAGAGAGGTAATCTTTGGGTTCAAAGAACCTCTGCAGGCTTAGCCGCACCTCTTCATAGCCGCCATGTGTAGGTGCTAGGCCCAAACGTTTTGAAACACGATTAACATGTGTATCCACAGGTATTGTGGGTTTGCCGGCAGAAAATAATAACACCACATCAGCTGTTTTTGGTCCCACACCAGACATATCCATAAGCGTTTTTCGAGCCTCTTGGGTTGGCAACGCTAGAATTGAAGTAAGGTTTCCGCCGAATTTATCAAGTAATGTTTGAGACACTGTTTGGATGGCTTTAGCTTTACCTTGGTAGAGTCCCGCCACTTGTATACAGGCCTCAATTTGGCTGATTTCTGCGTTAGCCAACACTTCGGGCACAATTTGGAATTGTTCAGAGAGGTTTTTGTAGGCACGCTCAGTGTTGGTATCGGCAGTATTTTGGGAAATAATGGTGATAACAAGGGTTTGATAGGGGTCTTCGCCGGATTTGACCAACCGGGGCAAAGACAGCATACGCTCCAGAATAGTTAAAATTGTTAATGCATTGGGCTGTGTTAATATCTGCCTCTACCCTCGCTTCTTAGGACCTGTAGAGTAGGATTGTCAGGTTATAAACTGATTGTACAGAAAAACTGCATTTAAACTCACACAACAAATACGTCAATACTCATATTCGGCAGTTTGAGAAAAAAGTCTTTTGAATTATTCACTCGTTTCAGTCATGGCGAGACAGATTATTTGTACTTAGATGCATATATTTAGCCTACACTATGACTTATGGGCAATATGGCGATATTGTTACAAAAATGTTTATGTTTTCCACAGCACCCAAACACATACCTTAAATTACTGCATATTTTGAATGTTTGTTGAGTAACAAGTTAATTCGGGCTGTTTTAGGGCAAACTGCCGAACGTGAGTACCAACGCTTAGGAAGTGTTACTAAACCGTAATTCCCGAAGGGTTTTCTAGCCACATCAACTGTGTTGACAGAAATCCCTTGAAAAAGATTTATTTCTAAAAACGACCTCAACAAGCACGTTCTCCACAACAAATAGCAACACGAAAACAATGCGGCTAGAAATTACATAATTCTAGCCACAACAATCGAATGCGATTATCAATTATTTGTTCGCATTTCTTTCACCAGCTTTGATTTGACAATGTATAAAGCGCACAATGCCAATATTACCCCCAAATATTGTTAAAAATGGCCAATAACCATCATTTTTTGTTTGATTTAAAATCCCCAAGTTTTATTCCTCATAAGCAGATTTGGGAGCTGTGACTAGAAAAACAACCGGGAACTACGGATAAGCGTGTTTCTGGTTCGTAGAGGTATTATGTTACTGCTTTGGGGAAGAATGTTATTGTTGCGGGGTTGTTTTTGAAAAATCGAATGCTTATACCTGCTCTTGCTAAAACTTGGTGAAAATCTCCGAGTTTTGTTAGCAACTAAGATTTAAGAACATAGGGTCTTGCCTACGTCCACTCCAACATATCTTGTCATCTTCTTCTTTCTTCCGACTGGTTTGGGGCGGCATTCGCTCATTCGGACGATTAAGCCCAGTGGTTTAGCCGCTCAGGTTAAGTCCAGTCTGCTAAACGATCGAGATTTTGACCAAGTAACGATCGGACTAAGGGAGCGTCTAAAAATAACGTGGACGTTTATTAGATAGTTTGTTGTATTAAAAGAGCATGAAAAATCCTCCAGACGTGAATGCTCTAAAAATACGCATAGAAACAATGCTGCCAACAC
>Ga0123356_10007097_pt1 | contig 11227 bp, 20 predicted proteins | sample TergutEmb28metaG_2_FD_92546 | JGI IMG/M metagenome (GOLD analysis project Ga0123356, IMG submission 92546) | Embiratermes neotenicus P3 segment gut microbial communities from Petit-Saut dam, French Guiana - Emb289 P3 | ecosystem: Host-associated > Arthropoda: Insects > Digestive system > Gut ... | reverse complement strand
GAGGAGTAACCGCCGCTATTCACGGAGGAGTAACCGCCGCTATTCACGGAGTAGTTACCGCCGCTATTCACGGAGTAGTCTTTGCCGCTATTCACGGAGGAGTCTTCGCCGCTATTCACGGAGGAGTCTTTGCCGCTATTCACGGAGTAGTCTTTGCCGCTATTCACGGAGGAGTCTTTGCCGCTATTCACGGAGGAGTCTTTGCCGCTATTCACGGAGTAGTCTTTGCCGCTATTCACGGAGGAGTAACCGCCGCTATTCACGGAGGAGTAACCGCCGCTATTCACGGAGGAGTCTTTGCCGCTATTCACGGAGGAGTTACCGCCGCTATTCACGGAGGATGAATTAGTATTTTTATCAATTAATTTTTGCGCCCTCCTCCTAAAAAAATCTATTTTTTTTGCAGTAAATTCTATTCCGAATTTTATCAAATTTGGAAGTTCTATTTTAGCTTTAATAGTTAAATCTGACACAGCCACTTTACTATCTTTATCTTCTGTATCAATTTTCCCATATCCTTCAACTTCGTAAAATATACTATTCGTTGCTTTATAATAATGAAATGTTTGCAATGGATTTTCGCAATAATGAAATCCACTATTGCAACAAGAAATACTGCCTTCGTGTTTATATTCTTTATTTTCTTCAAATTGAAAATCACGGCATCTCATATTTTTTTCAAATCCCTTAACTCCCCGAATCAGTGAAAACTCCATCGGTAAAATCACGTTGAATGGAGTAAATTCTTTTTCTTTGAATACAGATGCAATTTCTTCAACTGAAAATCCTGCAATCCCTGTGCCGATTTTCGTTACATAAAAATCTAAATCCGCATTATCATCGGCAAACGCATATAATTCATCAATGCTTTTACTTATCTCTTCAATGGGTAGTTTTTGCATAGCTTTGTCAAGTGTGGGAATTGCATAACTTTGACCTTGTACCCCTGCCGATTGTCCCTCTATTGCGCCGAATTTTTCTACTGCTAATTTGGCAGCACCGCCGGCGTGATTCCCGTTCATGTTTGACCCAAATACAAATATTTGGTTTTCTTTTAATTCCTGAATGTCGTCAGGTGTAAATGTTCTTTGAATGTTCATAACTATTTATTTTAATTGTTTAATTTTGTTTCTATACATTTTGATTAATTCCAAAATTTCAAAATCCGAATATTTTCTATTGAAGTTTTTAACTATTTCAAGTTCATCAATTACTTTTTCGCCGTACTTCTTAATTAAACCATTTCTGTAGCCAATTTTTTCGCCCTCCATATACATGTTACAGTAACTGCATTGTCCGTTTACGTTGCATTCATTCCAACGTAGAGACATAATATTTCGAGGATAATAATGCCCTGCGTGCAGCTTCCCTGTGCCTATCCTTACCGGTCGTCCGCAACTAATACAAAAGCAAATACCGTCTTCATCTACATCGCGCTTCCTGATGTATTCTTGGAAAATTGTGTCCATTCGTTTAATTAGTTTACTGCTTGCCATTAGTCCTGTTTTATTAATTTGTTCTTTTTCGGAGTATCCACATGTTCAATTTTCAAACCATGTGTATTTTTTGATTTCAAGTAGTTTATAAAACATTTAGGTTTAATTACCTGTGCACGTGAACTCCATGCAACAAAAGCATCGAAAAGAGTATGCGGTGTAACATCTTCAATATTATGGCAAAAACTCCACATTATTTTTTTTTCTTTGTAGTTAAATGATATGGTTTCGTGCCTCATCTTTTATGAATTAATTTATGACAACATCTACAAAGTACCTGCAAGTGGGCGATAAAATCGCTCATGTTTTCAAAAGAAGCTGTTAGTTCGCTTCTTTTTCCGTGTGTTGGGTTTATCCCAATCTTTGTTGTTGTTTTAAATTCCATTGTATTAAAATTAAGTTAATATCTTTTTTCGTTACTTTTTATACATTTCAATTAATTCCTCGTAGCCAACATCTCCAAAATAGGGTAGGTAGCAGCCAAACTCCACATTAGCCCACACCTTAAACCTATCCATAAACTCGCCTAATTCCTTAGTGTCCATCTGTGATGTTTTATAATCTTCAAACATTATTTCTCCGGTAAACCTATTTGTAACCTCTTTTACACCTAACAGGGTGCGCTTAACGTCCCTCTTGCATGCATCAAAACTTAATTCTCCGATGTGTTCACGAAAAACCTCTATCCACATGTGAAGTAGGCTATTTTGGTCAATTGTGCGCTTTTTTCTAACCTCCTTTAGCTCAATTCGTGCCCCCTTCTCAATTAGTTTATTGAGATAGAATTTAGTCCGTTCGATGTCAAAAAGATTAGATAGGTCGTAAGTCATAAGTAATTGAATTAGAATGGCAATTCATCAATATCAGCGCTCTCCATTTCGTCAATCACTTCGGGCGTTATAGCTACCGGTTTATTGTCGTAAAGTTTTCCGCTGCCTACGTAGATGGTACCTACTTTTGCTTCGCGTTCCTCTTTGGTTTTCGATACAGCGAGCGTGTGAGTTTCGCCATATTGTCCCACATCTTTACGCTCACTTAGTATAAGATTAGTATAACATTTTCCGTTTTCGGCTTTTTTAATTTTGTCCTTAGGAATATCGCTAAGGCATAGAGAAAGAATAATCATAATGTATTGTTTGTTAAATTGTTAAAAATTTTCTCATCGGTAATTGATTTTCGGTTTGCCTCCAAAAATTCAACGAACTGTTCACAGACAGCGATTAACTCGCCCTGTGCTCGCTCGTAATTAAAATCGTAAAACTCGGTATGAATATCGTATCTTCCGCTCTTAATTTCAAGAATATTGTACTCAAAGCCACTAATTGTATTACCCGCCTGTGCAAGACAATACGGATAAACGCGGTGTTGCCAATTCTTACGATACTTCCACGCTTCGTAACTTCCGGTAGTTTTTATGTCGTGTACCTTGTCTGCCATTAGCTCGTCAATGTAGCCGTATAACAGCACATCGCCGTACTTTGTCGGCAGTGTTCCCTCGCAATATACCTGCGAAATCGCCCCCTTGAAATAACGTGAAAACGATAAACAAATAGGTAACGGAAAAATGAAAATCCTATCATTGTACTTTGCCCTCAAATCGGTGATTATACTATCATCGTCAAGTGAAGGAATTTTCTCTATTTCCATTTTATCGGATTTTTTGCCTGAAATGATACAATCCACAATTTCGTTGAAGGAGGTGCCAGCATCCATCTTTTCGCTATCTTCCCACTTAACCGGTACGCGGTTAATTTTGTCAATCAAAGACTGAAAGCACTCTTTCTCATATTCTTCTTCCGTTTTCTTTGGGTCATCTGAATTGCCCCAAAATTTATTCCACGTTTGGGCGCTATCCAAGTAAGACTGAAAAGCATCGAGTAATGAAGCGTAGAATTGATATTTATGCTGCGCTTTCATATTTGTTATTGCTTTTGTTAAAAGTTAATCCTAACGCCTTAGCCTTATTAGCCAATAATTGCGATAATACCGTAATAGATGTTCCAACATGGTCAAAGTCGTCCTTAATATCAATTAATGCGTTGGCTTCCTCTGCGCACGATACCGTTTCTACTGCTGTCCTTATCTCTGAAACAACGGCATTGTACTTCTCGTTCATTTCTCTGTCTTTTTCTAACCTTGCCAAATACGGATTAATAACCACATCTTGCATGAATGTATTTTTTAGCCCGTTACCCTGCGCATCTACTACGGTGGGTATGTTTATTAGCTCTGGTAAATTGCACGTGTTTTTACCATCGTTACGGCTACTGCCGTTAAAGGTAATCGTGCGTTGCTTCCCGTTAGCTTCAATGTATCCAACCAAATCTAATTCGGTAACAAGTGAATCGTAATTACTGCCACCGAACAGAGGCACATAGCGCGTGTCGTCTCCCTCTGTGCGCGTTTCCCTATGCGCAACGAAGATTAGATGTTTGTTTAAGCGCGAAATTAGCTTGCAGAACGCTCCAAATTCTTGTTTGCGCTCTCCGTATCCCTGCAATGTAAGGCTGCCATTTGCTTTGCCCATTTTGCTATTTCTTTGGATAATGTAAACAGCCATGTAATCCAACAGCTTGCCGCCAGTATCAATGATTATCGTGTCAAAAGCGCTTAAATCCTCTTTAAGCACATCTAAAACATCGTTGTAAGATGTAACGTGAACGTTCTCTGACCGGTGCGCGTGATTAACGCGGTGTAAGCCTCCGTCGCAATCAATGATTAGCGGTTTCGGCGCCGAAAGTGCAAGGGTCGTTTTTCCTAATCCGGCTTGCCCGTAGATTAATGCTTTAATTTTTGCTTCAATGTGTGTTTCGTGTGGTTTTCTAATTAACGACATAACTTTTTGATTTAATATTATTTACTTGTTTTTCTTCTCAAACTGCCCCTTAGCATTACGGGTGCGTACTTGTTTTTTTAGCATCTCTGCCATATACGAATGGTTAACTTCTATTAATTTTGAAAAATCGCTCTCAACTTCTTTTTTTTCGTTTGATAGCCTCTCATTTTTCTCTTGTAATGATTTTCTTTGTGATTCCACAAGCCGGTACTCTCGCTCCAATTTTATGTTTTCGCCCGAAACAATTTTGTTAATTCGAGAGTAATTGCCACAAATGATAATGAAGACAATTAACAATACCGTCAATACTGCAATAATGATTAATGCAGTGCTTCCGATTGAAGCCATAGCATCGAATAAGGGTTTTAAATTTTCCATAATTATTAATTTAAGGGGTTATTTTAATTTTTCCAATCATTTCATGTAGCGGATACTTCAAACATCTATCCTCTGTATAGAAGTAATCAAAATTCTTATAATCGAAATAGTTTTTATCAGTTATGTAATAACTGCAGTCATATATTCCTTTTCTTAAAATTGCTGACCTTATAGCATTATATTTTGCGTTTATTTTGCAGCAAATCTCATTCCTTGTTGCCCTAAATAGAAATTTACCGTTAATGTCAAATACGTTATAGACCTTCATTGTTTTATTTTTTTGGTTAATAACTTTCTTCTATTAATTAGCTCTGCATGGTTACTCGTTTGGGAAGCTGCCTCTAACTCTATCACGCTCAGATATACCGTGCTTGTGTTCCCTCTTACTTTTACCGGATTCACGACACCTTCATTTATCCAAAATTCTACCCTCTTACGGTCGTATCGCTTATAGGATTCATTCTTTGAAATGTGCGATTTCATTGCGCCCATAGAGATATAGGCTTCCATTTTGGCAATTTTTCCCACTGCATTAAGCAGAAACTCCAGCCCATCGTTGCTGTCTTGCTCAAGCCAATAGCTTCGTGAATTTCTTTTGGGGTTATATCTCATATCTAAGATTTTTAATTGCGTTAATCTTTGCGGATGGAAACCACATCTTTGATATTCTCGCGAAAGCGAGTCCAATCACATCTAATTGTGAATTATCAAAATTGAAACAATCAATAGTTCGTCCTGCGAAACGTGTTGTAAGATGTGGGTACGGCTCAAGGTTTTTATCCTTTCCTTTCACAGAGAAGACAAATTCAACATCCCCGTTTTTAACGATTCTTTCTCCGGTGGCGGATTCTAATTCAATGTTTTTCATACTGTTATATATTTTTAAAAACGATTCTATTTCCGAAACAGGCGTAACGATTACAAACAACATGCTTTCTCTTATTATCCGAACAAAATACGCAACCACAACAAGGCGCTGAATTGTCCTTTGAGGCAATATAATCTATGCCATTAATGTTTACGATGTCGCCTAATTTTATTTCTATCATTATTTTGATTTTTTGAATTGTAATGTTGCAACGCAATCTTCCTGCATTGCGAAAATTGCTATCATAATGCTATTGTCTTCATTCATTAGTTTACGCGCTGCGGCTTCGGCATCTTTGCCGTTGGAATATCTGCTGTGGGGCACTCCGTTAATTCTTAATTCGTGATATTTATTCATGATTAGTTCTTATTGATTCGTGAATTTCTTTTATTGATTTTTCTAACTGGCGAAGGTTTTCGCGCCCTTCTTCTAATACTTGTTGTAAGGTTTTGTAATTGCTTTCGATGAACATGGTTATTGATTTTTAAGTTGTGTGTAATTTTTCATTGTAAACATATAATCCTCTCTCGATAATCCCGCTTCAATGGCTGCAAGATGTGCTTCTGTAATCATATTATATTTTCCGCTTTTTCTCACTTTTTCGTACTTATTAAAATTGTTTTTTTGTATTTCAAGAAAATTCATATATTTAATTTTGTGTTTTGTCGGCGGCGCTGGAATGTTCAATGGCTAATAGTACGTATGCGCCGCCGGAGCAAAACGGGTTAATTGTCGTGGACGCTAAGAGAGTAGTAGTCTAAGGCATCGTATCTGCCACCGCGTTCTAATTCTTGCAAATAGTCAATGTCAGGGGTGTGTTCGTTATCTATACAATCCATCACGTAGCTTTGTGCGGAATTACACAAATCATTAAAGCATGTGTCGCTAATTTCAGATATGCAATATATCGCATCTCTGCATGTTTCGCATGGGTTAGCTTCGATGCAACTTGTGTACACGCTGTTGCCGCCTTCGATGTTGTTAATGTAGCTCATAATTATTAATTTTGATTGTTCGTTTCCCAAATATTTTCAGTAATTCCATAATCCGCAAAAAGCGAGTTGATTATAGTAATCTGCGCCCGTGATGTAGTACCTTTTTTCAACATTCTGTTAAATGACTGTATATTAATCACTCCTATTTGCTCCATAAAATCTTTTTTGAAATTCTCGGTCTGCTCAACTCTCAACTGCTTATATCCGTCCCAAAAGCCACCAACGCGGTAAGGTGAACATACTCTTCTTTTCCTTTTTTCTTGTTTTTTCATATTGAAAGTTTTTTATATTTGTTTGTTTGTTCGGCAAAAATACATAAAATTCTATATGTAGAACAAAAAAATCTAAAAAAAGAACAATAAAAATATAATCAATTGATAATTAGATAGAAAAAATTATGTTTAGACCAAATTTAATCAAAGAATTGTACCAAAAAGAGACCGTAAAAAATGAAATTCCTGATAAAATCGGAATAAGTAAGACAAATTTATTCAATATTATGAATGGAAATATTAATCCAACGGTTGGAAATATCGAAAAAATAGCTTCTTTTTTTGGCAAAACAGTAGGTTATTTTTTCGATGAGCCGGATTTTTCAGAAGCAAAGTTTGCAAACAATATATTAGAACGCGAAATAATCCACCTTAAACGCGAAATTGAATTTAAAAACAAACTAATTATGCAACAAGAAAAAACGATAAGTGCCCAAGATCGATATATTGAAACACTGACCGAAAAAAAAGACCGAGACGACGCGGCATAAGAATATCAAACAATCAATACCAATTAATATTTGAATGAATCCAAATGTATTATATCTTCCATTCTCTATAATGATAGTTGCAATAGCATTGATTGTTATTGTTGTCAAAATGAGTAATAAAAATGCCAATCCAAAATTTGAGATTGAAAAACATTCAGAAGCAATAAAGCCCGACAATACAAATATTAGCGAAGCAAGTATCGAAAGCAAAAAAACCGAACAGCCCAAAAAAGAAAATGTTGCAATTTACAAACAAAGCAAATCAGATGAATTAGCAATGTTTAAAAATGTCTATTTTGAATCCCATAAAGAGGAGAAAATACATTTTATAAAATTCACAGATAAAATTGATAATGAAATAATTAAGCTGTTAAATAATCCGAGCAAAGAAATAATTAAAAGCGAAATAAAACAACTCGAAGAAATAATAGATAGAGTTTCAAGAGACAATGAGAAATTGGCAGAAAAAGCAATAGAAAAATATCCTGAATTTATTGAAGATATTATAAATGCTCACCTTAACAATAGGGTGTTTGTATATTTCTGCGACAATAAAATATTTGGAAATATGTATGATAAAATTGAGCGTGTGTATTCCCCGAACAGTATATCAAAATATAAAGAGAAATTAGAAAAATTACAAGCAAAATTATTAACATAAATAAATCATTATGAAAAAATTAGCACTATTATTTTTAACCGCATTGTTTGCGTTTACGGGGTGTAATAAACCGGATTTAATTACCTTAAATACATCGGAAATCTCCCTATATCATGGAGAAACACATCAAATACAAGCTGAATCAAAATCAGCAATAAGGTATGAATCCAAAAACGAATATCATGCAAAAGTATCTACATCGGGACTCATTACGGCAATGTGTATAGGGGAAACAACAATTACTTTAAAAAATGAAGAAGACAGTAAAACATTCAAGGTAACAGTAAAGCCAAAACACAATGTATATCCTGAGCCGAAGATATATATCGGAATGTCAAAAAGCTATATTATTTCAATGTTAGGTCCGCCTGATGACCAAAGCAATGACGGAAAAACGATTTTTTATGAAAACTATTCAACCGCTGCTCCTCTTTTGGGACTTTCATTTGATAACAACAATTGCCTTGAAGATTATATGCTAATGGTGAAATCTGCATATACATCCGTGCTCCCAGACTTTTTTAACGAAAGATATGTATATGCCGGAACGAATGGTGATATATTTGTATGGATAAATGATTTAGACGCAAAAAGAGCAGATTTATCCATAGCATTATCACTATATAACATATCATATTGGATGGTTATTTATTTTGACCCAAATTCACCGAAAGGAGAATTAAGTGCTGAAAATGCAAACAAATACATACAGTTAATTAAAGAAATACAATGAAAAAAATAGCAGCCCTCATAACATTATCAATACTACTCTCCGGTTGTGCATATACCGGCGTTTACAAACTTTCTCTAAAACATGTAATCAGGCAGGGGAATACAACTGAATGGTATGGAGATTCAAAGATAATCAACATAGACAAATCAAATCTTTCCTATGAAGATGATTGGATAAACATTATTTGGACACCACTTCCAGATAATTTTTTTTTCAAATTAGTAAACAAGTCAGAACAAACGATTAAAATCGTTTGGGGCGAAGCTCTTTACATTGATATATACGAAACATGCTGGCGCGTTTCAAATTCAGAAACATCTACCGTAATTGCCCGAAAGTCAAATATACACGGTTTCATATTCCCATCAAACAAGTTGCATTATATCAACTCTAAATATGGTAGCGGGTGGGTGCGAGCGCCTTTATTCCCAAATCAATCATTTTATCCTGATGAATTGAAAAAAATGGCAAAAAAATATGTAGGCAAGACAGTAAAAGTTCTCCTGCTTATTCAGATACAAGACCATATCAATGAATATATTTTTTCTTTCAATATAGATAGTTTTGAATTAGGGAAAGGGAGCAGACCGTATTGATAAAAAAGAAGAAAGAGAAAACAGACGCTATTATAATTAAAAGTAACACCCATGCAATCCCCAGCAAGCCAACAAATAACAAAACGCTTCTTTGAGGCGCTTTACGAACTCAAAAAGCAGAAAGTAATACGAGGTAAAGCCACATTTACAAAGAAATACAATATTGACTACCGTAATTTCTGCAAACTTGAGAAAGAAAAAGCTCGCGACATATTACAACTTTCATGGCTCGAAAACATCGTAAATGATTACGGAGTTTCATCGCATTGGCTTATTACCGGCGAGGGGGAAGCGTTTAAATAGAAAACTCGCCAAATAAAAGGGATTCACCGGCGAGCTTTCTGGAGGATATGAAAAATCTTCTACGCGGCAAAAATAATAAAAAACACGTACAATATACATATTTTGGCAACATTTAAAATCTGCGTTTTCCGGCATCAAAAGAAAAAAGACGGCAAATATCCGGTACTCATTCGCGTGTATTGGAGAAAAAAGCAATCGTACATTAAAACGGAATTTTACGCCCATATCTCCCAAATATCACAGAAAAAGGGAACGTTTGAGCTAAACGACATCACTATACTGAATAAGCTACACGAGCGGATACTCACATTTGAACACTTTAAAGCAAAATTAGACAATATAAACTCCTATACTTCAAAGCAACTCGCCAATTATTTCGTGTCTGAAATAGAAAAAAATGAAAATGACATTGATTTTCTTGTCTTCGGATTAAACTATTGCATACAAAGAAAGTTTGAGAAAAAGAGCTACGAAAGAATATCTACTACGCTCAGGAATCTACATGATTTTTGCAATGACAGCCTTCCCATTCGTGAGCTTACATCAAAAAAGCTAACAGAATTTGAAAAATACCTGAGAACTGAAAGAACCATAACTCGTATAAACCAACACGGAAATCCGGTAACAACGACCCGACCGCCTTGTTCCGACCATTGTATAGCCGATTACATGAGCGACATCCGTACAGTATTCAATGCCGCACTTCTTGAGTTTAATGATGACGAGAACAATAGGATTACACACTATCCATTTAGAAGGTATAAACCGCCTCAAGTACCGGAGACCGCAAAGCGAAATATCACACCAAAAGAAATAATGAAAATCGTAAAACTTAAAACAGACATAAAAAGAGCCGCAATAGCCCGTGATGTATTCCTTCTCTCATTCTATCTCGTTGGAATGAATACAGCCGATATTTATGCGCTACAGCCTTCTAACTATTTAAAAGGGCGTATCACATACAACCGGCAGAAAACACGCGGCAAACGCAAAGATAATGCCCTAATTTCAATAAAAGTGGAATCGGAGGCAAAAGAAATAATAAACCGATACATCGACCCAACAAAAAAGAAGCTCCTAATATTCCACAATCTTTATTCGTCATTCAGGGATTTTAACAGGAATATCAACATCGGGCTTAAAACGGTTGCTACATTATGTAAAATTGATGCGCAATTATCTACATACTACGCCCGTCATTCATGGGCTACAATAGCCCGTAATGATTGCAAGGTAGCCAAATCGGATGTATCGGAATGCCTTAATCATTCAGACCAAACAACGAAAATAACGGACATTTATATAAAAAAGGATTGGACTGTGATAGATGAAGTAAACCGAAAAGTAATCAATCATGTATTCTCGTGCGAAAATCGTAATAAAAGTGTGTTAAATTAAACAAAGAAACTATGTGTTTTTTAACGAAAACAAGAAAATTCAACAAATTATCTAAAACAAAAAAGCGGTAACTGTTTAATAATTACCGCTTTTCTCTCGTCGGGATAGCAAGATTCGAACTTGCGACCTCCTGCTCCCAAAGCAGGCGCGATAACCGGACTACGCTATATCCCGAAAGCGGCGGCAAAAATATACTTTTT
>Ga0123356_10007096_pt1 | contig 11227 bp, 10 predicted proteins | sample TergutEmb28metaG_2_FD_92546 | JGI IMG/M metagenome (GOLD analysis project Ga0123356, IMG submission 92546) | Embiratermes neotenicus P3 segment gut microbial communities from Petit-Saut dam, French Guiana - Emb289 P3 | ecosystem: Host-associated > Arthropoda: Insects > Digestive system > Gut ... | reverse complement strand
TCGATCGAAATCGAGTCCGAGATAGACATCGGCACGACTATACGGCTTAAAGTGCCTCTGACATTGTCGGTCATAAGGTCTCTTATTATAACAATGGACACCGTACCATACGCTGTTCCCGAGCTTAATGTTGAACGTATCGTACGGGTATGGGGTGACAGTACATCAAAACGTATTGAAAAAGTAAATAAATCACTTATTCTCAGTCTTGACGGGAGAGTAATACCTGTTGTTACGATTCACGATATTGAAGGAAAAGCAACAGGCACGGATTCAATGTCCGCCGATGAAATGCTCGAGCAAATCAAGCGCTTTGGTGTAATTAAATGTCTTGTCCTCAGAGCGGGCGGCAGGTGTTTTGCTCTGCTTATTGATGATGCACTTGAAACCGAGCAGGTTCTGGTAAAGCCTCTTCCTTTGTATTTACACGGTTGCATGTGTTATTCAAACGTAACTGTTCTCGGCAGCGGTCAAGCCGTTATGATTATAGATGCCGAAGGTATAATGCGGTTTATGGAAGTCAATGCCATTGAAGAAGAAGCAATCAAGACTCTTTACTCAGGCAAGGAGTTGGAGCAGGCAGAAGAAGAAGCAAAAGAAGAAGAGCAGCAGGTCATGTTATTTAACTGTTCGGGTTCGGAGTATTTTGCGGTTAATATCGAGAAAATTTCCAGGATTGATTCTATAAAGCAAAGCGATATTCAAATAATCGGCAAAGGAAGTTTTATTAATATCGCCGGCGAAACAATACGTATTTTAAGACCCGAGGATTATTCTCCCGTAAGAAAACGCGCTTATAATGAAGAGAATCTTTACTTGCTGAGAATCGTTGGCAGCGAAGTCCCGGTCGGTTTACTTGTCAGAAAGGTCATTGATAAGGTAGATGATGTGTTTATCCTTGACGAAGCACAGGTCCATAATGAATTTGTTTCCGGTACAAGCGCATATAATGAAAAAATTCTTATTTTCTTAAACACGTCAGCTATCGCAAACGATATTAAGACCCGTAAAAGCAGTAAGAGCGGTTCCGGTAAAGGAGGCGTTTTATGAGAGGTTTGAGTTTCCTTGTCGGCAGTGAGCTTTATGCAGTGGATGTAACATTAGTCCAGAAGGTAGCGCGAAAGCTTGCGATTACCCCCATTCCATCTTCTCCGGTTGAAGTTGTCGGAATTGCCAACTTAAAAGGCAGGGTTGTCACTGTTTTAAGTCTTGACAGGATTCTGGGCGATGATGAGTTGTGTCAGGCAGAGCGTTATATGAATACAATCGTTTTTAAGTCCGGCTCGGGCAATGATGATCAAATGGGTCTTGCGGTCGATACGCCGGGAAACCTTATTGATATAGATTCAAACGATATAAGACCACCGCCTCTAAATGCAAATGACCGCGGAAGCTTTTGTATTTCGGGGGTAGCAGAAATAGACAATGAATTTTACAGAATAATCGACATCAATTCCATAGAAAAGAAATTTACTCACAACAACGATCCTATCCCGGCAAATACATCATATGGAGGTACCGAAAATGACTAGCGTATTTAAAAACATGAAAATAAGGACAAGGCTGGTGACCGTATTTCTGCTCTTTACCGTTATAATGCTTGCGATTTTGCTTATAGCCATAACCAGCTTGAGAAGTTCAATCTCCGGAAGCCATGACACAATTGATGTTGTAATTATGCCGCTCGGTAATTTATTTACAGCAAGAGAAAATATTGAAAGGCTTAAGATTGAAGGCCGTGATATGCTTAACATTTCCGACCGTTCGGGCCGGGAAGAAGCTTTTAACGGAATGATTACAAGGATTGCCAACACAAGAGATCTGATGCAAATATTCTACGATACTATTGTATTACAAGAAGCTTACGTATTATATGGTGAGCTTATGCAAAATTTGACTGAATATGAAGAGTTTCTGATGGAGTCTAAGTATCTGATACTGGACGACCCCGGTGCAGCTGTAGGTCCTGTTACATCAGCACTTTCACCACTGAGTGACAGATGTCTTGATATAATGGCAACACTCAACGGTTTAAGGCTTAATATGGGAAAAGACCTTGCAAACAGAAATGTTGACCGTGCCGAAAATGCGTTTATGATACTTCTGGTCATATCCATTGCAGGAATGTTTATTGTTTTGATATTAGGTGTATATTTTTCAGTATCACTCAGCAGACCATTAATAGAAGGCGGCGAGATAATAAAAATTGTGTCCGGCGGAGACTTTACCCCTGTTTTCCCTGAACAGTACGGTGGAGAATTCGGTGACTTCTTTAAAACCTGCAATTCACTTCTGGAATTTAACCGTAAAATGATAGACGATATCAGGACAACTGCACATGAAATGCGTGATTCTGCAGTCAGTCTTTCCGCTCTGTCAACACTAATGGCTGTAAACAGTAAGGAGCTCAGCGAAAAAACCGCTTCAGTCAGCACGGTTACAGAAGAATTCTCGGCAGGTATGACTCAATCGACCAATTCTCTTTCGACCGCAAGCTCACATATCAGCGCCGTTGCATCATCTATCGAGGAAATAAATTCCACCATCAGCACAGTTGCAGCTGCGGCTGAAGAAACAAGCACGAGAGTGACCCAGTCGAGTTCTCTTGTTGACGACATTCAAGACAGCATTACAAAAGCATCGGATTCCGTTAATCATGTCTCCGGAGTCTTTTATACAGTTGCAAGCAGTGTTGATGAAATAAGCACCTCAATTTCTGTTGTAAGCGAGCAAAGCGCTGTTACTAAAGATAAAATGTCCAATGCCGACGAAAAAGCAAAAAATACCAATGCAATTATCCGTTCACTTGAAGAAGCAAGCAAACAAATCGGTAAAATTGTCAGTGTTATCAGCGATATCGCAGACCAGACAAATATGCTTGCGCTAAACGCTGCCATTGAAGCTGCCGGAGCAGGTGAAGCAGGCAAAGGATTCATGGTTGTCGCAAACGAAGTTAAAGAACTCGCAAAACAAACTACAGCAGCAACCGACGAGATTGCCAACCAAATCGAAAATATGCAGAAGAATATGCCTCAAGCTGTCGGAGCCGTTTCGGAAATAACAGCAATTATTAATGCCATGACCGAGTATATCAATTCATTTGCCGTTGAAATGAACAGGCAAGGAAAACGCAGCGACCAAATCACCGAGGAATCGGCTGATGCGGCAAGAAGAATGAAAGAGATAACAACGGAAATTAACAGAATTTCCGAAAACGCCCAATCGGTCACCAAAACTGTTGTTGATTCGGCAAAAGGTGTCAACGAGATTGCAAAGTCCACCGCCGAGCTTGTCATAGGTACACAAGAAATAGCAATGAATTCCGAGCGTGCTTCCAATAATGTGAGCGAAATTAACAGGACAGCTCAGGAAATGGCTTCGGGGCTTATTGATATCTCCAAAAACCTTCAGCTTATTAACGAAGAAGCAGGAGAAGTCAATACAAGTGCAGCTTCTACAAATGATGCAAGCGAAATCATCCTGAAAATAGCAAATGATCTTGAAGAATCGGTAGTAAACTTTAAAACCGAATAATAGGGGGTTATTGAAATAACAAAGATTCTGATAGCCGACAGTTCGCCCGTTTATAAAAAAATGTTTAAAAGCGCCGTGGAGGAGATCGATAAAAGCGTCTGTGTTACTTGCGTTGATGACGGCAAGGCTGCTGCAGATGTAATAATACGTAACAACCTTGATATTATGGTTGTTGATGCGGAAATTAAAGAAACAGGCTTGGTAGAGCTAATAAAGCTTGTTATAAAAAATGCACCGAAAACATTCATTTTGGTGACTTCAAGACCTTCTTCCACAAGTGCAAAGATTTTTATGGAAGCACTTGCAATAGGCGCATCGGATAGTATGACAAAACCTATTTACGACAGTTATAACGAAAACTATGAGACCGTTAAAACAAGAATGTCGGATATAATAGGAGCATTACGCGAAAAAACCCTTGACTCCGACAATGAAAAGCAAAATACAGACAATGAAAATATAAAGAGTAAATCTTCAAGTGTCAGCGCAAAAGCAAAAAAAACAGTATCACATAAAAATTTTCGTCCGCAGATCATACTTTTTGCCGTTTCAACGGGAGGACCGAGAGCTCTTGAAACAATCATCTCCGAGCTTAGAACCGATATTCCCGTCCCTATTTTAATCGTACAGCATATGCCGCCGCATTTTATTGAAACCCTGGCAGGGCGGTTGAACTCAAAAACCAAACTTAAAATAAAAGTCGCAGAAAACGGCGAAAAGCTTAGCGGTGAAACCATTTATCTTGCACCCGGCGGTGTGCATATGAGACTCAATTCCGATAACGAAGTATATCTTGATGATTCGCCGCCGCTAAACGGTGTCCGCCCTGCTGCCGATGCGTTATTTGAATCGGTAGCTGAGGATTTTGCCGGTAACAGGGTTCTTATTATTATCCTTACAGGGATGGGGCAAGACAGCCTAAGGGGGCTTATCAGGCTTAAGGATAAAAAGAAATGCTTCTCTATCGCTCAAAGCGAAAAGACCTGTGTTGTATACGGAATGCCCCGTGCCGTCATCGAAGAAGGTCTTGTTGACAAGATTCTTGACCTTGATAAAATAGCATCCGAGATTAACGGGTTTAACTATATTTAATATTATGTAACCCATTGAAGCACATATTACATAAGAGGTTTTTATTTTGCACGAAATTGGAAATGATAAAGATTATTTACGGATAAGCAAGTATATAACCGAAGTCAGCGGAATAGTTATTGCGCCCGAGAAATATTACTTAATCGAAACAAGGCTTTCAAAGCTTATGCTTGAGTCAGGTGCGTCCAGCTTTGATGAACTTTATAATAAAGCAAAGTCAAATGAAAAACCGGGTCTTACGCAGAAAATCATTAATGCAATTACTGTAAATGAGACATTTTGGTTTCGGGATGCGGTTTTATGGAAATTCTTTGAGCGCGAGGTTGTTCCGAAGCTTGTTGAAATGCTTGTTTCCAAGGAAAAACCGAAGATAAGAATATGGAGTGCAGCAGCATCGACCGGACAGGAAGCATATTCCATTGCCATGTGCATTGATAATTATTTAAAACGAAATAATATATCGGATATATCCTTATCGGATTTTGAAATCTTAGCCACCGACATTTCCGACAGGGTTTTGGAAATAGCAAAAAACGGAAGATATGACAGAATAAGCATGACACGGGGCTTAAGCGAGCATTATAAAGCAGCATACTTCAAAAGCAACAATTCTGCATGGGATTTGGTTCCATTAATCAAAGATTCGGTGAAGTTTGAATGCTTTAACCTGAAAAAGGATTATACGGGCTTTGGTACATTTGATGTAATCTTTTGCAGATATGTACTCATATATTTCCCCGATTCATTAAAAAGTGAGATAGTCAGGAAAATGCATAACTCACTTTATGACGGCGGAGTGTTGTTTACGGGTAATTATGTGTTGTATAATATGTTAAGGGATATATTTAACGCAAATTCTTATGAAAATTTAACGTATTATACCAAGTCTTAAAATAAAGAGACTACAGTATAGGAGTGGTTGATGCATAATGAAAATACTTATTGTTGACGATTCATCGGTTATGAGAAAGGTTATTAAGGCGGCTGCCGATGTGCTTGATTTGGAGACGGCTGAAGCACAGGACGGAGAGGAAGCCTTGAGCATTCTTTCGGAAAACTATTCGGAAATCGACTTGGTTTTACTCGATTGGAATATGCCGGGTAAAACAGGCTTTGAAGTTCTCGAAGAAATTAAAGGTAATGATAAATATATTAACATTCCCGTAATGATGGTCACAACCGAAGGACATAAATCAAGTATTGTCGCTGCCGTCCGCGCAGGTGCAAACAACTATTTGGTCAAGCCTTTTACCGTTGATGAACTGGAAACTAAAATTGTGGAATGCATTGGTAAAGGAGGCTGATTTAATTGAGTACACTTGATAAACTCGGTCAAATATATATTGATGCTTTAACGGAGATTATCGCAACAACATCCGGTATCCGGCTTGAGGTAGGCTGCAGGGAGTCAAACAAGGATTTTAGCGAGATAACCGGTGTAATGTATTTAAACGGTAAAAAAGCGGGAATGCTTTTTGTTACTGCCGATGAGCCTGATATAAGAATCCTTTGTGCCAACATAACAGGAGTTCCGCTTGAAGAAGTGACAAGAGAAGAAATAGATGATACAATGTGTGAGTTGGTTAATATGACGGCAGGCAATGCAAAGCTCCGCTTAAGCGACACGGATTATATGTTTTCTCTTTTGCAGCCCTTTGTAATTAACGGTAAGGATGTAACTATCGTCACAAAAAGCATAACAAAAGTGGAAGCGGGCACACTCACAAACGGAAAAATTTCGATACGGTTTAAAGTGGTATACTAAATAATTATGGAATGTTTTAACTGCGGCTCCGAGCTTCATAAGAACGATATTTTCTGCATTAATTGCGAAACCCCTGTCTATACCGATGATGATCTTGAGTTAATGGCAAATATGGATTTTGACGGTAACGAGGATGTTTTGCAGGATACTATTTCCATGTCTTCATCGGACAGGCTTTTTAGCAGCCTGTCTCTTGGCGATAATGATGAGTTAAAATTGGAGAAGCCCGAAGAAGATAAATCATCCGAAAAGATAGTAAGAAAAAGAAACAACGGCGGACGTAATGCAATCATCATTATCGCTGCAGTTGTTTGTGCCGTTATTGCCGGTTTTGGCATATATCTGCTGGTCCGCTCCTCCGCAGGTACATCCGATGAAGGTGAACCACCCGACACACCACCTCCGGCTGTTAATAACGGTAATGGAGCCGATATAAACGGCAACGGTTCAGAGACCCCGCCGGTTGTTATACCTGATGTCGGCTCAATCGCTATTTTAAATGACGGGCGTATCCGGGATGAGTTTCATGTCAGTGTCGGTGAGACTGTAATATTAACGTCAAAGCTGTTACCCGAGGGTGCGGTTGGTGATGTAATCTGGGCAAGCAGTGATACCGAGGTTATCGAGGTCACTCAAACCGATTCAAGCGGTGCCGAGGCCAAGATTGTCGGTGTCGGTCCCGGCGTTGCCGACCTGATTGTTTCTGTCGGCGATATTGTACAAGAGTACGCTGTATATGTGGATAGTCTTTCTGTTACCATGCAGTTATTAAATGCATTGGAAAATGAGGATTTACCTATTTGGCTTACGATTATGTGGTATGACGGTGACAGACAAGGGCAAGAGGTTGTTTTTGAAAGAGACCTCGAAAACCAGCTTTGGACAATGGAAAGTGCAGTTGAACGCGGTGACGTAATCCCGACATTCCTACCTGAACACGGAGCAATAACAATGCGTTTCCCCGACTCGGAAAATGTATACTTCCTGTTTGATGACAGCACGGGCTTCTACGGAAACATAGACCAACCGGACAACGAAGAATTCATGTGGTGGTTCAAAACAACCCTGATAGAACCCGAGGGTTAGGTGGGAAAATAAGAAAGCAAAACCGTCCCCCTGTGTGAGGGACGGTTTTCTGTTAGATATTTCTATATAACTCCGATTGCGAGGACGATGAAGTTTAGGATGAACAGGGCTGTTGCTACGTAGATTATCGGGTGGACTTCTTTTGCTTTGCCTCTTAGTACCTTTGTGATGATGTAGAAGAGGAAACCTGCTGCTATTCCGTATGATATGTTGTATGCGAATGCCATTATCAGGACAGTCATCAGTGCCGGGAGTGAATCTTCAAAGTCTGCCCATTTGATTCCGGCAAACGATTCTGCCATAAGAACACCTACGACTATAAGTGCAGGAGCGGTTGCTTGTGCCGGAACTATTCCGAACAGTGCCATAAACGGAAGGCAAAGGATAAACAGAATTGCGGTGAATACGGAAGTCAGTCCTGTTTTGCCGCCTACGTTGATGCCTGCTGCGGATTCGATGTATGTGGTGGCGTTTGATGTGCCGACAAGAGCACCGATAGATGTTGCTGTTGAATCTGCAAAGAGTGCTTTATCCATTTTGGATTTGAAGCCGGAGCTGCCTTCCAGTGCTTTCATATCATCTTCATCGAAGATACCGGTTTTTCTTCCTGTTCCGATGAATGTTCCAACTGTGTCAAATGTATCTGTCAGGCTGAAAGCAAATATGACAAGCAGTGCGGGAATAATTTTTGACGGCTCGGAGAACATGCTGCCGAGACCGGGGCTTCCGAAGAATGAGAATGCTACTTCATTTACTTCCCCAAAGTGCCACTCGAACAGATTTGACGGTAATTGTACGAACCCTGACAAGACTGCTACGATTGTTGCGACAATGATGCCTATGAGCATTGCTGCTTTTACCTTAAGAACCATAAGTACAACAATAACGACCAGTCCTACCAGTGCAATGATGCCTCCAAGCTCGTTGAAGTTTGCAAGCTCGGGAACTACATCGGCGGTTGCCGGTGTGAAGCCTTCTGTTGTGCCGATGAAGTTAAGCCATCCTGCGTTCATAAGACCGATGTATGCAATAAATACACCTATCGCTCCGCCGATTGCGTTTTGGAGGCTAAGGGGGATGGATTTAACTATGTGCTTACGGATTTTGGTGACTGTAATTAGGATGTTGATAAGACCGCAGATGAAAACCATCGCAAGTGCTTCCTGCCAGACAAATCCGAGACCGAAGCAAACAGTGTAGGTAAAAAATGCGTTTAGACCCATTCCCGGTGCGACTGCGTAAGGTACATTTGCGACCAATGCCATAATCAATGTGCCAACAACCGTTGCTATTATGGTTGCTACAAACACGCCGAACCATGGCATCCCCGTTGCGGACAGGATACTCGGGTTAACGAATATGATATATGCCATTGTGAAGAATGTCGTTATACCCGCAATTAACTCCGTTCTGACGTTGGTACCCTGCTCCTTGAGCTTGAAAAATTTGTCCATACTTTACCCCTCTCAAAATAGTTGTTGTGTGTGATTTAACCCTCTTGCGGATATTATATACTATTATTGATAAAAAAAAAGAGTCAATTTAGTTAAAATATGTTATTATTTTATTACAAACATAAATTAAGGAGAATTTCACCATGTATGAATTCTATAAAATTAAGATTGCCGGGCTTGAACGTAAGCTGCCCGTATGCCCTGTTAATAAGAATCTCAGCATAGCGGCATTCGTAATGTTCGGTGATGTTGAAATGACCGTCACCGCTGCTGCAGAGTTAATTAAACTTGCACCCGAATACGACATAATTGTGACTGCCGAAGCCAAGGGTATTCCCCTGGCTCATGAAATGGCAAGACAAAACGGTGAATCTTCTTATATTGTGGCACGAAAAGCTGCCAAGCTGTACATGAAGGAAGTATTCACGGTTGAAGTAAACTCCATTACAACAGAAAGAATTCAAACACTTTGCATAGACTCAAAAGAAGCAGAGCGTATGAAAGATAAAAAGGTGCTTATAATCGATGATGTAATCAGCACAGGTGAATCCCTGAGAGCTATGGAAAATCTCGTTAAAAAATCCGGCGGAATCATAGTAGGGAAAATGGCTGTCCTCGCCGAGGGCGATGCGCAATACCGCAACGACATTATTTATCTCGAACCCTTACCGTTATTGAATCCGGACGGAACACCAAAATAAATTAAGCAGGGAAATAGAATGCGTCAATTTCTTGAACGGTTTTCCTCAATAATTATGACAGAAGGAACACCCTGGAAAAAACTTTTATTATTCACAATACCATTACTGATAGGCAATATATTTCAACAATTATACAGCACGGTTGATGCAATCTTCCTCGGAAGATTTGTAGGCGATAATGCATTGGCGGCAATCGGCAGCACGATCCCTTTATTTTTTCTTGTCCTGATGCTGTGCATGGGTGTTGCAATGGGTGCCGGAGTTATGGCATCGCAATACTTCGGCGCAAAAAGCCGGGAAGACCTTTCTTATACATTGGGAACAGCAATAACACTGACTGCGATTATCAGCCTGGTAATAACAATTCTCGGTCCGTTTGCTACAAGACCTTTGCTCGTTTTGCTCAGAACACCGCCGGAAATAATCGACGACGGTGTGCTTTACATGAATATTTTACTTTGGGGGATTATAGGTGTTGCTTATTTTAATATGCTCTCAGGCGCTTTAAGAGGAATAGGCGAAGCCATTGCGCCTTTATTTTATTTAATTATCGCATGCTTATTAAATATTGCTCTTAATTTTCTCTTTATTGTTGTTCTCAGAATGGGTGTTTTCGGAGCTGCAATCGGCACAGTAATCGCTCAGGCACTCACAAGCATATTATGTCTGCGAAAATTAATGCAAATGCGTGATGTATTTGACATGGGATGGCGTTATCTCATTCCGAAAAGAAAGTATGTTAATCAAATGTTAAAGCTTGGAGTCCCGACAGGAGCGTCTCAAGCAATATTCGCCATTGCAATGATGATTACCCAACCCCTGGTAAACAACTTCGGTGCAATGTTTGTTGCAGTCAATGTTATCGTCATGCGTATAGACGGTTTTATTATGATGCCTATTTTCTCATTCGGTAACGCCATGATGGTTTATGCGGGGCAAAACGTCGGTGCGGGTATGATGGATCGCGTGGAGAAAGGCAGAAAGCAATGCCTTTATTTGGCAATGGGAACCTCATTGGTATCAGTATCCGCAGTGTTAATATTCGGACGTTATATAGCGGGGTTGTTTACGCAAACCGGTGAAGCTATCGATTTGACTATGCGGATGCTTATGATATTAGCTTTCGGATATCTCGCTTTTACTGTTGCAAATGTTCTGTGGGGAGTAATCCGCGGTGCAGGAGATGCAATATCACCGCTTTGGGCATCGGTAATTAATTCGGTAATAATAAGACTGCCGACAGCATACCTGTTCGTACACTTTTTCGGCAGACCCGAAGCCCTGATGTTTTCACTGCTCACAGCATGGACATGCAATATGCTGTTTTCACTGACGGTATATAAAATAGGAAAATGGCGCACAAAAGGATTGGTTCACAGAAGTGATTAGAAGATAGACACAGGACATTAACAAATCATGGCACTGCGTATTTGCTCTGCTGTTTTTTCATCCAGTAAAGCAGCGACCAGTTCCAGTGCAAACTCGATTTTTACTCACTTCATGTATCAATTTAATCATAAATTAATCTAAAATTATTGCAAAATAGAACCGGTAGTGTCGCAAAAATACTGCTGTGTATGTAAGAACCCCAAAAT
>Ga0123356_10007095_pt1 | contig 11228 bp, 8 predicted proteins | sample TergutEmb28metaG_2_FD_92546 | JGI IMG/M metagenome (GOLD analysis project Ga0123356, IMG submission 92546) | Embiratermes neotenicus P3 segment gut microbial communities from Petit-Saut dam, French Guiana - Emb289 P3 | ecosystem: Host-associated > Arthropoda: Insects > Digestive system > Gut ... | reverse complement strand
GGAATTGCCGGATTGTTTTCAGTCAATATGGTTGATAATGGCGTGGCGATAATAATAGTACTTGTTGGGTTGATAGCTCTATTTGAAAAGATATCATCAATAATTCGGTTACAATCATTTTTAGAGAGGCATTATATCCCATATAGGATAACAATACTATTTGCAATTATTTCAGTATTGTTTTTAATAACGATTGTATTTGACTTGATTCTTTATTCTGGAGAATTGTTTTCTGTCGAAACTGGTACAGACATTTTATTAGTCGTTATCGGATATTTTGTAAGCAATCTAGTATTGGGAATAAGTTTTATAAGAATGAATAGCATGTCCAAAGAAAAGGCTGCTGCTTTAGAATATGGTGAACTGCTGCAAAGCATTGTAAATGCTTATCGCAAATCAGGTCACAATTTTAAACATTATTTGCAGATGATAATTAACTTAAACGAGAACCCTGACGGATCAGCAAAAAATCCTGAGCTTCATAAGTATTTAGAGACAATCAAAAACGATAAAAGCTATTTTGGAGACACTTCTATAGTAAAAGACGATGTTTTGGTTTCAGCAATGCTACACCAGAAAAAGGGATACGCCAAACAGCAGGCAATAGATTTCACTGTAAATATAGCTGCCTTTTTATCGGAATATAAATTGCCGAACACAGATTTGATAGATATTTTAGTTGTTTTGATTGACAATGCATTTGAAGCCGTAGAAAAACTGGATCCAGAGAATCGAGTTGTTCTTCTTGACTTTGATGAGAATATAATTGAAATTCGGAACAAGGCTTCTGTGAGCATTGTCAAGAATAGCTCAATTAAGCCTGACAGATTCTTCGATGATGGTTATAGTACTAAGGGATCTGATCGTGGTTTTGGATTAAGCAATGTTCTGTCTATAGCTGAGACCTATGATATAAGGATTAAAAGTGAAATTGACGGAGAGTTTGTTGTTTTTCGATTAGAATTTACTAAAAACGAATTATAATAGAGCGCCTATCATTTTGTTTTATGATAGGCGCCTTATCACTGTCCTGATAACGGTATTATTGCAATTCTTTCGGGCAGTCAGGTTCATGCCACAATGCAAATGAACTTGATGATACTGAGATGTTAGCAATGTAAATAAGCAATAAACTAAGTATCATTATCACTGGATATGCGGGCTTCAATTCCTTGATCCTCTGTAACATTTTTACCTCCTTTCTTTTTTCTATACACCCAGGTTGCTAGTAATTGAATGGCTTGAAGCGTTACAACCCAGGTCCCGATAACAAAATAAGTATAAATACCAAAGCGCCAAAGTATGATTAATACCAAGAAATCAACTATAATAAATATAATAGCGTTTCGTCTTAATGTTTTCAGTCGACTATTTGTATGGATTGGTCTTTTATAACTCGCTATAGGAGATAATACGATTATTACAATTGTCGATACTATTAATAACGAGAATAACAACCCAAAAGGAGTTTGAATTAGAGGTAGAATCCAAATTGTTGATACGAAGAAAGATAAACTGAATAAGAAGCATCCTATATTGGTTTTCAAGTGCATTCCGCCGGAAGTAAACCTTAAAGGGAAGAGAATTATTGCGGCAAAAAGGAATTCCTTCATGCTTCCAGCAACAGAAAACAATACAATCAGGATTACTATTTTGATTGTTTCGTTTTTAATGATATCCAACGCATAGCGGATTTTGACTAACGCAAGATGATCATCAATACCGACATCGATAAATACTTTTTCAACTTTTCGCATATTCAATTTTTCCAAAAAATGAAATTATCTATTTTCGGATATTACATCGGTAAATAGGTTATGTGAACTATGTTTGCACAACAGGGTAATAAAACTGCACATCAGGGCAGTCAGAACAGTATTAAACAATATAGAATTAAAGTGCTATGAATAAAGAATTGCACACAATGATTTATAATTTTATCAAATATGGAGGGGAATAAAATGGAAGATAAAAAAATATCCGGGATAGAAGTTATAGAAACAGTATTGGCTGAAGATGAAGATTATGGCATTGTCGTGGATACTAACGCACAACTTGAAGTATTTGAAGATGGAAATATTCCAGAGGACATTTCTAAAGATTTGTTAAGGAGAATGGCTTTCACGGTTTATGTTAATAAAACGAGTTCGAATGTTACCGTATATCAGTCAAATTCCTTATCATCGACTGTTATCGGCCGAATTACTCCCAATGAAGTTTATGTCGTTTATGGTGGTGCAGGGTATTGGTATAGCATAAGATTTATTAACTCAAGCGGAGTGTTTACAAGCGGCTATATTTATGACAACACACTTCCAAATGCATTTTTCACTTATCTTACCGATTATCCGTATGGAAGGTATAGTACTAGTGGATATAATTATTATACTTTCAGGCTTCGTCGAAGTGCAAATGTGAAAAATCCAAGCGGAACGAATATTGCTACGCTGGCTTCGGGCGTTTTAGTTTGTACTCTTAACAACACCGTCGGGCAAACATATAATGATTATAAACATATATGGGGTTATGTTAGCGGGAGTACTTATTATGATTATCCCAGCGGTGCGTTCGTTGATATGGGTATTACTTATGGTCCGTTTGGAAGCAGCATGACAATGTATGGTACATTCTAATAAAAAACATGATAGCTACTAATGAACATAAAAGGGGAATAGTGAAATGGACGAGAAAAAAATAGAGTTATTAAACAACAAATTCGAGGTAAAAGAAAATGAATTGGAAATTGCAGAAGCGAACATACTAGCAAACAGATATGAAGCAGTTTTAAAAGCGACTGATGTTAAAGTGGAGTTATTTGATCCTGAAAAGCAAGCAATTATGACAAGACGATTAGAGCAATTTACTGTATATGTTAATAAAAGTGGTCAAACAATTAATGTATACGTCAGTGATTCTACATCATCAAGTGTTATCGGACAAATTACCAAGAATGAAGTTTTCGTTGTTTACGGTGGTGCAGGATCATGGTTTAGCATAAGATTTATCAATTCTAGCAATGTATTAACTAGTGGTTATGTTAGTAATAGTCCAACTCTTCCATCGGGTTTTTTCACTAAACTACAAGCTTATCCTTACGGATGGTGGGGGTCATATTTTGTTTTTGCTCTTAGACGGACTGCAAGTGTATTAGCCCCAGATGAAAGCGCTCTATCTTCCTTAACATCTAATAAGCTTGTATGCACGGGTAATAGCATAGTAGGCGAAAACAACAATGGTTTTAAGCAGATTAATGGCTATATTGATACAACGAACTATCAATTATATGAGTACGATCCTTATGCATATGTGGATATGGGTATGACATATGGTCCGTTCGGAACAACAATGACAATGTATGGTTCCTTTCATTAAACAATGACTATTAAGAAAGAATTATTATTGGACGGCTGACTATATGGAAGTTAATGGATTATTGCTGCGTAATCGTATTAAATAATAAATTGTAACAAATAATATACGGGAAAAAGCTCTCGTGCTTTTTCCCGTACGTGGTGGATGAGTACTGCAAACATGAAAAAGAGAAGAATGAATCATTTATTTACAATATCAGCCATATTAGTGACGACAATTATTTTTGCATCGTGTTCAATTAATAAAAACGATAATTTTGAGAAAGATAATAATAACGATTCATACCTAGTTGAAGAGGAGTTTATATCGGACGATTTGTCTGTTGATACGAATGATTATCTTGAGGATTTAATACCATCTGTTTTCTTAAGTGACAATGATTATTTGTACTTTTCAGAAATGCCTATACCAGCTGAAATTGATGCTATGAGAATAAAAGAAAACTTGAATGCAAATAACTCAACATTTGGCGCTGTAAATATACGAACAACATTACACAATACAGTTATATCAATAACTTCGTTTCTAAGGGCAAATGCAAACTCTGGAGGGGTAAATTTTTGGGAGGATTATGAGTCAGGGAAATGGAATCTTATATCATATAACGATGAGCTCATTACATTTGAAAGCATTATTTCAAATCTCCAGGGAATAAGAGAATATGTAACAAATGATACGGCAAACCGTGACATCGAAGCCGCGCAAAAATTATTATTATATTCTAAGATTAACTGGTCGATCGACGGATTATTTTTTGCACATCATATTTTAAGCGACTTGACTTATTGGGGATATATGTATGGTTTTAATACTGATGAGTTCTATACAATGATGTCAAGTGAAGGAATTGCAGGGCTTGATGTTTTTTATGGGATCACGAATACGTGGGGATATGCTTATCCAACTCGCGTAACCGATATAATAAACAGTACATCCACAAGTTCTATTAAGTCATTTGGCAGTTCAGAAATTAATGAAATTATAGAACTTAAAAATGAAGAGATTAGTCAATTAGTTTCAAGCATGAATCCAGATGACCTAGATCTTATAAAAGAAAAGCTCTCAATAATTAATAAAATGCTTTCTGCAATTGTATATGATGGTGTCGATTTGAAGATATATTATGAGCAGCTTTTAGATGATCTAGATATATGTTTGTCTCTATCGACCAATGCGGTTTTGGCTGATGATTTACGATATATTCAGCTTAAGATTACCGACTATTATGAAATTCCGAAGAGAAACACTTTCAATCCTGAGCCAGATCAAAAATTCAGTTTAATCTTCGGTAAGCGCGCAACCAATGAGTTATCGAGAATAGTATTCGCAAACGATCAGCCAAATGTGTTTAATGAGTTCTATTATGGAATGACAAGGTTTCTTGAAGGAGAAAAAGCTATAAGGCAGTAAGGAATAGCTATGTGGAAAAATTCAACATTCACTTCAAAAATTGAGTTGGATAAGTCACCAAATTGAAGTGAATGATATGAATCCAAACCCCGTTTATACGGGGTTTGGCTATTTTATACGATCGAAGAGTTTATGACTTATTCTGCTAAATTTCCGTAATACTGAGACCTATTTGCATATCAGGGCAGTAAAGCCGCACATCAGGGCATGCACAACGCAATAAATAGTCTACACTTTATGTAGTAGTGCATCTACAGTTTATCCTCTTGTTTTTTTAATTAAGAAGGAGGTTTATGATGAAAAAGATAATATCGATTATTATAACCGTAGTATTATTTATTTGCATGACAACAGGTGCATTCGCGCTTTCTTCCGATAGCCCATTTTCAAAGTCATCAGGTAATACTAATTCAAATACAAATCTTTGGCTTGTTGATGATAATGCGAAAAGTGATGCAAGATTGAAATACGAACAGCTTCTTACCGAAGACCTATTTGGATTCGAACTAAGGATTCGTTTCGATGAGTTGTTTGGAGAAATCTCCGATGAATACCTCTTGGATAATTTCGATATAGTGTTTGACACTCCGGCAGATCAGGTTGATCAAGGGCTACTACAAATACTCCTTCACGATAGTATTGAACTTGGATATTCAGATTCTTACGATTACCTGGATGATGATCCTACAATTGATATAATTATGAAAAATCAGGATCTTTTAGCCGCTTCGATTCCGCCTCCAGTATCATTTACGGCTCCAAATGCTGACATATTTACAAGAGAAGCTTTCATTCCAGAAATAAACGATATTCAAACACAGAAAGCGTCACATCCTATACAGGTCCAAGGATCAACGAATCACTAAAAATAGATACTGTTATCACGCAGGGAGATGAAGGAGAGATTTCCGGACCTGCGTTAGCTCCTACGTCTTTGTCATATTCGGCTTCAATTGAAATAGTATCAACAACGCATTCTTCAATCGAATTTAACGTTGAATTCTCACCATCATCAAGTTGGGATCACACTGTTCAATGGTATGATGGCACTTTGGGCAGTTGGACAATAATAAGAGGAAATGGCACGCCAGATATAGGTGGCACCGAAAATATCATCATGGCTGATCTTCAGCCTTCCACCTACTATGGCGTTTATGTTGGTACATGGGATTATGACAATAGCGTTTGGATATCGGATCAATTATTCGAACAAACAACAGCGGATCCAGGTGTCGTATATTCAGCTTCAATTGATGTAATATCACTGGAATCATCATCTGTTGAATTTGATGTTGATTTCTCTCCAACATCAAGTTGGGATCATACCGTTCAGTGGTATGATAGCAGTTTGGGTGGTTGGACAATAATACGAGGGAATGGCACCTCGGATATCGGAGCTACTGAAAATATCATCATGCCAAGCCTTACGCCTTCGACTATCTATGGAGTATATGTGGGCACATGGGATTATTATAATAGCGTATGGATATCAGACCAGATATTCGTAATAACTCCAGCATTATCCGGCCCAAATACTGGTACTAAATTGGCATTGGTAAGTAAAACTGCCTATTCAATAACAGTCAAACCAACGTTTCCAACTTCCGGGAAGTCGGGTAATGAGTTATTTGTTCAAACGTATGGGGCACATTCCACAGAAACATCTTATACTAGCCTTTGCGGAAATGCCGGGAAGAATCAGAATTATACTATTTCCGGGTTGACGCCAGAGGCACCATATACTTTTATTCTGTCATATTTTGATTCAAACAATGTTAATCATCAGGAGGAGTACTCATTCACGACGAACTATGCCGCTCCAGGTCTTGTTAGCACAGATGGGCAAAGTTATTCCCTTAATTTAGAATCTCAACAAATCGGTTTGTTTAATGCTGGTTTATTGCCAAGGATTGTCGCTAAAAATGATAGCGCAAATAATTCATTAGCCAATTGGCTTGGGACATCGCTTCCTTCAGGTTATTCAAAAGTAAATATTAATGCTGATCGTACATTACATGGCACTCCTATAGAAGGAATTTCCGGCAATCCTATCAAGTGGTCATCATGCTACGTACCAAGAGCAGCAAATCGTGCTAATCTACGTAACAACGATGTTGTCGAGATATTTTTTCATGAAATAGGTCACAACTTTGATCATCCAAATTGGAGTTTTGAACCTGAAGCGCTTACAAATCTCTATATGTATTATTTAGTGAAGAGTAATAACTGGACTATGGTTTCAGGTTGCTATGATAGTGCGACATATCAGGGAGCAAACTTAAAAACATACTATAAAAGCTACGTTAAACGGATGTCGGGTCATGTCAATTACGATGCTTCAATTGCAAAGGGAACTTACAGTCCCTACGGGCTTGCATACAATCTGGCTGTCATTATGGATCAAACGGGTTATGGGCCATTTGAAGATGCTTTCGCATATATGCGGGCACTCGATCCATCTGCTGTACCCTCCACATCAATAGGTAAATTTAATATGCTTCTCTCTTTGGTGCAAGATATATCAGGTGTAAACGTATTTGGAATGTTTAATTCAAATGAAAAATCAGTTTACGAAACTAAGCTTGGTGGTAATATTCAATATAGTCCTACAGAATACTTCACAAAAGTACTTAATGTGCCAAGAGCAGTACAAGAGAACGATAATTGGTGTTGGGCAGCTTGCGCCTATATGGTCGGTTATTATGTATATCCATCTTCGTCAGCAACTCAAACAAGTATAGTTGAGGAAATACATGGTAATACAAATGATGACCCAGGGAGCATTTGGGAGGTTGCAAATGCAATAGAGTTCGTAAGCGATAATACTGTCAATGCCTCAACAACACTACTTTCCCCAAAATCATTTAATGATCATAAAAGCAAAATAAATAGTAATAAACCATTAGTTATGAGAATCGGTTTGTGGAATTATAATGCAGGAGCTTACCTAATAAATGGGGAAGGCCATTATCTTGTAATAGATGGCTATAATATACCATATAACCAATCATTGCTAAGAACAATTGATCCATTGCCTGAAGTAAGTCAAGGAGAGCATACTAAAATGTATGAATACATCGATTTAATAAATGGTTGCTATTTTGCTTCAGGAAATAATGGAATGTATATGAATACAATAGATTATAACTAATGGGAATAAGCTGGTTAACTAGCATGAGGTACATGAATATGAGATTAATGAAGCACTTTGCAATCATATTTGTAATCAGTTTAGTAATGAGTGTATTCACTATAAATGTATTTGCTGTCGAGTATAAAACCGCTATGCCTTCTGATATGGATGTCAATAAAATTAAGGAGGAGATCGCTTCGAGAATAAACTCTGCTTACAGCGCAGAACTTCCAAGAGCTATTACAAAAAATGATATTGACCTGTCAAAAGCCTTTAAATACTATGGCTACAATCTTGTTCTTGATATTCCTACTAATGATTTTGAAGAGCTAAGACGGTTTTTAGATGATGAAGGTTCTATATCATACGAAGTTCCGATATATCTTGGCGGAAGCACTTTTATAGCTTGTGTTGCTCGGGGAAATCCAGTTTCAAGTAATGCTTATCAGTTATTGGATGACGATGAAATAGCAAAACTGGAGGCTGAAGTAGGGAAATGGAAAGTACATTACGTTAGTTTTGACGAAGGAATAATTGTTAATCCATATAATAAAGCAGCTGAACTTTCAGGCGACCACAAGAATATTCCTTTGCTCGTCGGCTCAATATACGGTATGGCAAAACGCGCGGTTGCAATTTATCCTGACGAACAAGGAAATATTGGTAAAATTGTTACAATCGGAGCTGTAGGTGTCAAAATTGCAGAACAATTGGAAGTTGAAGGTATAAACACTGACGGAAACTTCACTTATATTGTGGTGGATTTTTCACGTGCTCGCGAAGTTTTTTCGAGCGAAGCTTTAGAAGGCAATGGTGCTGTTGATGATAGTGGAAACAGTACAAGCATATCAACAGGTGATAATGATAAAGAAAATCCTGCAGCAAGTAATTTAAATGATGCCGATAAGGATAAGCATCAAACAAACGTACTCATAACCAATAATAGTGCTCTTATGGTATTAATCATCAGTGCTGTTGTCATTGCGAGTATTTGTGGAATAATAATTAAAAGAAGAATATCAAAATCAAAAAATGCCTAATATTCACTTTTAATAAGTCGGATAAGTCGCAATGATAAATTTGATGGATCCAAGCCCCGCTTTGTGCGGGGCTATGGTTATTATGCAGTAGAATCAAACCTCTCCTTTTTCCGCTTTCTTTGCGATATATCAGTTTTTTGCGGCCTTTTTTGCATATCAGGGCAGTAAAGCCGCATATCTGGGCATGCACAATAATAATATGTCAAGGCCGCTCGAAATCTGACCCCCACATCAAGCGGGGTTATGTTTTTTTGGTGAAAAATTGAGAAACCCTGTTTAACATTAGAAAATTAGTGTATAATTCTAATGTGACTTATCTGACAACCTCGCGCATGGCGCGAGGGTTTGTGCAGCGCTAACTTTTAATGCTAAGAGTGGTAGGTCATTTTTTATTTGCTGGGGTCTATCAACGTATCGTCTTTCATCAACGAAGTAGTGCAATTAAATAGAAAGAGGTAGGTTTCATGTCCCCGGGCGGCTTGATTCTTAACTGCGCCAGCTCTTAATTGCTTGCGCAAGTCTGGCTGTGTCGATTACGCGATTCGCTAAGATCGCTGTGGTTTAGGTTACTAAAAAATCGCTTCCCGAATAAAAATCCATCCCCTTGCCTTCTTCAAGAAAGCAGGGGGTTTTCTTTTTCAGAAGAGAAATTAAACCCGGTACTTTGCTTAATCATTCCGAGGGTTTTATCTCTTTTTAGTTTATATCGGGCTCGGGCGCCGCCTGTGGCTGCAATTCGTATTTCATTTGCAGACCACAGGAGGTGGCTATCCATGTATAAAGAAGAAAAAGTATATACACGTCGTATTGTGCAAAAAGGCGGCGAACAACGTTATTTCATATCATTTAACGGCGTAACTGGCGGTATAGTCGAAATTGAAGTTGAAGCTGATGTCTACAATGCAATTCGTGAACATGAATTGATTGAGGCACGGATTGCTAGATCAGATCGGCTACATATTGAAAGACTTTCACTAACAGATGAAGAAATTGACTTAAGGGCGAGCTGCTCACATGAAACAACAGAAAAAAAGGTTTTATTGAATTTGTGTTTGCACGAGATAGCTGAAGCGATAGATTCTATGTCGGCTACACAAAGGAGAAGGTTCTTATTACATCGCATTTCAGGTAAGACATTAAAAAGTATTGCAGCGAAAGAGGGCGCTCCTTTTTCTACTGTTCAGTATTGTGTTAAGCAAGCAGAGAAAAAGCTTTGTGAAATTTATAAGAAATTTTCAGATTAGTTTGGTATTTAGGGCTCTAACTCTCCAACTAATTGAGAGGGCATTTAACTCTCGCGTAATTTTGAAAACTACATAGCCAATCATCAGGCACATTCCCGCCGCTGCGTGTGAAAAGCGTAAGCCACAGACAGGAAGGCGCGAAGATACCCGGGGTGAACTTATACAATTTGGTTTTGTTCGCCCCGGGTGAAGCGATAAACTTCCTGCGAATGCCGGACTGCAACCGGTATGGCGATGACCGGCGCCGGGGTCAAAGATACTCCTGTCCAGCCATATCCCTTTTTAGGATCACGAAATGGGGGCAGCCGCACGAGATCCGTGCGGGGGTGGAACTCCCGTGGAGCCCTTTCGCAAAAGGCCGTCTGATGATTCCCAATTCGGTGGGCGACGGGGATAAATAGCCGGATGTATTCTACTAAAGCTGCTACTTTTGATAGGCAGCGGTACCACATGATCGGGCTGGCAGGCAGAGTTTCCTACTATTTATATATAGGCATGGATTCGCTCTGAAAAAGCCTGCCCCCGATTCTATTTTTTATTAATTGTCAAGTATGCGAATTGCAGATTCGCACCTTTGTAACAAATACCACAGCAGGCTATTGTATGCGCAATGGCCCGGTTTGCATTAAGAATTTGAGGTAACACCATGAACGACATAACTACAAATGAAAACACACGGACGCAGTCCGTTGGCATATCGATTCCCCGTATCAGGAATATGAAAAGGGCGTATGCGGAAATAATTGAAAATGATCCTTATTCGTCGATCTCTTTCTTTTCTTTTCGAAGGGAAGTAATCAAGGGATCCATCCCGAGCATGAAAAACGGGAAGCGCTATCTCGTCAATATGAATGACGTTGAGGCGTATTACAGCTAAGCGGATATACCAAGTTGAGAGAGTGGAATAGTAAGATGGCAAGCATTAAAAAACGAGGAGACACATATACGATAACAGTCTCGATCCCTGTGAATGGGCTTCCTGAGCGTCGGTACACGACATGGAAACCTCCAAAAGGGATGACTGAGCGT
>Ga0123356_10007094_pt1 | contig 11229 bp, 8 predicted proteins | sample TergutEmb28metaG_2_FD_92546 | JGI IMG/M metagenome (GOLD analysis project Ga0123356, IMG submission 92546) | Embiratermes neotenicus P3 segment gut microbial communities from Petit-Saut dam, French Guiana - Emb289 P3 | ecosystem: Host-associated > Arthropoda: Insects > Digestive system > Gut ... | reverse complement strand
TTCGATAAGACTAAAGTTGTTATCCGGGCTTGAATACCATCTTATAAATTCCATTACTTCGGCCGGATGTTTTGTCTGGCTGAATGCTACAACAGGACCGCCTGTGTGCAGAGTAAGTCTTGTGCCCATGTGGGGAACAACGCTTACACCATACCTGAGTCTGCCTGCATCCCTTGGTTCTCTAAGGGCTGTACCAATATTCCATGTTCCGTTAGTTGTCATTGCAACATTGCCGGCAAGAATTGAACGCTGAACGCCGTCATCTGTAAGACCGGGGCTGAAAGGAGAAACGTTATGTACAAGGTGAAGATCTGCAATTCTCTGGATAGCCTCGATGGACTGAGGTCTGTCGACCCATACTTCTCTGCCGTCTGGGCTGAAGAAGCCGCCGCCGTTGCTTAAGCACCAAAGTTCAAGCTGCCATGTGAGGTTCTCAACAAGGACACCGTACTGGACGATATTGTTGCGGTCAAAACCGGCCTGGCCAGGGTTTCTTCCCTGATTGTCAAGGGTAAGTCTTCTTGCGTTTGCAAGGAATGTATTCCAGTCCCAGGAATCCTGCATGCGCTTCGGAGCAGTTATACCGGCTCTCTGGAGCATGTCCTGGTTGTAATACATAGTAAGCATTACGTTTGCTACTGAATAACCAACGACTCTGCCTCCGGAATTTTTGAATCCAAGAGATTCCAGCGGTCTGGGTCCACCGGGAGCATACATATGTCCAATGTCTAATAGAAGTCCTCTATCAGCAAAAGGTGTTACGGCAGATTCCATCATCATTCCTACGTCGGGCAATTGGCCTGCAGCAGCATTAATATTGAGGGTTTCAATATATGCTTCCCAGGGAATTGCTCTTGCAGTTACACGAATCCTGTCCTGCGAGTTATTGAACACATCTAAAGCCTTCTGGGTTTCGGCTGCTTCGCCCGCTGTTCCCCACATGGAGAAGGTCAGATTTACTCTGTTGTCCTGCTGACGATTACCGCCGGCAAAAGCTAAAAAGCTGCATGCCAGTAGTAAAACCAAGCCAATAATAGCGATTTTTCTCATTTTTTCCTCCGAGATAAATTATTGTTTTTTACCTAAACGTTTAGGTAACATCATAACAAATGATAAACCCATATATATCTGCTTGTCAAGCATTTTTTTGCAGTATAGAATTTATAAAATGATTACAATAAAGGAGCTTGCCCGTTTAGCCGGAGTTTCTATCGCCACTGTCTCCAATGTACTGAATGGCAAGCCGGGTGCAGCCGGCGCAGCCAAAACAAGGGAAATAATTGAGCTGGCACAAAACCTGCATTACATGCCCAATACCCTGGCAAGAAATCTCCAGCAGCAAAAAACAAACACAATCGGAATCATCACCGAGGATTTAACAGTATTTAACACCCCGGAAATTGTTGACGGAATAGACGCTTTTTGTGAAGAGAACGGGTACGGAATAATCCTTGGCAATATGAGGCTTTATAAACGTTACAGTAACGATTTTACTGATACGCCGGAGCATCATGAGCTTTCGGACTCCATGATAAGAAGCATGATTGCCAAACAGGTAGAAGGCATTGTCTATATCGGTTACCACTGCCGGGAAATAACATACTTGCCTTCGCAAATACAAGTTCCATTCGTATACGCATACTGCTATCCCAAAAAAAATATTTTTCCATCTGTGATTTTTGATGATGAAAAAGCCGCAAAAGATGTAACAAAATTGCTAATCGCCAAAGGCCACCGGAAAATCGGAGTTATCTGCGGCCCGGAATCTAGCTATCACACAAAGGCGCGCCTTAAAGGGTTTGAAACTGCCATGGCTGAACACGGCATAAGTATTAAAAAAAACCTTGTCGTATACGGCGACTGGGATCGAATTTCAGGTTACCGCATGGCAGCGCAGTTATTGGATAAAAAAGTCTCTGCGATTTTTTCATTTAATGATATGATGGCGTGCGGTGTTTATGAACGGGCAGCGGAGCGGGGACTGCAGATAGGAAAAGACATTTCGTTATTCGGGTTCGACAACCGCAGCATTAGCCAGGGATATGTGCCGGCTCTCTCCACCGTTCAGCCGCCGCTAAATGAAATCGGACGCCGGTGCGCGGATATTATTTTAACCCAAATAAACAACAGCAAAAAAAGTTCAGATAAGGTTTTTTTGCCCTGCACGATTCTGGAGCGCAAATCCGTAGATTCGGCAAGCAAGTCTAAAAGCTGATTTCACTCCCCGCCGAATTCCCAGGGATTCAGCAGATTAATCCCGTCGATATCATCAAAATCTTTGATGTTTCTGGTAACCAAAAACATATTATGAGCAATTGCACATGCAGCGATAACGGAATCGTTAAAAGATAACGTTCTTTTTACCCTGGCACACAGTTTTCCCCATTCTATAAAAACTTCAGAATCAAGAGAAATAATCCGCCCGTCAAACCTTTTAAGTATGCTTGTATACAACCAGATAGACAGCTCGTGTTTTTTCCTGCCATGAGGGAGTTTTTCTACACCATAATTGAGCTCACCTATTGTAATAGCCGGTATATACAAATCTCTCCAGTCAATAATCTCAATAAATGATCTGACATTATGGTTGTAATCGGGTTTGAATGTTTCCGATATAACATTGGTATCAAGAAGATACTTCATAGATTAATTTCCCTGATTTTTTCCGGTACTCTGGGAGGCAGTTCCAGCTCCACGCCGTAAAAGGGAGAGTGCTGGAAAAATTCGAAAAGAGATTGCTTTGGAGCGGTTAAATCCAGATATTCTTTGTAAGAAAGAATAACCGCCGTTTTCTCTCCTCTGACTGTTACAAATTGCGGTCTTGATAAAGATGATTTAATAACCTCGCTTAACATGGCTTTTGCCTCCTGTAATTGCCATTCTGTCTTCTTTTTTGGTGACAAAGTTTTCTTCATGGTTGAACCTCTGTATTATAATCTGACTAGTCTGACTATAATACAAAGCAAAAGAGTTGTCAAGGGAAAATATCAAATTATCTAGAGTTTTTTAATTCTGGCCGTAATAGGCGCCTGGTCCGTGTTTGCGTTCCCAGTGTTTCCTTATAATGTGCTCCGGCAGGGGTTTAGCCAAAGGATCAAGCGATAGGGTAAAAAGCGCCATTTTGCATATCTCTTCCAAAACTGCGGCATAGTAAACCGAGTTGGCGGCGTTGCTTCCCCACGTAAAGGGCCCGTGTCCTGCGACAAGCACCATCGTAACATCAACTGGATCAAGGTTTCCTTTACGGAAGGTTTCAACTATAAGATTGCCGGTTTCAAGTTCGTAGTTGTTCCTGACAGCTTCAGGACTCATGAACTCCGTGCAGGGAACTTCAACCGTTCCATGGTCGGCGTGAGTTGTCCCAAAAACGGGCACAGGTTTTTTCGCCTGTGCCCAGGCAACCGCATAAGGTGAATGCGTGTGAGTAACACCCCTGATACCTTTAAACTCACGATATAAAACCTGATGTGTTTTTGTGTCTGAAGAAGGTTTCAGTTTACCCTCAACAACCTTGCCGTCAAGGTCTATCAATACCATTGATTCGGGTGTCAGCAAATCATACTCAACACCCGATGGTTTAATGGCGAATATTCCTTTGTCCGAATCAAAAGCCGACACGTTTCCCCATGTGTAAATGGCAAGATTGCGGCGCTTTATCTCAAGGTTTGCTTCGTATGCTTCCTCACGCAGGGATTTGTACTGACTCATGTGCGCCAATATGTGTCATTCCATCTAAGCTCATCACGCAGTCTGTCGGGCTTTGTGTCCTTGTCGATAAGCACAAATTCTATTCCGCACATCTCTGCCCAATCACGGAAAAATTCAGTTGTAAGAGCGGAACTATATACCGAGTGATGTGTGCCGCCGCAGAGAATCCATGCTTCGGCAGCGCCGCTTAACGAGGGGTATGCTTTCCAGAGCGCGCGTGCAACGGGAAGCTTCGGCATTTTATTCTCTATCTTGATTGTCTCAATTTCATTAACGATCATCCTGAAACGGCTGCCAAGATCCACTAGTGTTGCGAGCACTGCCTGTCCCGGAGCTGCGTCAAACACCATACGGGCGGGATCTGCCTTGCCGCCGATTCCCAGCGGATGTACTTCGATGCGCGGCTTACCGTCTGCAATGGAAGGACATATCTCCAGCATGTGAGCGCCAAGAGCGGCTTCCCTGCCGGGTTCAAAATGGTAAGTGTAATCTTCCATAAAGGAAGTGCCGCCGGGAAGGCCGGCTGCCATTACTTTTGCCGAGCGTGTAAGCATGGACTGTTTCCAGTCTCCTTCTGCGCCAAAGCCGTAGCCCTGCTCCATGAGCCGCTGGGCGGCAAGACCCGGAAGCTGCGGCAGACCGTGAAGATCCTGAAATGTAGTGGTAAATGCACCGGCGTTTTCTGTTACAAGCATCTCTCCAAGTGCGATTTCTATTTTAGCCTGTTCAAGCATGGCATTCCTTGACTTGCCGCCCTGTTTAAGTTCCGGAGCAAGTTCATAGGAAGATGCGTATTTCTCAGCCAAATCTTCAGCCTGTTTGTCACTGACTTTCGCATAACGGGCGGCGAGGTCGCCGATACCCCATGTGTTAATCTGCCAGCCGAACTTGACCTGGGCTTCAACCTTGTCGCCTTCTGTAACCGCGACTTCCCTCATGTTATCGCCGAGACGCAGAACCACAGAGTTCATTCCGTCCTGTCTGGCGGCTGCAGCTCTCATCCATACGCCGATTCTGTAGCGCAGTTCCTTGTCCTGCCAGAAACCTGCGACAACCTTGCGCGGCAGCCGCATACGCGCGTGAATATGACCGTGCTCCCTGTCTCCATGCGCCGACTGGTTCAGATTCATAAAATCCATGTCTATCGAAGCCCATGGAATGTCGCGGTTATACTGGGTATGCAGATGTAATAGAGGTTTCCGGTTTACAGAGAGACCTTGTATCCACATCTTCGACGGAGAAAAAGTATGCATCCATGTGATGATACCGGCGCAGGCAGCAGAGGCATTTGCCTCTTCAAAAAGACTGCGTATCCCTGCAGGCGAAATCGCCGTCGGTTTTAAAACAACCGTGCCGGGAAGCAACGGGTCATTGTTAAATTCATTTGCCATGATCTTCGCGTGCTCGGCAACCTGTTTAAGCGTTTCATCACCGTAAAGGTTCTGGCTTCCGACAAAAAACCAGTATTCACATTTTTTAAGGTTCATAATTATCTCCTCTTAAAATTATCTACAGCAGCCCGTTCAATTTTGAGCCCTGCGGTAAATCGTTCCATAAACAATTTGAAACTCTCAACATCTTTTGGATCAGGGTTAATTGTTACGCTATCCAAATCAACAAAAACTTTTTCTGCAAGGAATTTTTCCAGGTTCAAATTTCCTTTCTGCAGCATAAACGCGGCAAGAAGCGCGATGCCCCAGGCACCGCCTTCACCGGCAGAGCTTTCCATTACAGAAACCGGCGCATTAAAAGCCGCCGCCATATAACGCTGCCCGATTCCCTTTGTTTTAAACAAACCGCCATGTCCAAGAAGGCTGTCAATGCGGACATTCTCCTTATCCAGAATGTTAATGCCAAGTTTTAAAGTTCCAAGCGCGGAGAAAAGCAGGGTACGCATAAAATTTGCCAGTGTAAATTTACTGTCCGGCAAACGTACAAAAAGAGGGCGTCCCTCTTCCAATCCGGCATTGTGCTCTCCGGAGAAATAATTGTAGGCAAGAAGTTCGCCGCAGTCGACATCAGCTTCAAGCGCTTTGTTATAAAGGGATGAGTAAAGAGCCGTCTTGTCCATTTTAGTTCCTGTAAGACCAGTGACCTCACCAAACAGTTTTACCCATGCGTCAAGATCAGTTGTACAGTTATTGCAGTGAACCATGGCAACAGATTTACCCGACGGAGTTGCGACTATATCGATTTCCGGATACACCTTCGACAGCTTCTTTTCCATAACAATCATTGCAAAAACAGATGTGCCTGCCGAGATATTGCCCGTGTGTTCGGCGACACTGTTTGTTGCAACCATGCCTGTCCCCGCATCTCCCTCCGGCGGACAAAACGGAATACCCGCTTTTAAAGCGCCGTCCGGGCATAGGAGCTTTGCTCCTTCTTCTGTCAGAACACCGGCATTTTCTCCCGCGTTCAGAACAACCGGCAAGATATCGTTAATCTTCCAGCCAAAACCGTAAGCAGCGGTAAGCTCGTTAAACTGTTTCAACATAACCGGATCATAATTGCTTGATGCAGGATCAACGGGAAACACTCCGGAAGCATCGTCAAGACCGATAACTTTTTTTCCTGTCAGCTTCCAGTGTACATAACCTGCAAGGGAATTGAGATGATCTATGTCTTTTACATGCGGTTCTTTGTTCAGCATTGCCTGATATAAATGCGCAATGCTCCATCGCTGCGGTATATTAAACTGAAACTTTTCTGTAAGAGCCTCAGCCGCTTTTCCTGTTGTGGTGTTCCGCCATGTTCGGAACTGGGCAAGCTGTTTCCCGCTTTTATCAAAAACAAGATAACCATGCATCATTGCAGATATGCCGACAGCGCCGATTGTCGTCAGGTTGATGCCATAGCGTTCTTTTACATCAGCCGACAAACTACGGAAACAGTCCTGCAGCCCGGTCCAGACATCATCAAGACGGTAAGTCCATAGACCGTCTTCAAAGCGGTTCTCCCATTCATGGCTTCCTGAAGCAACGGGAGTAAATTTTTCATCGATTAACACCGCTTTAATTCGGGTTGAACCAAGTTCTATACCAAGAGCGGTTTTCCCTTCTGTGATAGCTTGTTTTATTTCCATAAGCCGGATTATAACACACAATCCTTGAATTAGCTTGACAAATTTTCTTATAAATCCAGTATTTTGATTTTTCCCGGATCAATTTCAGCGCTGTACCGTTTACCTTTCCAGATACAGGATGCCGTGCGCTTTTCGGTGCTGTTGTTTGCAAGCACAAGTTTTCCTGCTCCCGGAAAAACTGCACACTCTGTGCTGGGGTCGTCTGTTAACCCGTCTGCTACCTGGAAACTTCGCCCTCGCGGGCTCGTTGGAAGTTCAAGATTACCGGTTGTTGCGCGGGAAACTTCGTTGCAAGATGCATAAATTATCAGATTCTGCAGCAGTCTTGTCGTTAACTGGTTTACGGAAAAACCGGCGCAGTATATACCTTTACCCTTGCCAAAATTATTCAGTGTTAGTGTCGGGACATTGCCTTCTGCTTTGAGTACCTGCGCCGCGCCGTCTGTCAGAAACACTCCTTCTCTCGCCCGAATTTCTGCTCCTTGCGGAACAAGTCCTTCGATCTGCTGCTGTTCAAAAGCCCATCTGCCATGACAGGCACGTTCGCCATTGTCGATGTCAACGCCCAACACATGAGCCATACGCAGGAAAGTGCTGTATCCATCAATCGCCGACGGTTCGCCAACACCAAGGAACACGCCGCCCTTGTGTACCCATTCTGTCAACCGCTCCAGGATATCGCTGTCCTTCCAGTGAACACCGCCGCTCCATGCATCGCCTGCTTCTCCCGCAGAAATAACAATGTCGGCACCGGCAAGCGCGCCGTTTTTAACATCATCAAACGAAATAAATTTGACATCGAAAGGAAGACCGGACAAACTCTCAAGCACATGAATTAGCATATGCCTGTCAGTCTCGTGGAAGTGGCCGGATAAAGTCCATGACCGCAGCGCACCCCAGGCATGCAGTACTGCGATTTTCGGTTTTAAAGCGTATGGCGCGCCCGTGTCGTGCAAAGCGCTGATTGTGCGAAACTCTGCAAGGATATCGTCCATCGCTTCTATAAAGTCGGGATAGCCTTCTGTCAGATGCAGATAGCCTCCAAGCCCGCACCTGTCGATCTTCTGGCGAAGCAGAGCGCGTCTTGCGCTAATCCAGTAGTTGCGCGCATCGTCCCCGGGCCTTCCGCCTTTGGAAAACGTTGGCGCACCGCCAAGCCCGACGGGAAATAAATACGGATGAAACCGTATTTCACGCTGGAAACTTCTCTGCGGGTTTCCGGGCACATTTGCGCATAACCTGATTTCGTAACCGGAGAACACGCACTTGATGATACCATCAAATCCGAACTCTTCAAAATGACCGTTGTACGGCTCCATGCCGACCCAGCAGTCATCATAAAAAACATACGCTTTCTTGCCCGCATCATGTACAATGTCGATCAATTCCCGTGACGCCTTGCGGACAAACTGCGAAATAAAATCCATCCAGCTGCGTTTTTTCGCAGACGGGATTCTGTGTGTTGCATTGTATTTGCCCTGACGAACAAAATCTTCCGCTGTCAGCACATAACCGTATTCTTTTTCAAAATCGTTAAGGCTTTCTGGGCACACGGTAAAATCGTAACTCGCCCAGTCGGTAAATAAATGGCGGTTTTGCTCGTTGTTTCCCCAAATCCAGACAAAGTTATAGAACAGCGATGTGAACCGGACAACTGTTGTCTGCGGGCGTTCGGCGCACCATTCCTTCATATATTGCTTAAGGTACATGCGCGCATCGGTGCAGTAGGGATTTAGCTGCATCAGGTGTTCCTTGTCCCAACTGTTTGTCACATGGTTATACATGGAAATTTCTTCCCAAACGCGCCATGCCAAAAAACTGACTGTATACTGATGCCATGGAATCGTGTCTACCGTAATAGTGCCATTCCCGTCGTAACGCCATTTATCGCGCGGCACAAGAGTGTCAGTTGTCCTGTCGTAAACCTGCCAGTACTTCATGGCTTCTGCAGAATCATTAACCTGAAACTGCCCGCCGAAGAAATCTTCCATCAGAGTGAAAGTTAAACTTGCGCCTTCTGCGGTTTTGGGAGATGTACACAGAAATGTTTGCTGGCGGGTGTGCGGGTGCTGTTTTATCCAGTCGTTGTGTTCCCGTATTGGACATATCGTCGAATAAATGCCGTACCCTGCATCCAGTATCTCATCCGAGAGCTTTGTGCCGTCACTGTCACGAATTACATCCGCTCCCCACCGCTTTGCCAGTTCAAGAGTCAGCGCTTCATAACCTGCCTCACCCGGCAGCGTAAAATTACCCGAAACAGTTTTTTCACTCATGGTTTTTCCTTAAATTCATTTTCCAACGATATATGCTTCTATTGCTTCGGCATAGCCCTTAACAATAACATCTTTCCTTTCCGGGAAACTGAATATATCTTTTACTTTTTCCCTTACATTCGCTGTGACCAGTATGCCGCCGATTGGCGCATTACTCTCCATACGTTGTGCAAGATTAACCGCCGCTCCGATGACTGTGTATTCAATGCGTGTTTTGCTTCCAAGGTTACCAACAATAACCTTTCCGGTGTTTATGCCAACACGAACATTCAGATCGATATCAACAAGCGGCTTCCATTTCTCTGCAAGAGTCTCCACTTTTCTCTGCATTGCAATGGCAGCCCGTATGCATTGTTCAGTATGGTTTGGCATTTCCAACGGATCTCCAAAAAACGCAAGAATGCCGTCTCCCATAAACTTGTCTACAGTTCCGCCGTGTGCAAACAGAATCCCGGCCATATTTTCAAGATAATCGTTAAGAAAATTATGCACGTCTTCGGGGTTTTTATCGGAACTCCATTTTGTAAAACCAGCAATATCGGAAAAAAGAACCGTCAGTTCCTTGTATGCCGGTTTAAGTTCTGTTTTGCCTTCACGCATAATGCGTTGTGCAAGAGCATGCGGAAAGTACCGTGAAAGAGCATTATGTAAAAGAAGCTGCTGCCGGTAACGGATAAAAAGGCGGTATAAAAAAGCGCATGTCCATATAATGAAAAGCAAAACTGCCGGAAACGAAAACCATGGTGATATAGCGGCAGTCTGCCAGCGGAAAATCGTTAAAAGTGATAAACCTAAAAATGCAAAGGTAAAACCAAGATGAAAGAACAGTTCTTTCTTAAAATTAATATGAAAAAATGAAACACATAACAAGATGAATATAACCAATACTTTATATGTTAACGAGCTTCTGCCAATAAATGCTCTTTCTACAGAAAAATCAAGTATTCCGCTTAACACCTCTGCATGGAGTCCTGATAACGGATAGAGCTTTTCAAAAGATACAGGGCCAAAGTCTTTCTGACTTGTGCTGATTTCCGCAAGCAATGCAATTTTTCCGTTAAGATCAGAGAACACATCGTTAAAGACAGAATCATCGTATTTAGCGGCTACGATCTTATGAAAGGGAATCCTCATCTGTTGATCTGCCCATGTTTCAGTAAAAGGGACAAGCACACAGCCCTGCTCATCGATTGGAATCCGGATTTCCTCATTTTCTGACAATGGAAGGGATAAATATTCTCCTGCTTTTAACGTTATCGTCTCGACAGGGATCCCCCAATACAACACACCGGCTGCCAGTGATAATGCCGGTAAAAAACCGTCTTCCCATTTATAAAGAAGCGGAATACGCCTGTAAATACCATCATGATCCGGCTCTACATTGATCAATGCGATCTGTGCTGCCGCATCTGTTAAATTAGAAAGAGGAAGGAGCAATGTTTTTGCTTCAGGAATTTTTCCGTCTTTAATAACATTAATGTACCATACATGTCTTTCCAGTAATGAACGTTCATCAACCGTCAATTCTTTGTATGGCATATTTGGTTGATCAAAAATATCTTTATTAACAGCAAGCGCCGCCAGAACAGTATTACCAGCCCATTGAATCTCACGGGTAAAAATTTCGTCAAAACTTTTTTCATGCCTGAATAAAAAATCAAAAACAACGGAAGCGTTTGAATCGTTCAGAACTTCAATAATGTCTGCGAAAGCCTCACGTGTATCCAGTTGTTCCCCCAATATTTCTATACTTGCATCATTCAGATCGATGGTTGCAATAAGCGGGCTTTTTTCTGTTCTTTCTGATGATACGCGTGCATTAATGCAATAATCGTAAAGCAATGTATCCAGATACCGGAAAACTCCGGTTATGGACAACAGTCCCGTTACAATAAAAGAGATAAAAAGAGTAGCAGCGAATAAAGCGATTTTTTTAATGACGGATTGTAATCGCTCTGACATATAAATTATTCCCGAAAAATCTGGTTGCGTGCTGCTGGGTAGAACCTCTTGTAGTACCGCCGCTTGGGATATAAGAACTTGCAGGTTCTCCCAATCTGGAAACCCTGTTTTGAATGTTTACAACCTCACGGTAAAGGTTATTGGCGGATTGCCTTGAACCAGGGTTGCTGTTAAAATTTTGTATAAGGTTTTCAAGAT